>Ga0247727_10007979_pt1 | contig 19860 bp, 22 predicted proteins | sample WisWelCaveWW1625_FD_202498 | JGI IMG/M metagenome (GOLD analysis project Ga0247727, IMG submission 202498) | Biofilm microbial communities from Wishing Well Cave, Virginia, United States - WW16-25 | ecosystem: Environmental > Aquatic > Deep subsurface > Groundwater > Cave microbial mat | place... | reverse complement strand
GCATGGCGCAAGAATTCCGCACCGGCTTTGATGAACTGGCGCGGCAAGCCGAACTCGATGAGCTGAAGAAGGAAGTGGAGGCGCTGCGCCGCACCACCAATCTCAGCAGCCTGGCCAACGAAATCACCAAGCCGATCGCCGCGGCGCTGCCGACGCTGGAGGATTATGCGGGGCTAACACTGAAAACCTCCCCCCTTGCAGGGGAGGTGGCCGCGCAGCGGTCGGAGGGGGGGCATGCAGAAGGAACCGCAGGCGGCGCCGCCGCAATTCCTCCTGCACGCCCCCCACCCCCTGCCCCCTCCCCGCAAGGGGGAGGGGGAGAGGAACCAGAAGCGCCGCGCCACGACCAACCCCTGGCGCGGAGTGCGCCGTGACCGATGCGCTCAAAAATCACGAGGATGAGATTGAAGCCTCGCGCGCACCGCTGCTCGATCATTTGGGTGAATTGCGTTCGCGCCTAGTGACAGCGCTGGCCACGCTGGTGATCGCGTTCGCCGCGTGTTTTGTGATCGCCACGCCGATTTTCGAGTTCCTGGTCGAGCCGTTCCGGGCCGCCATAAGGGTTGTCCATCCCGACCGCGCCGATGAAGCGCTGCGGCTGGTGTACACGCACGGATTTGGCTTCTTTTTTGTCAAATTGCAGGTGGCGCTGTTCGCCGCCATCGTGGTGTCATTTCCGGTGTTGGCGTGGCAGGCCTACGCGTTCATCGCGCCGGGGCTTTATAAGCGCGAACGCGGCGCGGTGGCGCCATTCCTTGTCGCCGCGCCGGCGATGTTTTTGGCCGGCGGCGCCTTCGTGTTTTACGTGGCGATGCCGTTTGCGCTCGAATTCGCGCTAGGCCAAGAGGTGACGCAAGGGCCGGTGCTGGTCGAGTTCCTGCCCAAGGTGGATGAGTATCTGGGCCTGGTGACGACTTTGGTGCTCGCCTTCGGGCTGTGTTTTCAGATGCCGGTGGTGCTGTCGCTGCTGGCGCGCGTGGGCATGGTCAATGCCCCCATGCTGCGTTCGGGCCGCCGCTACGCCATCGTCGCCATCGCCGCCTTCGCCGCTTTGGTGACCCCGCCCGATGTCTTCTCCATGACGCTGATGGCGCTGCCGATGTACGGCCTCTACGAAATCTCGATCTGGCTGGTCTGGCTAATCGGCCGCGCCCGCGACAAGGAAGACGCCGCGGCGGCGGGGTAGGGGGAGCGTCCCTTCTCCCCCTTCCGGGGGAGAAGGTGGTCGCGCAGCGACCGGATGAGGGGGCGGGTGTCCAGAACCAGCGCCGCGTTTCCTCCTCCTCACCCGCCCCGGATTAAATCCGGGACGACCTCTCCCCCTTGCAGGGGAGAGGTGACGCTCACCGCGCGTTCGCGCTAATGGGAAGCCATGCACGACATCAAAGCCATTCGCGAAAACCACGCCCACTACGACAACGCCTGGAAGCGGAGAGGGCTCGTGGCGCCCGACGGATTCAAATCGATAAGCGAACAAATACTGGAGCATGACAGTAGACTCCGTGCCGCCAGCGCTTCGAAGCAGGACGCTGAAGCCCAGCGCAACGCCTGGTCAAAAGAGATCGGCAAGGCCAAGGCAGCAAAGGATGAGGCGCGCGCTACGACGTTGATGGCGCAGGTCGCGCAAGCGAAAGCGAGAATTGACGAAACCGCGGGACTCGAAGCCTCGCTGCAAAAGCTGCGCGACGATTTGCTCGCCTCGCTGCCGAACCTGCCGGCTGACGATGTGCCCGATGGCGCCGATGAAAGCGCGAACGTCGAAGTGGCCCCCTCCCCCCCTGCGGGGGAGGTGGCCGCGCAGCGGTCGGAGGGGGGGCGTACAGGAGGAACCGCGACGGCGCCGTCGCGACATATCCTGCACGCCCCCCACCCCCTACCCCCGCCCCGCCAGGGGGTGGGGGACTTTACTCCCAAAGACCACGTCGAACTCGGCGAAGCGCTGGGCCTGATGGATTTCGAAGCCGCCGCGCGCATGAGCGGGGCGCGCTTCGTGGCGCTCAAAGGCGCGCTCGCCCGCATGGAACGCGCGCTGGCGGCATTCATGCTGGACCTGCACACGGGGACGAACGGGTACACGGAAGTTAGCCCGCCGTTGCTGGTGAAGGATGAGGCGGCGTTTGGCACGGGGCAATTGCCGAAATTTAAAGACGACTTGTATAGGACCGACATCAGCCGGGTCTTCAACTTCGAACGCGCCAGTGCAGAGCCGGTTCAGTTGGTCCGAACTGGCAACCTGACAATCGCCGCAAGCAAAGGCACAGAGACTGTCGAGTTCGAGCCGCAACGAGGCGAACCAAGGCTCCTCATAGATTCAACGAACAATGTGACCGGTGTTTCTTTTCATGAGACTTCTTGGCTCATCCCCACCGCCGAAGTCTCGCTCACCAATCTCGTCCGCGAACAAATCCTGGAAGAATCCGCGCTCCCCATCCGCTTGACCGCCGACACGCCGTGTTTCCGTTCCGAGGCGGGCGCGGCGGGCAAGGATACGCGCGGCATGATCCGCCAGCATCAGTTCCGCAAGGTGGAGCTGGTGTCGATCACCACGCCGGAGCAAAGCCACGACGAGCACGAGCGCATGACCGCGTGCGCGGAGGAAATATTAAAGCGCCTGGAGCTGCCGTACCGGGTCATGCTGCTCTGCGCCGGCGACATGGGCTTTGCCGCCCGCCGCACCTACGATCTCGAAGTCTGGCTGCCGTCGCAGAACACTTACCGCGAGATCAGCTCCTGCTCAAACTGCGGCGATTTCCAGGCAAGGCGCATGAACGCGCGCTATCGCGATAAAGACGGCAAACCGCAATTTGTGCATACGCTGAATGGTTCGGGATTAGCCGTTGGCCGCACGCTGGTGGCGATCCTGGAAAATTATCAAAACGCCGATGGTTCCATCGATGTGCCGAAAGCGCTGGTTGCGTACATGGGCGGGCTGGAAAAGATTGCAAAATAAGCGCAGCGCCGACTCCTCCCCCTGCAAGGGGGAGGTTGGGAGGGGGTCCGGCGCAACGTCACAGAAGCCGGCGCGAAAGACCCCCTCAGTCAGCTTCGCTGACAGCTCCCCCTTTCAGGGGGAGCAAGCCGCCAGAATCCCCAACAGATCCGCGCCGCTTGCATTTTCCGCCAGCGCGCAAAAATCCCCGCGCGCCTCCAGGGCCGCGCCGAGCAAAGCGTGGAAAATGCGGCGGGGTAGGGTTTGTGCGCCGAATTGTTCCAAATGCGGAGTGATGAATTGCGCGTCGAGCAGTTTGTAGCCGCCGAAGCGCAAACGCGCGGCGAGGCAAGCCAACGCGGCTTTGCTCGCGTCGGTGGTGCGCGAGAACATGCTTTCACCGAAGAACGCCCCGCCAATGGCGACGCCATAGAGTCCGCCGACGATGTTATCACCAATGCGCGCCTCGACGCAGTGCGCAATCCCGCGCCGATGCAGCTCGAGGTAGAGCGCGCGAATATCCGTATTGATCCAAGTGTCCTCGCGCTCGGGCCCCGGCGCGGCGCAAGCGTCGATGACGGCGGGAAAGTCGCGGTCTATGGTGAAATGAAAGCGGTGTTGTTTGAGCGTACGCGCGAGCCGGCGCGGCACGTGAAAGCGATCCAGCGGAAGCACACAACGAAACTCGGGATCGACGATGAAGAAGCCGGCATCGCCGCGGCTTTCGGCCATCGGAAACACGCCGCGCTGGTAGCAGGCGATGAGATCGTCGGTGCTGAACCGCTTCATGGGCGGGGAGTCTCGCACCTCTCCCCTGCCAAGGGGAGAGGTCAATCCGCGCAGCGGATTGGGTGAGGGGAGGGAGACGCCAATTTCCGCAATTGTGCCGGCCCCTCATCCGGCCTTCGGCCACCTTCTCCCCCGCTGGGGGAGAAGGGACGCTAACTCTTGGCCGCCAAATGTTTTTCCAGCCAATGGATCGAGTAATCGCCATTGATGATGTCGGGCTCGGTCATCAGCGCACGGAACAGGGGCAGCGTGGTTTCCACCCCGGTGATCACCATTTCATCGAGCGCGCGCCTGAGGCGCATCAGGCACTCGGCGCGGTCGCGGCCGTGGACGATGAGTTTGCCGATCAGCGAATCGTAATTTGGCGGGATCGAATAGCCGGCATAGATGGCGCTATCCAGGCGCACGCCGAGGCCGCCGGGCGGGTGGTAGCCCTCGATGCGCCCGGGCGAGGGGCGAAACGTGGAGGGATTTTCCGCGTTGACGCGGCACTCGATGGCGTGGCCGTGGAATTTCACGTCCTTCTGCTTCACCGACAGCGGCGCGCCATCGGCGATGCGGATTTGTTCGCGCACCAGATCGATGCCGGTAATCATCTCGGTGACCGGGTGTTCGACCTGCAGGCGCGTGTTCATTTCGATGAAGAAAAACTCGCCGTCCTCGTAGAGATATTCAACCGTGCCGACGCCGAGATAGCCGAGTTTTTGGACGGCTTCGGCGGTGACCTTGCCGATGCGGGCGCGATCTTCGCTGTTCAAGGCCGGTGACGGCGCCTCTTCGAGCACTTTCTGATGGCGGCGTTGCAGCGAGCAATCGCGCTCGCCCAAATGCATCACGCTGCCATGGCTGTCGGCAACCACCTGGATTTCGATGTGTCGGGGATGGGTGAGGTATTTTTCCAGATACACCGCATCGTCGCCGAACGCGGCGCGGGCTTCAGCGCGCGCGGCGGCGAAGGCTTCGCTTAATTCATCGGATGACCGCGCCAGCCGCATGCCGCGCCCGCCGCCTCCGGCCGCGGCCTTGATCAACACCGGATAGCCAATCTTTTTGGCGATTGTCTTAGCTTCTTCCTCGCTGGCGACGCCGCCGTCCGAGCCGGGCACTACCGGCATGCCGGTATCGATGGCGGCTTGTTTGGCGGCGATCTTGTCGCCCATCAAGCGGATGTGCGCGGCGGTGGGGCCGATGAAGGTCATGCCGTGCTCGGTGACGATCTCGGCGAACTTGGCGTTTTCTGACAAAAAGCCGTAGCCGGGATGGATCGCCTGCGCGCCGGTGATTTCAGCGGCGGCGATGATCGATTGGATGTGCAAGTAGGATTTCGACGCCGCCGGAGGTCCGATGCAGACGCTTTCATCGGCGAGGCGCACATGCATAGCGTCGGCGTCGGCGGTGGAATGCACCGCCACCGTGGCTATACCCATCTCCTTGCAGGCGCGATGGATCCGCAGCGCGATTTCACCCCTGTTGGCGATGAGAACTTTCTCAAACATCGGCAGGATAGATCCGCCGCAATTGGCCGGTGCGCATCTGAGAAAAGCGCGCTTCGTCACGCCCGGCCGGGAGACTGGTGTTATTCACGATGCGGACGTAGTTGACGATCAAAGTGTCAGCGTCCCCGAGCGTTACCACGAATGTCCAAGTTTCAACCCAGCTCGTACCGATGCGGTTTCCGGGATCGGACTGGATCGACGTGATGACTGCATTGGGGCCTTCGCGCCTTATGCTGAAAGTGCCAGGCTTCACCTCTTCAACCGAGCCGCCATCGTTCATGAAAACACGCACGGTGTCGCGGTAAATGAACAGACGAACGGGCGGAAATGAGGTAGGCGGCGGGGCTACGCCCGCGCCGACCACGTTCTCAAGCGCGCCTTCCCAATACCCATCAAGTCCAGTTTCGGTGGTCTGCGCAGTCGCTGTCGCGCATGCAGACATCGTCACGGCCGACGCCGCTAGCAAAAACAACCGACGATTAGGGGCGAGCAATGGCATTGACCCGCTCATTCCAAAATCAACAGCGGTTCGCCGAATTCGACCGGCTGGGCGTCGGTGACGAGGATGGCGGTGACTTTGCCCGCGCGCGGGGCGGGGATCGGGTTGAAGGTCTTCATCGCTTCCACGACCAGGAGGGTTTGGCCCTCGCTGACCGTGTCGCCAAGCTTGACAAAGGTCGCCGCGCCCTGTTCCGGCGCGAGGTAGGCCGTGCCGACCATCGGCGAGGGCACCATGCCGGGGTGCTTGGCTGGATCGGCGGGTGGTGTGGCAGGCGCCGGTGCGGCCAGGGGCGCGGGCGCATGTACGACATGGGTTTGCATCGCCGGGGCTGCGGCCGTCATAGTTCGCGCCAGGCGCAGGCGCAGTTCGCCGTGCTCGACTTCGATCTCGGACAAGCCGCTATCGTTCAGGATCGCGGCGAGTTGGCGCACCAGATCGGGATCGATGGCTTGGGCTTTCTTCTCTGGAATAGATTGCGGTTTCCTGCTCACGCGCCATGGCCTTCAGTTGCGAGGAGGGCGGCCGCCTCGATGGCCAGCAGGTAGGAGGCCGCGCCGAAGCCGGCGATAACACCCTTGGCGGCTTGGCCCACCAGCGAGATGTGGCGGAACTCCTCGCGCGCGGCGGGGTTGGACAAATGCGTCTCGATGACGGGGATGGCGATAGCCTTAATCGCGTCATGAAGGGCAACGGAAGTGTGGGTATAGCCGCCGGCATTGAGGATGACGGCGCACGCTTGCGCGCGCGCTTCCTGCAGCCAGTTCACCAACTCACCCTCGATGTTTGATTGTCGGAACACGATCGTGCGACCAAGCTGCGCCGCGCGCGCCGCGCACGCTTGCTCGATGTCGGCCAGGTTGGCGCGCCCGTAAATCTCCGGCTCGCGGGTTCCCAGCAGATTGAGGTTGGGGCCGTTCAACACATAGATGGGCTTGGCGACTGTCATGGGCTCGCACGGTTTTATGGTCCGCGCGGTTGCTCGCCGGGCCAGGGGGGGCTATTTCGGCGCGATAGGAAGCAAGATGCGCCTCACCGTCAATGGAGAAGTGCGAGACGCGCCCGATTCCGCGACGCTCGCCGATTTGCTCGCCTCGCTGGGGATAGAATCCGGGCGCGTGGCGGTGGAACGCAATTGCGAAATCGCGCCGAAATCACTCTGGGGACAAATCGCACTGGCGGAGGGGGACCGGCTGGAGATCGTGCACTTTGTAGGGGGCGGGTGATGGGGGGCCGTGAGCAACAAGCGTGCGCAGCACGCGTCGAGCCGGGACCCATGGTTAAGGCCAACGCCAAAGCTTCGCGGCGTTCCACAACAATGGATCCCGGCTCTGCGCGCTACGCGCTCCGGCCGGGAAGCGGTGAGTGGGTTTTAGGGTGGTCGCCCGCGCTTGCGGCGCGCCCGCTTTAGGATCAATTTGAACCCATGATTGACTGGTCGCAATGTCCCGAGGTTGAACACAGCCCCGCCAAGGTGAGTGGCGCATGGCTGTTCAAGGGCGCCCGCGTGCCAGTGAAGGCGCTGTTCGAGAATATCGAGGGCGGCGCGACCATTGATGAATTTTTGGAGTGGTTCCCTGGCGTCGCGCGCGCGCAGGTGGAAGCCGTGATCGCTCACGTCGGAGGCAGTTGATGCTGTTCTCCCACCCATTCCCGGGGCGATGCGAAGCATCGAGCCCGGGACCCATAGACGCGAACCGTTGTATTGCACACGCGACGCCTCAACCTACGAACGACTGCGTTTATGGGTCCCGGACTTGGCGCTGGCGCGCCAATCCGGGAATGTGTGTTTGAATGTCCGAGGGCGCGCTGATTATCGCGGGAAAAACGTATTCCTCCCGCCTCATCATCGGTACCGGCAAGTACAAAACCTATGCCGAGAACGCCGCCGCGCTTGAGGCGAGCGGCGCCGAGATTGTTACTGTCGCGGTGCGGCGGGTGAATCTTTCCGATCCGAGCAAGGAGCGCCTCACCGATCATATCGACCCGAAGAAAACCACCTTCCTGCCCAACACCGCCGGCTGCTTCACCGCCGATGAAGCTTTGCGCACGCTGCGGCTGGCGCGCGAGGCCGGCGATTGGAAGCTGGTAAAGCTCGAAGTGCTGGCCGACCAGAAGACGCTCTATCCCGACATGGAAGAGACGCTGAAAGCTGCAAAGATTCTCGTCGCCGAAGGCTTCGAGGTGATGGTCTATTGCAGCGACGATCCGGTCTATGCGCGCAAGCTGGAAGATTCCGGCTGCGTCGCCATCATGCCGCTGGGGAGTTTGATCGGCTCCGGTCTCGGCATCCAGAACCCGGTGAACATCAGGCTTATCGTGGAGCAATCGCGCGTGCCGGTGATCGTCGACGCCGGCGTCGGCACCGCGAGCGATGCGGCGATGGCCATGGAACTCGGCTGCGACGGCGTGTTGATGAACACCGCCATCGCCGAAGCCAAAGACCCGGTGCGCATGGCCCGCGCCATGAAGCACGCGGTGATTGCCGGCCGCGAAGCGTACCTGGCGGGGCGCATGCCGAAGAAGCGCTATGCCGATCCATCGAGCCCACTGGGCGGCCTGATTTAATATGGACCGCCGGCGACCCCAATTGCCGGCGAGGGCCCCGGCGGTCCCGGCCCTCATTGTCCCAACCACGCCCCCAAATCCCCCAACGCCCGCTCCGCCATCGCAAGCTTTTTCGCGCGGCCGCGCTCTTCGCCTTTTAGCTTCTTGCCATCCGCGTCATGCGTCGGCGCATCCAGCGGGGGAAACAAGCCGAAATTTATGTTCATGGGTTGGAAGCTGGCTTTGCCGCCGGCCAGGTGCCCGCCGGTGACGTGCGCGAGTAGGGCGCCGAGGGCGGTGGTGGGCTGGGGCGGTATCGGCGCGCGCCCTAGGCGCTCCGCCGCCGCGAAGCGCCCGGCCAGCAGGCCCATGGCTGCGCTTTCGACGTAGCCTTCAACGCCGGTGACTTGCCCGGCGAAGCGCACGCGTGTTTCGGCGCGCAAGCGTAGCGTGGAATCCAGCAGCTTCGGCGAATTGAGAAACGTATTGCGATGGATGCCGCCCAGCCGGGCGAAGCGCGCGTTTTGCAAGCCGGGAATGGTGCGGAAAATTTCTTCCTGCGCGCCATATTTCAACTTGGTCTGGAAGCCGACCATGTTGTACAAAGTGCCCAGCTTGTTATCCTGGCGGAGTTGTACGACAGCGTGAGCGCGCTTGCCGACGCGCGGGTCCATCAGCCCCACCGGTTTCATCGGCCCGAACCGCAAGGTCTCCGGCCCGCGTTCGGCCATCACTTCAATGGGCAAACAGCCTTCGAAATAGGGCGTGTTCTTTTCCCAATCCTTGAACTCGGTTTTTGCGCCCGCGTTGAGCGCGGCGATAAACGCTTCGTATTGCGCCTGATCCATCGGGCAATTGATGTAGGCCGCCTTATCGCCGCCGGGCCCTTCCTTGTCGTAACGCGATTGCTTCCAGGCGATGTCGAAATCGATGGAATCCGCGTAGACGATGGGCGCGATGGCGTCGAAGAAGGCGAGCGAATCCTCGCCGGTGAAAGTGCGGATGGAATCTGCGAGCGCGGGGGAGGTGAGCGGCCCGGTGCAAAAAATCACGCTGTCTTCTCCCCCTCCCCTTGAGGGGAGGGGGCCGGGGGGCGGGGTGTAACGCCGCGCTTGAGAATTGCTCGCGGTGTTGCCATCGCGTGATTCCGACGCGTGGCGCTTCACCCCACCCCCTTCCCGCTCCCCTCGCGGGGAGGGGGTGAGCAGCGCAGCGAGCGAGCGCACTTCTCCGCGCGTCACCTCAATCAAAGGATGCCGCTCCAGCGCCGCGCTTACCGCATCCGCAAACACATCGCGGTCCACCGCCAACGCGCTTCCCGCGGGAACCTGCGCGCCGTCGCCGCAAGCCATCACCAGCGAACCGGCGCGGCGCAATTCAGCGTGCAACAAACCCACCGCGTTTCCCGCCCAATCGTCGGAGCGGAACGAATTGGAGCAGACCAGTTCGGCGAATTTTCCGGTTTGGTGCGCTTCGGTCATGCGCGCGGGCCGCATTTCGTGCAGCACAACCGGCACGCCAGCTTGAGCCAGCACCCAAGCCGCCTCCGAGCCGGCAAGTCCGCCGCCGACAACGTGGACTGGACATGGCGATTTGGTCACCGGCGAGTATAGTGCCCAAAACCTCGGGGAGGCCAGAGCATGCGTTTGTTCCAATACGTTTTGTTGGCGGCATGCTTGATTGCATCGCCCACGGCGGCTCGGACGCCGAGCCCAATCATGGTGCATTACCGCGCCTATGCGGCAGCGCTGGAACGGGGCGACCTGGCCGTCGCCGAAACCGAGGCCGAAGCGGCGCTTGCCGCTTCGGAAGCGCGCGACGGCGATGGCGGGCGCACCGCGGTGCTGGCGCTCAATCTCGCGCAAGTGCGACTTGATCTGGGTAGACCGGGGGATGCGTTAGCGCCCGCCCAACGCGCCTTTACACTTAGTGAGGAACGCGGCGCGGCGGCGGATATTGACCCGTTGATGGCTAGGCTCTTTCTTGGTCGGGCGGAACTTTCACGGCGCGGCGCCGCAGGACGGGAGCGCCTGGAACCCGCACTAGCCGAAGCCGCCGGCGTCGCGCAGCTGTGGGGCCATGGTTACGAGGCGGCCGCCGCACTCGCCCATTGGACGATGCGGGAAAATCACTTGCCGGTGGCGCGGGCCGCCTGGAGTTCCGCCATTGCCTTCTCGCAGGGCGATGAGCCAGCCTCCGTCGCCGCACGCGCAACCGCGCTCGTTGGCCGCGGAGCAGTGCTCACCTTGATGGATGACTTTGGCTCAAGGGACCACCCCGAACTAGGCACGTATTCCGAGCCGTGCACACGTGAGACTGTGAGATTTGTCCCGGTTGTCTTTAGGATTTCAGGCTAAGACGTGTTGTCAGAGGTGAACGAATGAATGGCGTGGCAGGCGCACTCCCCATTCGCGCCAACGTCGGGGCCACGCTGCGGTTCGTGCGCGAGAATTGGCGTTTCGCGGCGCTGGTGGCGGGGCTGGGCGCGGGCGCGGCGACGCTGATAGCGGCGCTTGGTCTGGCGGCGCACCAATTAGCTCTGCTGACCGTCATTGCCTCCGGTTTCGTGCAAGCGTTGGTCTATGCGGCGTTCGTGGCAGCCGCGCTTTATGGCGCTGGCGGGGTTCGCGCGCGCCTGCTGGGCGATGGCTTGCGCGTTTGGGCGGCGATGGCGGTGATCGGATTTTTCCTGTTTATCGTGTTCTTCGTGCTGTCCATCCCGGCAATGATAGCGTTGATCGCGGGTCCGCTCGCGCCATATTTGCCCGACCTGCAAAGCGCCGGTGAGGACCAGGCGGCGGTGCTGGCGGTGATGACGCACTTTGCCGAGGCAAATCCGGGCGCGCTGCTCATAACGATGGTTTTTTTCGGCGCGGTTTGGCTGCTGCTCACGTCGCGGCTTTATCTCGCGGCCCCCGCCAGCATTGACGCCAAACGCATCCTCACTTTCGAGACCTGGAGCTGGACCAAGGGGGTCATGTTGCGCATCGCCGCCGCGCGAGTGATGTTGCTGCTTCCGGCGAACGTGCTTGCCGGCGCGCTGGGCTATTTGTTCGGTCGTCTGCTTGGCGTTGACGCGTTTGCCCCGGAATTGGCCGCGCGCGGCAGTGGCTCGGCGTTCCTCGCTTACGTTTTCGTGGCGCATTTTGTAAGCTTCGGCCTTTATTCTTCATTGGAGGCGGGGCTGTCGTCGTTCATGTATCGCGGCTTGCGGCCGGCGCCAGTGAACTAAATCCGGCCCTCGACCGACTCGGGGTCCTCGGCTACACGACCCCTCCCCATGACCCCATCGCGTCCCTACGTCGCCGACATGCTGCGGCTTGCCGGCCCGGTGGCGCTCGCGCGTCTCGGTATCATTGGCATGGCCATCGCCGACGTGGTGGTGGTGGGTCAACTCGCGCCCGACGAATTACCGCATCAAGCTTTGGGCTGGGCCCCGACGGCGGTGTTCCTGGTGGCGGCGATCGGCCTGTTGCAGGGCGTGCAAGTTCTCGCGGCGCGCGCGCTGGGCGAGAACAATCCGCAAGGCGCGGGCGCGGCGCTGGGGCGCGGTTTGGTGCTCGCGCTTATCGCGGGACTATTTTCCGCTTTGTCGATGTGGCTTGCGGGCGAGCGTGTGTTCACAATGTTTGGCATCGGGGCGAGCCTGGCGGCGCCCTCAACGCCGGTGATGAAAATTCTCGCGCTCTCGGTGCCGCTGCATCTGCTCTACGTTGCCGGCACGTTTTTCCTAGAAGCGATCAAGAAGCCGGGAATCTCGACCGCGGTGATGTGGGTCGCGAACGCGGTGAATCTGGGACTCAATCTTCTTTGGGTGCCCGAGCACGGCGCTGTCGGTTCGGCCTGGGCGACGGTGGGCGCGCGCGTGTTTCTCGCCGGCGCTGTGCTGGTGTGGATTTTCCTGCTGCGCGACGGCGCCATGTATGGCGTGCGCAAGCGTGGCGGCGAAGGGCCGAGCTATCGCGCGTTGCTCGCCGTGGGGGTTGCGGCCGCCGTGAGCCAGGCGGTCGAGGCGGGCGCGTTTTCAGCGATGACAGTGGTGGCTGGGCGGCTCGGCGCGCACGTGGTCGCCGGCTACCAGATCGCGCTCAATTTGATGGCGCTGGTGTTCATGGTTGCGCTTGGGCTCTCGACGGCGACGGCGGTGTTGGTGTCGGAAGCGGTGGGCAGGAGGGCGCCCGCCGACGCCGTGCGCGCCGGCTGGACCGGGCTTGGGCTCAACATTATCGCCATGGGAATCGCAGCCGTGCTTGTAATGGTGTTTGCGCGCGCGATCGGCCGCTTTTACACCGCCGACGCAACGCTTGCGGCGCTGATCGCATCCTTGATGTGGATCGCCGCCATCATCATGGCGCCCGACGGCGGCCAGGTGGTGGCGTCGTCAGCGCTGCGCGCGCGCGGCGACAATTGGTTTCCCACGTTCAGCCACATCCTCGCCTATGCCGGCGTGATGCCGGTGCTGGGCTATTGGTTTGCGGAGCACGAAGGCATGGGCGTCGCCGGGCTGCTGTTCGCGATCTTTTGGGCTAGCGTGCTTTCCGCGGCGGTGCTGGTGGCGCGGTGGGCGGTGCTGGCGGGCAAGAAACTTGCCGCGGACGCCTGAAAGCGCTGTATGGACCGCCGGCGCCCCCGCCGGCTATTGTTTTAAGCTTGGTGCAGCGATGCCGGCGAGGGCGCCGGCGGTCCATACTACAAGGGCGCGCCCAGCACCCAGCCTTCCTCGCGCTCGACAATTTCCCGCCGCGTATCGTCCTTTGCGGGGCCGAACTGTGCCGCTAGCTGGCCCCGTTCACCCAGCGCGAAGAAGTGCTCCGCGGCGGCGCGCACTTGCGCGTCGTCATCGACGCCTCCGGCCCGCGCTTTTGTTGCATAGAGCGAGGGATCAATTTCCGCGAACACCGCATCGACGCCATCGAAGTCGGCTGGCGTAAGCGGTTTCCAGCCGGTTTCAAACGGCCAGATCCGTGCGCGGTAGGCGTCGCGCAAACGCTTAATCACCGGCAATCCCAACAGCGCCTGGCCGCCGACGGAACCTTGATAATATAGTTTCCACAGCGAAGCCGTTGCTTTCACCGCTTGCTCACACAAACGAAATTCGGGCAAATCGCCAGGCCCGTGCTCACGCGGGCGCTTGACCGAGAGCATGGTCTGCGCATCGCGCGCCGGCGCGCCCCAGAACGGGAACGCCTCGCCGGTCATCAGCCGGTTCAGTTTCGCGCCGACTTGGAAGCGGTTGTTGGAATTATCCGGTTTGTCCTTCACTTCGCTGGCAATGAAGTCCAACAGCGCGCGCCAAGGTGGGCCGGTCAGCCTCAGCGCCGCCGCCGTTCCACGCGGAAATCCCAGCGGAAAATCGAAACCGACCAACACGCGTTCGCTCTTGCGGCGCAAATCGCCCAATACGCCGTTGAGCAATTTCTCCGCTTCCACGCGCGTTGCGGGGTTGTGCGCCTCGAACGCCATCTGGAAACGCACATTGCGCTTCAGCACGGCGATGCAGATGGAATCGGGCCCGGTCGCGGGCTTCGAGGCGGCGCTCCAATCGATCATGACATAGGCTTGAAAGAGACGCTGGTTCATTTTAGCAGAGTTTAACCAGCATTTTGCCGATATTGGCGCCGGTAAATAAATTCAAGAACGCCTTGGGCGCGTTGTCGATGCCGTTTTCCACGGTTTCCTCCCATACGATCGCGCCGTCCTTTATCCATTGCGTCATCTCGGAGCGGAACTGGTCGCGCATGTCCCAATAATTCATCACGATGAAGCCCTGCATTTTGATGCTCTTGCCGACCACATAAATGATGTTGCGCGGGCCGGGCTTCAGCTCTGTATCGTTGTAGGCGGAAATCATGCCGCATTCGATGAAGCGCGCGAACGGTCGGGCGAGTTCCAGCGCCACCTCCAAATGCTCGCCGCCGACATTGTCAAAATAGATGTCGATGCCGCCCGGCGCGGCCGCGCGCACGGCTTCGAGCAGATTGCCGCAGGTTTTGTAGTTCACGCCGGCATCAACGCCGGCCGATTTAAGCCAAGCGAGCTTTGCATCGGTGCCCGCGGACGCTGCCACCTTGCAGCCGCGCAGCTTGGCGATCTGGCACACCGTCGCGCCCACCGCGCCGGCCGCGCCGGAGACGAATATGGTTTCGCCAACCTTGGGCTCGCCGATGCGCGCGAGCCCGGAATAAGCGGTGAGCCCTGGCATGCCAAGGATTCCGAGATAGGCTTGCGGCGGCACATTTTCCGCCGGGAGCTTCTGCACAGCCGCGCCATAGCTCACGAAGGCTTCACGCCAGCCCAGCATCGATTCCACCAAGTCGCCCGCCTTGAGATTGGGGTCGTTGGATTTCTCGACCCGGCCAATGGCGCCGCCACCCAGTGCCTCGCCGATCTGGAATGGCGGCGCGTAGCTCGGCCGGTCATACATGCGCCCGCGCATGTAGGGGTCGACCGACATCCATAGATTGCGCACCAGCACTTCGCCGGCGCCGGGCGCGGGCAGTTCCACGCTCGCCAGTTCGAAATTCACTGCCTCCGGCACGCCGACAGGGCGACTCTTCAGCCGGACTTCATGCGCCTTCGTGCCCATCAACGCCTCCCAATACTTCGCGCCACCCTAGACGCGCGGGCGCGCTTGGCCAAGCTTGACCCGACGAACAGAGGCGCTGGACAGAGCAAGCGTCCGGGTTCCATAACCCGCCGCCAAAGAGAGCCTCTTAAAAAATGTCCATCCGTCTCAGATTCGCGCCTTCGCCCACCGGGCGATTGCATGTCGGCAATGTTCGCACCGCCTTGCTCAATTGGCTGTTCGCGCGGCGCGAGGGTGGGCAAGTGCTGCTGCGCATCGACGACACCGACACCGCGCGTTCCACCAGGGCGTTCGAGCAAGGCATCGAGGACGATTTGACCTGGCTCGGACTCAGCTGGGCCGAGCGCGCCAATCAATCGCATCGTTTCGATGTCTACGAGCAGGCCGCGGAAAAGCTCAAGCGCGCGGGCTTGCTTTATCCCGCTTATGAGCAGGAAGAAGAACTCGACCGCAAACGCAAGATCGCCCAGGCGCGCGGGCGACCGCCGATTTACGATCGCGCCGCGCTGAACCTCACGGCCGACGAGCGCGCGGCGCTAGAGGCGGAAGGCCGCAAGCCGCACTGGCGCTTTAAGCTTTCCGGCGCGCGCCGCGATTGGGTTGACCTCGTGCGCGGGCCGCAGTCGATTGACACGGCGTCTTTGTCGGACCCGGTGCTTGTTCGCGAAGACGGCGCCTTCCTCTACACACTGCCTTCCGTGGTCGATGACGTAGAATTCAACATCTCCCACATCGTGCGCGGCGAAGATCACGTGACGAATTCCGGGGTGCAGATCGAAATCTTTGAAGCGCTCGGCGGGGAAGTTCCCACGTTCGGGCATTTTCCGCTGCTGGTGGGCGCCGATGGCGGGGCGCTGTCGAAGCGGCTGGGTTCGCTCTCGGTGGGCGAGCTTGCCGAGGAAGGCTTCGAGCCGATGGCGGTGCTCTCGCACCTCGCCAAGATCGGCACCTCCGATCCGGTGGAAGCGCGCCTGAGCATTGACCAGCTGGCGGAGGAATTCGCCTTCGAAAAGATTGGCCGCGCGCCCGCGCGCTTCGATCCCGAGGAATTAAAGCGCGTCAACGCCACTCTGCTACACCAAACGAGCTACGATAACGTGAGCGCGCGCCTTGCCAAGCTTGACGCCGATAACGGGCAAGCATTCTGGAACGCCGTGCGCGCGAACCTCGTGCTGCTGCCGGATGTGAAGGATTGGGTGCGCATCGTCGAAGGGCCGATCGAGCCGGTCATTGCCGACGCCGCCTTCGCCAGCGCTGCGGCCGAATTATTGCCGAAAGGCGCCTATGACGAGAAGAGCTGGAGCGTCTTCGTCGATGCCGTGAGAGTCAAAACCGGGGCCAAGGGCAAAGCCCTGTTCATGCCGCTGCGCCAAGCCCTCACCGGCATGGACCACGGCCCGGAAATGGCGGCGCTGTTTCCGCTGATCGGGGAAGCGCGGGCGCGGGCGCGGCTGATGGGAGTGGCGGCATGAGCCTTGAGAACGTGAACTATCTTGCCCAGACGATCGCGAGTTTCGCGGTCGTCGTGTCGCTGATCCTCCTCGTCCTACAGGCGAGGCTTGGCATTCAAATGATGCGTGGCGCTGCGATACGCAATCACGCCGAGAAGATTCAAAGCCCTGAAGGCCTCGGCGGACAAGCCGCGCGTCCGGGATGACGGTAGTGTTTTGTTATCGCTAAGCCGCCACAAACCTGAGCGCCACGCCGTTATTGCAATAGTGAAACCCTGCCGGCGCGAAAGATTGGCACTACCGGCACTGATACATTAGCCGCCCCACGATCACATGGCCTTCGCCCACGCGCGCACCGCGATTGGTTTGCACCGCGACCGTTCGTTGGTTGTCGCCCACTTGCACGATGCCAGCGTCAAGGCGATTGCCGCGTTGATAGAGGCAGGCGCGGTTGCGCGAACCATTCTGCATGATGCGCCCGGTATTGCCATTGCCTTGTTGAGTGATGCGCGCGGTATTGTCGGCGCCGCTTTGTACGGCGACCGCGGCGTTGGCCGAGCCGCTCTGATCCACGCGCACGACATTGCCGCGATAGAATTGCGCCGACGCCTGCATCGGCGCTAACGTGCAAAACAGCGCCGCGGCGAGGGCGAGGGGTTTCAATTTGGTCATCGGTGTGTTCCCTTTTTTGGCGGACGCTTATGAACGGCGCTCATCGCGGCAGATTTCGCCGTCGGCGCCCCAAAGCACGAGGCGCGCTCGGTAATGGGCGCCTCTTTCGAGGCTCAATTCCGCGCCGCCAAGCACCTCGCCGTCGCCCGCCGCGATAGCGAATGCGCCGCCTTGCACAATGTCAGACGAGCCGCCCGCGTCGCGCTTGGTGAGCACGAACTCGTACTCGCCGGAAACAGGCTGGAACGCATGCGCGCGGGCCTCAAAACGCATGCCGTGGCGGGTGCGAGAGGCGTCGATGACGCACTCGGTTGCGGCCGGCGGTTCATACGCGGATGTTTGGTAGGGCTCGCTTGTTTGCGCCGCAGCGGCGCAAGCCGAGGCGGTAATAAGCGCCGCTAATGTTGTGAAAATCTTGGACATTGCTTCTCTCCCGGAGGCCGCGGAAGGGCGCCTGGGGCCTTCCGCGTTGTTCCGACACATCCATCACTGACCTTGGATCACGACCGTGATGTTATTGCTGCCGCGTTGGCGGATTGCGGCGTCCTGCCCGTTGCCGACCTGGATGATGGCCGAGGTGTTATCGACGCCGCTCTGCTCTGTGGTGGCGATGCTGCCATTGCCGAACTGGGCGATTCCGGCGATGTTGCCATAGCCGCTCTGGTAGATGCCGGCGCGCAGATTACGCCCTTCCTGGCCGGTGACGGCCAAGTTGTCGTCGCCGCGCTGTTCGGTGATGGATCGATTGCGCGTGCCGCCTTGCTGCATGCGCAGGAAATTGCGGCGGCCTTGTTGGTAGGCGCGCGAATAATGCGCCCGGCCGTTCTGGTCCACAACAACGCCGTTGTCGCGGCCTTGCTGGGCGGCGGCGACGCCGTTGTCGACGCCATATTGGCTGACGATTGTGCGGTTTTGCGCCGACGCATCGAGGGCGAGGCTCGAAAGGGCGGCAAAGGCGGCTGCGGCTGTCAAGATGCGGTTCATGTTCTTAGCTCCAATTTACTGTCGCGTGCGTGGCCCTCTTTCGCGCGATGGACGCAGAATGCGGGAGCGAAGCTGAGCGGAGCTTGAACGGGCGGCTCAGGGTGCGGATATGGACCGCCGGCGCCGAAGCCGGCTCTTGTTTGTGTTTGAAGCAAGCATGCCGGCGGGGGCGCGCCGGCGGTCCATATTATTACCCTGGGACGAACCCCAGCGCCGCGCCGTTATTGCAATAGCGCAGCCCGGTCGGGCGCGGCCCATCCGGGAAGACGTGGCCTTGGTGTCCCAAGCAACGCGCGCAATGATATTCGGTGCGCGGCTGGAACAGGAGGATGTCTTCCTTCGTGCCGATATTGGCTTCGATCACGCGCGAAAAGCTCGGCCAGCCTGTGCCGGAATTGAATTTCCATTGCGAACGGAACAACTCCAACCCGCACCCTGCGCAGACAAAAGTCCCGCGCCGGTGTTCATTGTTCAACGCGCTCGTGCCGGCGCGTTCGGTGGCTTCGTGGCGCAACACGCGGAACGCTTGCGGGGCCAGCCGTTCGCGCCATTGCGCCTCGGTGAGCCACCGCCACGCGGAACTGGCGTGTCGCGCCTCGTTGGCGGCGGAGGGGATGTTCTGCGCTTCGGCGGAGCACGCCGGAAGCGCCGAGGCGGCGGCGGAGAGCAAGAGGGTGCGGCGCGTGCAGGTCATCCGCCTTTATACGGACAAGTGCGTCTCCAGGTTTCAAAAAGCGGTGTTCAGCATCGAGCCCAGGATTGGGTATCGCAAGACTCCCCGGAAAGCAGGGGGAAAAGGGGTCGTGTGTCGGCGCCTATTTGCGCTTCAAGAACGCTGGGGTGTTGTCGCCGAAGCCGGGTGTGTCCCTGTCTTGATGGCTCAACGGCCCGGGGGTTTTTTCGCGTTCGCGTCCAATTGAGGGGCGTTCGCTGCGTTGTTGGGGTTGCGCCGGGCGCGGCGCTGGTTCGGCATTTGGCTCGCGTGCGATCGGCGCCATTGCCGCTTGTGGGCGTTCGGCATCGCGCTTCATGAAGCGGTCTTTTTTGGCATGGCCGCGCGAGCTGCGTTGCGCCTTGAGTTCGTCGGCACGGCGGCCGCGACCGCCGCTGTCACGCGGATCGCCGAGCGGCGCATCGGGCACGCCGGCGATTTCCGCCTTGGCGATCGGATTGCCGATCAGCTGTTCAATCGCCGCGATGCTCCTGGAATCGCTGGGGGCCGCAAGCGTGAGCGACGCGCCTTGTTTACCAGCGCGCCCGGTGCGGCCGATGCGGTGCACATAATCGTCGGGGCTGCGCGGCGGTTCGTAATTGAACACGTGGCTGACATCGGGAATGTCGAGCCCGCGCGCCGCCACGTCCGACGCGATCAAAAATTGCAATTCGCCGGAGCGGAAGCGGTCGAGCGTTTTGGTGCGTAGGCTCTGATCCAGATCGCCATGGATGGGTGAAGCGTTGAAGCCGTGGCGTTGCAGCGAAAGCGCGACCACATCGACGTCGGTTTTACGGTTGCAAAAGATAATGCCGTTGCGCACGTTTTCCGATGTCATCGCCGCCCGCAGGGCCGCACGCCGCGTACGCGGGTCGCCGCTGGGCAGCGGCACGATGCGCTGGTCGATGGTGGCGACCACGGTGGCCGGCTTGGTGGCCTCGATACGTTGGGGGTGGTGCAGGAAGGCCTGCGTGAGCCTTGTGATTTCCGGCGGCATGGTGGCGGAGAAAAACAGCGTCTGGCGCGTGAACGGCGTCAGCTTGAAGATGCGCTCGATGTCGGGGATGAAGCCCATGTCCAACATGCGGTCGGCCTCGTCGACCACCATCACCTGCACGCCGGAAAGCAACAGCTTGCCGCGCTCGAAATGGTCCAAGAGGCGCCCGGGCGTGGCGATCAGCACATCGACGCCTTG
>Ga0247727_10007978_pt1 | contig 19860 bp, 9 predicted proteins | sample WisWelCaveWW1625_FD_202498 | JGI IMG/M metagenome (GOLD analysis project Ga0247727, IMG submission 202498) | Biofilm microbial communities from Wishing Well Cave, Virginia, United States - WW16-25 | ecosystem: Environmental > Aquatic > Deep subsurface > Groundwater > Cave microbial mat | place... | reverse complement strand
GCTCACGCGATTGCCCAAGGCCACGGTGTACGAACCCGTGCGGTTGCCGGCCGCGTCATAACTGTACGGGGCCGCCGCTCCCACCAGTTTGTCATTGAACGTCATGCTCTGAAGCTGATCGTCGCGCTGGTAGGTGAACTTGTTGGAGTCCGGGAAGCGATTATTAAGCGTCGGAATCGTGGCCGTGGCCGCGGAAAATTCACCCACCGATTGGATGCGCCCGCCGGCGTCGTAACTGAACTGAAAGGCATGTTGTGAATTCAGGTGCCACGGACTGGTGGGAGGATAAACACCCGTGGTGTAATCCAGGATTTTGGAGCGGCCGTCGGAATAGAATTCCTGGTTCGCGGCCGTGACCAGAATCATGCCCTGGTACGTGGCCTGGTAGCGGCCCACCCATTCCGGCAGTCCGCGCGCGTCATAGCGGAAATCGACTTGCTTTTGCGTGACACCGGTGCCCGATTGAGTGATGCGGCCGACTTGGTTCGGGGCGGCCTTGGGCCACGGCACGGCACCGACCTGCTCGTACTCGCGCCTCACGTACCCGCCAAGAGAATCGTCGGTGCGGCTGAGCCGACCGGCCGCGTCGTACGAATACGTGAACTCGATGCCCGGTACGTTTGGGGTTCCGGCATTGCTGACCGTGGCCAGACGGCCGGTCGGGCCGTGATAGCTCAGCATCAGGTATGACTGCCTCACGCCGTCGGATGTCGTGTCGTCAACCGACTGCAGCTCATCGGCGTCGGTATAGCCGAAGGCGATGGTTCGGAATGGGCGTTTATCTTTTGCCTTAGCCTTCCAAGCTTCTTGCTCCAGGCGGTCGGCATCGTCATAGCGAAAATCACGAACGCGCCCGAGCCGGTCGGTAATCTGTTGCACGTTGCCGACGGCGTCGTACTTGTATTGGATGATCTTCCCGTTGGGATCGAGTTCCCGGGCGCGCCGGCCCAAGGCATCGACCGTGAACGTGGTCAGATTTTGCACGGGATCGCGCATGCTCGTGAGATGACTTTCGGCGTCGTAGCCAAACTCGGTCACGCCGGTGGCGTTGGAAATTTTCACCAGTTGATCGCGGGCGTTGTAGTCGTAGTATGTAGTGTTGGCGTTGCCATCGGTGACGCTCTTGAGTTTTCCGTCGTTGAAATATTGCCACAGGGTCGGCGCCACGCCGCTGCCCGATGGGGGAGTCAGCCTGATCAGCCGGCCGCGTTTGTCGTACGTGTGGACGGTTTCATTCGTGAGCGGGTCGATGATGCGAGTTTCATAGCCAGTGAGTGCGCCGGACTGGTTCTGGGCATACTGGTATCGGTAGTTCGTTTCGCGCGGAAGGGAATTGGCCCCGACGAATTCCGTGACCCGCTTGGGACGGTCCACTTCGTCGTACTCGTACAACGTCCTGTTGCCGGCCGGATCGATCACTTCGCGGACCGTACCCGTCGGGTAATAGTCGTAGGTGGTCGGCGTCTCGCCAAGCAGGGCCTCAGTTTTCAGCCGGTCGAGCGTGTCGTAACTGAACACCGTCTGGCGTAACAAGGGATCGGTGACCGACACCGTTCGGCCCAGCACATCGTGGCCGATGCTCGTCGTCTTGCCCAACGCATTGGTGACCGCGGCGATCTGCCCGGAAAGATTGTAGCCATAACTCGTCGCATGACTGTTCTCGTCGGCCGCTGTGACCAGGAAACCGAAGGCAACCTGCTGCTTGGCCCGGCCCAAGAGTGCATTCGTGCGCGAGGCAGGCAGGTCGAGAGGGCTGTAGGTGAAAGTGGTCGCACGATTCTCCGCATCCACGTACAGCGTGAGATTTCCCATCAGGTCATAGTCGAACTGCTGGACAACGCCGCCGGGGCGAGTCACCTGTTTGAGCTGATTCAAATTGTCCCAGACCAGGGTCGTGACCTGGGCGATCTCGTTCGTCTCCGTCTGGAGATTGCCGGCCGTGTTGTACGTGAACTGATTGGTTTTCAAATCGGGGTATGTAATCTTCGTGAGTTGATCATGTGGATCGTACTGCAGCGTGGTCAGGGAACTGATGATTCCCTGCCGGGGCTCTTCCTTGATCTCCTTCAGATTTCCGCGTGTGTCGTAGTCATAGAGTGTCGCAATCGGCAGTGCATTGGTCTCTGTTGTGAGCTGGCCCAGGCTGTTGTACACGAAGTGCGTTTCCCGGTTGAGCTGATCGGTGAGTAGTGTCACCTTGGCGAATCGGGGGTCATAGGCGAATTCAAGGTCTGAATTGTCGGGGAAAACGATCTGGGTGACACTTCCGCGTGCATCATAAGAGTAGCGGGTCTGGCGGCCAATGGTATCGGTGGTGATGCGGACCAACCCGTCGCCATCGCGCTCGTGCGTGGTCGTGCGCCAGCCGGGTGCGAGTTCGATGGGCTCGCGAATTTCGAGTTCGTCGCCGAAGCGGTCGAGCCGCAAATCGATGGTGCGTGCGGCGCCCGTGCTGGTGGGGTGCGTGACAGAGGCTCGATTCGCGTCCGAAGTCAGGATCGGCCGCGAGGGAAGGATGGTCTGATCGGCACCGAGCAGGCGGGATTCTTGCGACAGCAATTCTTGCCACAGGGCCAGTTGGCTGTCGCTGGTTCGGATCACTTCCCAACGTCTGGTGCGACCCGTGCGGTCATAGCTGATTCGCTCTTCCCACGGTTCCGCAGGAATGCCCACGGTTCGGGGTGCAACGACGCGAGTGACTTTCATCGAATTAGCGATGTCTTCGTAATAAAAGTTCCAGCGCGACTGAGTGCCGGAAAACTCAATCCCGGCGAGTTGGCCACTGGCGAGACCCGGCACAAGCGTTGTGGTTCGGTAGGCTTCGTCCTGAAAACTGGTCAGAATCGAGCCCGTGTAGTTGAAGATGGTAGCTCGCCCGGTGGGTTTCCAAATTCGCGTGGGTTCCGACCAGTATCCATCACTGTTGGCATCGAAATAAGTCACGGCGGTGGATCGACCATCGAGTTGCACGGTCTGGGTAATCCAACCGAGGGCGTTGTAATGGACCATCGTACCATCCGGCGACGTGCGGATGTAGTTACCGCCGGCAGGCTTTCGCAGGGTCGAAAAGTCACCCGCCGCATGACCAAAACTCCCATTGGGCCCCGATGGGAAAAAGGCGCTCGTACCGTCGCCCCGCACCAGCAATGCCCCGTCGCTGACCGTGTAGATTCGTTCAATGCCTTCCAGCCACCAACCGGCGCCGAGTTCCCCGGGGGCTGACCCGACGAGGATGAACCACCATTTGGCTTGGCGCCAAAATCCTTGCCTACCACCGTTTCACCACTGGTCAGTGTCACTCGATGCGGGGCGGCGACGATGCTCGGCGCGAACGTGACTGAAGATTGAGTCCATTCCTCGCAGGAACCAGGTTCCAGAAAATCGTACACAGTCAACTCGCCAACCGTGTCAAACGGTGGGCCGCCAAATGAAGTCTCGCCCGGCAACGAACGCCCTTCACCTGGACTTACGCCCACTAACACCGGCATGGTAAAGCGGTGCGGTCGAGTGATCGAGTCGTAGACAAAAACGATCGCGCCATCGCTGAAGAGCTGGACCTGAAAAGTGTTCGCGTCTGATCCACTCTCATAGCTTGGCACGTTCTGCCAGGTGATGACGGTGCGATTGCCCAAGTCATTGATAAAGATATCGCCGGATCGGCTGGGGTCGAGGTCCGTCCAGAACGGTGCAATGCGTGGCAGGTCGCGGACCAGCGATTCCTTCTGCTCCGTGCAGCAGCCTCCTTCACCTTCACCTCCGAGCCACAGGAATCCGTTCGCCGAGATGGTGACCTCGGTGTACGTCGAGCCGGTGAACGGAAACGCAAAGCTGAGCGGTACTCGTTGGACGCCGTCATCCGTATCGCCGATTGACAGGGCTGTCCCCAGACTCGGCATGAACGTGCCGTCGGCAGAAACCAACCAACTCGACATCGTCGGTGTGGTCTGGTCCCAGCCCGCCTCAGGCAACAATCGAATCAGTTTCTCGCCCGGCCCGACACCGCCGATGAGATAGGATCCGTCCGTTCCGGAGACGGAACTCGGTTCGCCAGTATCGAACAAGCCGTTTGTGTTGGAATCGAGAAACAGCGTCTTCCCTTGCAAGCCGGAATCGTTCGGATCTTGAACGCCGTTGCCATTGGCATCGTCGAACGCTAGCCCGGCTACTTCACCCAGCCGGAAAGCGCCGAAAATCGCACCGCTCTGGATCCCTCCCGCACTCAAGTCAAAACTATAGGACGCTGGCGTCGTGAGCACATAGCCGGACAGAATTTGTACGGTGACACTGTAAGTACCGGGAGCCAAGTTCGAGAACGAGTAAAACCCGTCCTCATCGCTCAGTGTGTTCAATTCGCCTGCGTTATAGGTGCCATCGCCGTTTTGATCCAAGAAGACAGTCCAGCCAACGAGGGCCAAATCGGTGTCGAATTCGTCTGTGCCTTCGCCGTTCACATCCTCGAACAACCAACCGCGAACGCCTCGCGTCGGTCCGTACCCGAGTCGGACATAATCAATCACCTCGCCGCTAGAGTTCCCCACGATGGTAATCGTTCCGGGTGCAAGCGTCTCTGACCAACCGAATGGAACGGAAGCCGTCAGCGTATACTGGCCTGACGACATGGAGTCGAATTCAAATCGGCCAGATTCGGTGACCGGGTCGATTGTGCCGTTGCCGTCCAAGTCGATGTCTTTGGTTTCGGTTGTCCCGTGGAGGTTGCCGATAGAATCGACCAGGGAGATGGTCAAACCGGTCCAGCTATTTTCGCCGAGACCTTGTGAAGCGTTGGCATCGCTGTCTTGAAAGACCTGCCCACGCATGCGCCCCAACTCGAAGCCCCCCAGGTCGTGCGTGAGAGTCTGGCCGCTACTGCTCACGGAAACGGATATCGGGACGTTTCCGGTACTGATCCAACCCGGCGGTTGAGTCGACGAAAGTTCGTACTCGCCCAGTGCAAGATTCGAAAATGAGAATGTTCCAGTCGAGTTGGTTGTCGTGCTAAAGTTTTCGGTACCAATGAGCACTTTGACGTCGTCCACTTGCCAGCCCAATCCCGTGTTTAAGGTCGCATCGACTGAATCGAAGTGGAATCGAAAGGCGACCGAGTGGCCGGCGTAGCCGTAGAGATCAAGGTAAGCGCTGGTCCAGGTTTTTGATTCGCTCAGACTGCCATCGGCGTTGGTGGCGATCGTTGCAAACGAGCCTCCATCCACAGAAATCTGAAGGGATGCCAAGTCAAAGGTTGATCCAACTTCTCCTTCGAGGCGATAGTTGAAGGTGAGTTTCACAGGGCTGCTGGGCGGCAAAGTAATCGAGGGCGATGCCAGATCGCCGACCTGCGTGCCGGGATCAAGACTGCAATTGCCATCGAATCCAAAATACGCGGTTCCTTGAGTGGAATGACCGGAGTCGCCTCCTTCGCATGCCGTGGTCGCGTGCCAAAGACCGCTTGCTGTAAACCCATCGAGCGTTGTTGCACCTTCACCATCGCTGAAGTCAGCTTCGAGCAAAACAGCCGTCGGCTGTTTCGTCAACGTGACTGTTCTGCTCGCTAGCCCTGGCTCGGTAGTATCCTTCAACCCATTTCGATTGTCGTCTCGGAAAACTTGGCCGTTCAGAGTAGCCAGCTTGAAGCTGCCAAAATCGTTTCCGGCTGAGTTAGTGCTGCCGTCGGGGATCGCAATCGAGTAAAACGCCGGTCCCGCCGTTCTGACCCATCCGTCCGGTTGCGTTTCCTGCACGAAATACGTGGCAGGCGACAGTGGGCCGAAGTTGTAGCTGCCATCGGCTATCGTCGTGTAACTGCCGGTCAGCATATCTACTGCTGAATTGAAAACGCCGTCGCCATCGTCCTGAAATAGCTTTATCGTGCGCCCGACCAGAGAAAGGTCGTCCGGACTGAAGCCGTTTGCCGTGAGATCCTCCAGGCTCTTACCGGCAATCGTGCTGCACAGCAGCGTGCGACTCTCCAACACATCAAAAATAAGTTTCCATTCCCGCGAGACTTTGCGGGTCCTTCGTCGTGACTCAATCCTCTTTCGACTTGACCCTTGACGCTCGTTACCATTTCCTAAACGCCCCATGATGCCAACCAGGTGCTCTGTAATTCGGCGCATGATTCGTTCCCCCCAAGATTCGATTGGTTCGGATTCGTCGATTCACGCGGTATGCTTTACGAGACGATCGCATAGTGCTTTATGAGTTGTCGAGAATAGTCCCAGAACAGGGTCGGCCAAGACGAAGCGGTAGTGATTATTGAGCAGCGGAACGGCGTGAGGCAAGCAAATTCTTTGAAGTTAGAGAAAATGCCCGTCGAAATCCAAGGTCAATTCGACTGCGGCCTCGCAGACCGCACGCGGCCGGGCTTGACTCGTTTGACGAAGAGCCGCAGGCGGCCGCACATGCACAATTCCAGCCTTGTTCTGCCGGCGCTTTCGGCTGGGCGTTAGACGAGAACATGTCAATCATGGTCGCGTGTTGTATAGCTGTGACGAAGCAGTTGTGAAATTCGTCATGTTCATCAGTCTTTCAATCGCGGTGACTTCACGCACCGGAACCCGAGGTGATTGCTGCCGGTGCTGACTTCGCCCTTGCCGCGACTGCCGACCATGTACCGCGTGCAGTATTGATCCGTGCAAAGAAATGATCCGCCACGCTGAACGTGCTTGCGTTCGGTCGGTTCGGCGGGGTCGTACGATGTGTCGGGTCCTCGCGGATTGCGTGCGACTTTGTAGGCGTCGGCGAGCAGTTCGTAATAATCGGGTCGGTACCAATCCGAGCACCATTCCCAAACGTTGCCGGCCATGTCGTAGAGTCCGTAGCCGTTCGGCGAAAATTGGGCGACGGGCGAAATACCGACGAAACCGTCTTCACCCGTGTCTTGGCCCTTCACCGGAAACTTTCCTTGGAAGATGTTGGCTAGCCATTTGTTGTCGGGTATTAGATCGTCACCCCACGCGTAGACCTTGCCGGAGAGTCCTCCGCGGGCGGCGAATTCCCATTCGGCCTCGGTCGGCAGCCGCTTGCCGGCCCATCTGCAGTAGGCCTCAACGTCGGGGTAGGCGACGTGGACGACGGGGTATTTTTCCCAAGACTGTAGTCGGCTCGCTCCGCGAGACGTTTCCTCACGCGGAGCGTGAGGGTTACTCTCGTCCTCCGGTCCGAGGGGATTTCGCCAATTCGCACCCTTGCGGTAAGTCCACCAGCGGAAGTGCGTGTCGAGCGGGACGGGTTCCGGTGTCGGCGTGAACACGGGCGAGCCGGCGACGAGATTTTCGGGCGGTGCGTCGGGGAAATCTTCCGCAGGCGGAGTCTGCTCAGCGATCGTTACGTAACCGGTCGCCTCGACGAACCTCGCGAACTCTTCGGTCGTGACCTCGGTTCGGTCCATCCAGAATTCGTCCACGAACACGCGATGAACCGGCCGAGCGTCGGGCATCGCATCCGGCCCGCCGCATGGGCACGCCCGCGGGTCTTCACACCCCATGGAAAACTCGCCGCCGGGAATCCAAACCATGCCGACCGGCGCCTCGCCCGGCGCCGGCTGCGAGTTCGGAATGGTTGGAAGAAATGCTGGTGAATCGTTGGCTGGGCTTCCAGACGTCGATCGTTCACCCGATGACCCCGGCGATGAATGAGTGAAGCGGAAAAGACCCCAAACCAGAATGAACCCCAGCAACGCGCCGCCGGCGTACAACTGCCAACGAAAACCGGCGGCGACTGCTGATTTGTTGTTCCTAGTGCTCTCGTCTTGTTTCATCTTTGTTGAACTAAACCTCAAACAAGCTAACTTTGGAGTGCGGTGGCTTGACACCGCTTTGGATTGCCTGAGTTTGCCGCAAGGATCGATCGAAAGCGGTGTCAAGCCACCGCACTCCAAAATTCGCCAAGTCCAGTCATTGCAGTTGCTTCTTGGGCCTGGCCGCGAGTTCCCCCAGCAGTGTATCGACGGCCTTGTCCAAATCTCGATCTTTCACATCTTTGAATCGCACAACGCCGGCGGCATCGAGAACGTAGATCGTGGGCCGCACGGAGACTTGCCACTTCGTCTGAATCGGGCCATTGATGTTGCCGTTGTCCCACCAGCTTCGCCACGTGATCTGCTCGTCCACGAGCGTTTTTTTGAGTTCCTCGCGATCGCTGTCGCTGTTGATGCCAAGCAGGGCGAACGGCTTGCCATCGAGTCGACTGACGAGCGACCGCTCGTGCGGGTACATTTCCCGACACGGGCCTCACCAATGCCCCCAAAAACTCAGCACCACGACCTTGCCACGGTAATCGCTCAGCTTGAATACATCACCGAAAATATCCTCGCCCACGATTTCCGGCGCGAGCCGGCCGATTGACAAGTGGCGTAATTGGAAGAGCGACTTCTCGGCAATTTGGCCCATCGTCGTGTCGCGAGTCTTTACGTCAGCGAACGATTTCAGTAACCGCTCGTAGGTCTGTTCGCGGTTCTTTCCAAGCCGCTTCGGGTCAAGCGAGGCGATATGTTTGCCGCACTCCTTGCCGAAATACTGCAGGATGCGATCGGTCGAATCCGGCTCCTTTTTGAGCTGTTCGAGCACCATCGCCTGCAGGTCGAGCAGTAGTCCCAAATGCAGGCATGCCTGGGCCCGCACGTCGTTGTGTGGGTTTGTTTCGAGCACGGTTCGCAATAGTTTCTCGGCGGCCAATGACGGTGTGCGGGCAATTTGCGGGCAGGCCGCCGCGAGTTTTTCGCTTTGAGCGTGCTGCGTCGCGAGCAGTTCCACGGCGCGCGTCGCCTCGGGACGATTACGTAGCTTCGTCACGATCCATACCAGAGCATCCACGGCGACGGGGTCCTTGGGGGACTGCTCAGCAAGCTCGAAAAAATGCCCGGCAAGTTCACGCGGCTCGGCACCGGCTTCGTGCTCATCCAAAAGCCGCCGATAGCGTTCGGCCGGTGAATCCAATTTGTCGCCGGTTTGAACTGCTTCCGATTTGGCCGCGTTCTTTCGCACAAACGGGTCGGAGAACTTCGGATCGGAAACGAAATTCTCATCGGTGAGCGTTTTCATGAACGCCACGAGCGCCGACTTCTGTTCGGCAGTAAATCGAAATCCGAACGTGGGCTTGTCGCGGTCGGACTCATCAAACGGAAGGCCGAGGTTTTCGTGCGGATGGACGCCGCTGCTGTAATGCTCGACCACTTCTTCGAGTGTTTTGAACCGACCGTCGTGCATGTACGGGGCCGTCAGTTCAATGTTTCGCAAGGTCGGTGCCTTGAACTTCCCGTCGTTCGAAGGAGTAAACGGATCGTTCGCGGGTCCGCCGAGCGCTCCCAAACCCCGATCTTTGTATTCGAGGTCGAGCCCGTTGTTGAATGACTTGGGCATTCCGAACGTCGGTGGCAGGTGGCAATGCGTGCAGCCATTTTCCGCGATTCCGCCGGCTCCATCGAAGAACAGCGATTTCCCCAAATTCTCTTGCGGCGTGAATGCCTCGAACGGCTCCAAGTAGTTTCCTCGGACCACACGCGCGGCCGCACGGTCAAATTTGGAATCGAGGGAAGCCATGCTGCGCAAGAATTGGGCAAGCGCCTTCGCGATCCGATCGCTTGTGACCTCTCGCGATCCAAACGCCGCCTCGAACAGCGGCGGGTAGTACGCCAGCTTCTGAAGCTTGGCTTCCAGATCTTTCAGCCCCATGCCCATTTCGATCGGGTCTTGAATGGGCATGAGCGCCTGAGTCTCCAGCGTCTGTGCCCGCTCATCCCAGAAGAAGCCTGGCTTGGCCCCCTTGACGTTTGAGTAACGGAGCGTCGCCAGGTTCATCGCGTTGCGAGCGGTGCGACCGCCGCGGAATCCGACGCTGAATTGCCGTGGATCGGCGAACCCCAACTGCTGCCGATGGCACGACGCACACGAGACGCTGTTGTTTTGTGAAAGATGTGTGTCGTAAAACAAAACCCGGCCCAGGGTCGCACCCGCATTGGTCAGCGGATTCTCCGCCGGCGTGTTGTCGGCACGATCGAATTCCGCTTGGGAGGCATGAGGCGGAATCGCCACGGTTACATAATCAAACTGTTCCGCAGGCAAAATCGGCCCTTCTTGAGCTTCCGCGACGCCCGCCAGTCCCGGCGACGTCGCAAACGCAAGCCAAACGACCCAACCGAAACAACCGCCATTGGGCTTGCCCCAGTGGTTCAACGGCCATTGCGCTACTCGCGACAAGTAGCTCAAAAACCGGCAAGCCACCGGGACAAGCCCGGTGGCGACTTTTTCAGTCTTAACCACGCATTCCATCATTGTGTGCTCAGAACCTAACCGCAGCCGAGACCCAACGATCCTACCCCACACCGTGAACATTGTAATCTCTGGTGCTCTCCTTTGTGCCATCGAAATGGCCGTCTCAAATGTAACCGATGTTCCCATCGGGCTCGATCACAGGTGCCCTTCGCCACGGCTTCGCTGGATATTTCGCAATCGCCTTTTCGTCGAGTTCGATGCCTAGCCCCGGCGCATCGGGAATAACAAGATGGCCGTCTTGAAATTTCATCGGCTCAAGCACCATGTCGCGGAGCGGGCCGGCGGTGGTTTCGCGATACTCAAGGATGATGAAGTTGGGCGTCGAGGCAGCAAAGTGAACGCACACGGCCGTGGCCACCGGGCCTAGCGGGTTGTGCGGCGCGATCGTCAGATACGCGGCCTCGGCCATGGCTGCGATTTTCTTCGCTTCGAGCAGGCCGCCGACGATCGCCAGGTCCGTCTGCAAAATATCGGCGGCTCCCGCGGCCACCACATCCTGGAATTCGTATTTCGTGTAGAGCTGCTCGCCCGTGGCCAGCGGAATCTGCATCTTGTCGTGCAGTCGCGCCATGGCCTGCACGTTTTCCGGCCGGATCGGCTCCTCGAAAAACATCGGCCGATACGGCCGGACGACCTCGGCCAATTCCAGAGCCCGCACCGGCTCAAAAATCTTCGCGTGCGGGTCGAGCCCAATGTCGATCTCGTCGCCGAGTGCCTTGCGAAACGCTTCCAATTTGCGGCCAGCCTCACGCAGCAGCTTCCCCCACGGCATCGCATCGCCGCCGGCCGGCTGCGGCGACGTTTTCACCGCCGTAAACCCGCGCTCCTCGACGGCCCGCTTTGCATCATCGACCGAACCAACCCCCAGATACACTCGCACTTTGTCTCGGCAGCGGCCGCCGATCAACTGATACACGGGCACGCCGAGCGATTTGCCCTTCAAGTCCCACAGTGCGTGCTCGATGCCGCTAATTGCCGCGTTGATGACCGAGCCACCGGGAAACCGCGATCCGTTGTACATCAACCGCCAAAGATACTCGATCCGCTGTGGGTCCTGGCCGAGTAACCACTCCTAGAAGTAATGGATCGTCGCGACCGTCGCCTCGTCGGGTCCGACGCAATACGCCTCGCCGATGCCGTGCAGATGCTCATCCGTCAAAACCTTGACAAGCACACGGTTCTGGCCGCCGATGTTCATCACAAACGTCTGGATGTCGCTGATCTTCATGGGCGCGTCTCCGTAAAGTTTTGCGGGATGCGTCGGAATGCCGCCGCAAAGGCGGTCGAGCGGTCAATGTTGACGCCTCGGCCGCTCTGGGCTCCTGGTTGCGAGCAATGCGATCGTTGCCCAGCCACTCGTCGAGAGTCGCTGTGCGTAGCTTTCGGCTCCGGCCGGCCGCGTGGTCTCCGGCCAACTTCCGTCAGGCAACTGAGCGGCCAGCAAGAACGAGCGGCCTCGGCCGATAATGTCAGAAACTCCTTGGCGATTTGAGCAACCGGCCAGTGCGAAAAGAACCACGGCGGTGTCAAACGATTCCGGGGGCGCCGTGACGTACGGCCCCCAACCTCCCTCCACCGATTGGGCGCGGCGCAGCAGGTCAAGGGCTTGGTCTACGCGGCGTTTCATCGCCGGATCACTTCCGCGAACTCCCGCTCGAACGGCCACGGCCGCGTCCAAAACTGAGCGCACCGGAAAGTCGGCCAGCCACGAGTCTGCCTTGACAATCGATTCGCAAAAACACCTCGCATCAGCCGCGTGGAGCGTATCGCGCGCGATGAAGGTGGCCAGGGGCCGACCGTAGGTGACTGGTGAACCGATCGTTTCAGCCGGCTCGATCTGCCACGAACCGTCCGGTTCCTGGTCGGCCGCCACCAGTCGTGCGGCCTCGATCAGGGGCCGGCGGTCGCAAATGAGTTTGGCCTCGACCGCACCACAAAGCGACGCGGCAAACTGCAGCCGGGCCAGCTTCTTGTCGCTGAATGGGCCTTCGCCACTGTTGTGCTCCCAGCGGTGCGGCGACTGAAGCCATTCCAGTGTGTTGGCCACTGATGGGTGCGATACCGCCAATCCGCAGCGGGCGGCTTCGAACAACGCGCGAGCACCGTCTCCGTTGTTGTGGCAGGAGTAACATCGGTTCTCAACCGACCAGCGCGGCACTTCACGGCATAAAAACTCAATCGCTCGCGACTCAGCCGACTTGGCCGCCGGTTCTGGTTCGCACCCATCCAGCCGGCAATTCCAATTCAGAACTGGCCCAAGACACGCAATCGCCAGCAACAGCAACACCGTGAAAATGCCAGACCATTCTTGGCGGCAAGGGCGCGAGTGTGGAGTGATCGAGCGTGTCATCGTGAAAGTCCTGATACGTTGGAACCATGCGCCGGTCAATCTTTTCGACCAGAATCAAGCGACGGAACTCGGTCACGCGGAAGTTCGCGTGCCGCATGCTCGGCTTGGCGGAAGGCACGGAGCACATTCCCGCCCAAAACTTTGTGTATCACTTCCGGGGAGTATCCTCGGTCGAGCAGGCCTTGGGTGATTCGCGGATAAGTCGATACGTCCTCCAGGCCGACCGGCGAGGTCGTGATGCCGTCAAAGTCGGACCCGATTCCGACGTGATCTACCCCGGCCACCTTCGCAATGTGGTCGATGTGATCGAGCACCTGTGCCAGCGTGCCGCGCGGGAGCTTGTGCGCCTTGCGCCAATCGTCCAGTGCTTTTTGAAACTCAGCGTCCGTCCGCGACTTGTCGCGTAATTCGCGATAGACCGTGCGGTTCTCGTTGAGCAGCCTGGCCGCGTCCGGATCGACGAACCCGGAAAAAAAGTTCACCATGATGACGCCGCCGTTCTTGGCGACCTGCTTGAGCACGTCGTCGGGCACATTGCGCGGGTGCGGAGCGATCGCGTACGCCGAGGAATGCGACGCGATCACCGGTGCCGCGGCAATCTTCAACACGTGCCGCATGGTGTCCGGCGACACGTGCGAAATGTCCACTAACATGCCGAGCCGATTCATCTCACGCACAACCTCTTCGCCGAACGGCGTCAGGCCACCGTGCTTCGGCTCGTCCGTGGCCGAGTCGGCCCAGTCGAGATTGTCCGAGTGGGTGAGCGTCATGTAGCGGGCGCCGAGCCGGTAGAACATGCGGAGTGAGCCGAGCGAATTCTCGATCGAGTGCCCGCCCTCAATGCCGATGAGTGACGCGATCCGGCCCTGTTTCGCGATCCGTTCGATGTCGTCGGCCGAATAAGCCATCTCAAGTGAGTCCGGATATCGCTCGACCATGCGATACACCAGATCGATCTGTTCCATCGTGGCCCGCCCAGCCCCGCCCTTTTTTGCAAGATCTGCTGGAACGTACACGCTCCAGAATTGACCCTTCACGCCCCCCTCGCGCAGGCGTGGAATGTCCGTGTGGTCGTGATCAAGCCGCTTCGAAATGTCGTGTCTGTCAAAACTGAACGCCGCCTTCGACCGTACGACCCACGGCAAGTCATTGTGTCCGTCGATCAACATGGCCGAATCGTGTACTCGCCGCGCTCGTTCGCCGACGGCTGGAATTCCTTTGCCTTCGTCGCCGGTCTTCTGGTTGTCAAGAAGCTGGAGTCTCGAAGACTCGACCCCAGCCAGCCCGGCGCGCAGGGCAGTGGCGAGCACCGGCTCAAACGCATCGGCATGCCGCACGAAACCGAGGTCTGTCGGATGCGAGCTGTCCACAGTGTCCTCGCAATCGGAGCCGAGCAGCCTGTCGCCGGGTAAGTAGTACAGCCGATCGACACCTTGCGCGACCAGCTTGTCGTATGCGGTTCGGAGCGCCGCACGGCTCGAAGTGTTTCGCTCGCGCGAGCTTGTGACGAGATGCGAATTGGCGTAGCTACGATCTTCTACCAAAACGATTGGGGTGTCCGGCCGCGCTTCGCGCAAAGTTCGCACGAGCGGCTCGGTTCGACCCGCGACCTCTGCTGCCGTCATGTTCGGCAAGCAGTCGATCACGTAGGCCGCCGCGTCCACTTCGGCCATCAATCGAGTGATCTCCGGCTCCATCTTGCCGTTGCCGGAAAATCCGAGATTGATCACCGACCAATCCAATCGCCGGCCGAGAATCGCCGTGTGAACCATTCCCGGTCGCGACGCACAGCCGCCTTGAGTGATCGACGTGCCGTAAAAAATGATCGGCTTGCGTCGCTCGGCCGGCCGTGGCGGGCCCTTCGCAAGAAAGCTCTCCTTCGCGATTCCGACTTCAACCGAGCTGACGCCGTTGTAAAGCGGAAAATACAGCATGAACTCGCGCCGCCCCTTGGGTATTCCTCCTGCCAATTGTGCTTCGTTCGTCTGTTTCGTCGGCTGACCCACGCCGAGCCACACCCAGCGTCCGGAGTCATCGTGTACGTACAAATCCAGCCCGCTCACCCCGGTAGCCGGCATGTGGGGCATCGCCAGTCGCTCGGACGTGAGCGTCCACCGCGCCTTGATCGCCGTCGCATCGGTGACGAACCGCACGCAGAGTCCCGCCGAGTGCCGGCTCAGTCCCCACACGGCGTCGCGCACCACGCCCTCGGCCATCGCCGGCAGCCGATCGAATGGCGACTTCGTTTCCGGCCACCCTTGCCCCTCAAGGCCCAGATGCCGGATGTCGTACCAGAGAGTCCCGTCGTTCGGATCGCTTTTGGCGAGAGACCGATCCAGCACGTCATCGTCTGCGGCTGCACATGTCGCCAGCAGAATCGAACTTCCCAGAAACATAAGCAACTTGATCGTCGGCCGAGTCATTGCAAACCTCCCGTTGAGAACATCGAGTCTCGCGACACGTTCAATCGAAGTTTGTTGCGGTATTGTCGAGACAAACTACAGCGGCTGGTCCCATTCTTCCAGTTGCTTTTCCACGTGAGCGCGCGAAAACCGAGCCGGGCGGCCGGACCAATCGCACTGCGCGATGGGCGTTGCGTCAACGTCATCGTCGCTCGTCTGTTCGACCGCTGCCTCAAGCACCCGGAGCCAGTGCGGCACGTCGACACCCACGCCGCTCGGCGATTCGGTAAACGCACGCAGCTCGGCTTGGAAGCGATCGAACGCGGTCGACGATTCAGAAATACCACTGCGGGCCTGTTCGATCGCCGGCTCGACCAGAATGCGAATGCGATCCAACGCGAGCGGCCGAATGAATCGTTCATTGAGCCGATCGCGGACTGAATTCAATCGGACACCGAATTGTTTTTCGAGTCCCGCCAGTTGTTCCAACAGCGTCGAGGCGAGGCCGGCGGTCTTCTCGCCCAGGGCATCCTGCCACAAGTGCGCGGCCTCCGACCTGCCCTTGCGGGCCAGCACCTCGTGGACGATCGCCAACGGCTGGAGGTTCCACACCGTTCGCTCGTACGACGCGTGGAGCCGGAGGAACTCGAACAGAATGAAAAACCGTTCCCCGTAATCGGACTGAGTCGTCGTCGTGTTGTAGTCGATGTATTCGTCGAAGTTTTCGAGGAACACCTGCATCACGAGTTCGAGCAACCGCTCGGCGTCGGCACGGCGAATTTTTTGGTCGAGGTCATCGATCAACCGGATCGGGTGAAGCGGGTCGAGGTTTTCGGTGAGGTAATCGAAATACGACCCGACGCCGCTGTCGAGAATTGCACGCAGGTTGCCGAACGTCAGAAACTTTGGCGTCAGCACGTCGCGGCCGTACCTTTCAATGAATTGCCGAATCTCTTGCCACTCGCCGTCGGTGCGCACGCGGTCGAGCGACGACAGTCGCACGCTGTGGCTGTGCTCGAGCCACAGCTTCATGAACGGCTCGGTCAATTCCTCCAGGCACTCCAGCAGCGGCCGGTCGGCCTGTTCGTAGGGCGTCCAGTCGGCCGATGCGTCGAGTACGCTTTCGGCGATCGCTCGCAGCGCCGCGCGGAACAGACGATCGAACTCCGTGATCCCCTCGCCACCCACTGGGTGCGTCCGTTCCATTTCGCGTGCGGCGTCCAGCACGTGGTAGGTCTCGCGCAGCAATCCGGCCCGCGGCAGACCCTGCATGAGCGCGCGCAGCGCCTGCTGCACGCATCGGGCCGCAATGATCTCGCGAGCGTCGCCGCCTTTGTCCAGTCGCCGGTACAACAGTGGGACGTTTGCCATCGCTTCGAACAGCCGCGGCAACAGCGCGCGGGCCGCGTCAACGTGTCCCCTCAGCAAGGCCCGCTCCACATCGATCGAACAAAAAGGGGATAAGTCCAATTGTCCAGAAGGGCCCGGCGGCTGCGTCGCGGAAATTGGACGTATCCCCTTTTCAGGCAGTGACGCGAGCAGCCGCCGCGCGGCGTTGTTCGATTCCACTTGAGCCGCGATCACTTCGTAGATCAATTCCTGGTGGATCGATCGCCGCCGGTCATACTCGACCAGCGAATCGTGCGAGCCCGACGGGCGCGGTACGGGCGCACGCTGCACTTGGTCCACCAGCCGTGCCAAATCCTGCTGATTGCGTCGCAACTGGGCGAGCCACGAATCCAGCATGACAATTCGGTCTTCGAGGCCGGCCGCTTGTTCCGGGTGCACGTGGGAACCGCTGCGCTCGCGTCGTTCACTGATGAGTTGCTCACCGAGGGAGTCGATGTGCAGTTGGCGCGAGCGATCCGCCGCGAGCTGCCAGAGGATGGCGAGCGTGGAAAGGAATCGCAGGCGCGGCTCGATCCGCTCGGCCGTCGCCTCCAACTCGAAATCGCCGACGGCCGGGCCGCCCTCCATCAACTCGCCTTCGTGTCCATCCGCGGCGCTATCGCGAAACGTCACGCCTTCGTACGCGGCCGAAAACGTGCCACCGCTTTCCTCGCCGTCGTCCGATTCCTTCGCGGCATCCAGCGCTGGTTCATCAAGGTCAGCCACATTCTTTCCCAGCTCGAGACTCGGCACGAGCCAGTACTCGTCCGCATTGGCCTCCAGATAGTCGAAGAACTTTCGCACGAGCGACCATTGGTCGGCCGGGTTATCGTCCGCCTCTAGCGCACTCATCAGCCAACGTTCGGCAAGCTCGTGAAATGAAAACTCCTCATCTTCCAGCGGCACTTCGGTCGCCTGGCCGAGCCAGCCCATCAGCAGCGCCATCGCCGCCACGTAGTCTTTTCGTTCGAGCAGTGCGTCCACCACTTGGGCAAACGCGCGCGGCGAGTTGAATTCGCCGGCATGCTCGCGCCAGAATCGAATGTCGCCCGCCGCTTCGCCCGCGCGGCGCCACGCGGCGATCGAACCGGCCACGTGACTGGCCGATTCCAAATTCGCACGGCCGCTCACGTGTCGCACGTCGCCGACCTCGACCGTCGCAAACTTATCCCACCAAGAAGCGAGTTTCTGAAATCGCTGACGGATCAAGCCCTGGACAGCCTGGTCGTTCGCTGCCGCGGTCGCGACCAGTAACCGGGCAATCAGCGTGAATATCTGATCCATCAATGCCGTGAGCTGATCCACGCGCGGGTCGGGCACGGTGTTTTCCAGGGCCGCGAAAATGCCGAACTGACCCTGAAAGCCCAGGATGTTCCACGGGTCGACGATCGCCCCGCAATGAATGCCGCGCTGCAGCAAGTCTTCCAGTGGCTCGGCAGCTTTCACGGCCGCCGGCAGCCCGCCGCGATCGAGATACATGTGACTGGCCGTGATCGCGCACTCCATCTCTGTCGTGATCCGCGCCGAGGCTGTGGCCACAAGTCGCGATTGTTCGCGGCTCGCGTCGGGATAGCCCATCTCCGCGAACAGCCGGGCCAAGTGCGTGTGCTGCAGTTGAGCGGCCCGCTGTCGCGCGAGGTACTGATTCAAATGCTGCCGCGCGCCGCCGAACGGTTGCCGTAGAGTGGCGGCCTCCTGCCGCAGCCGGTTGGCGTGCTCGCCCGTGATCGATGCCACGGTGGCCCGACGCGCGAGCGAGGGTCCCGTCGAGTCCTCACCTCGCTTGCGCGTCGGGCTACTGTCGCCGACGGAGTTCAGCAGACCCTCGTAAAACGCATCGCGATATCGAGCGATCTTCGGCACGAGCACCGCCAGCGTGACTGACGAGTCATGCGCATCCGGCCCGCTGCCACTTGTCCCCGCTGCCATGAGCATCGTGCCGGCCAACACTGCCGCGGCCTCGAAGAGGAGTTGAGGGTTGAGAGTTGAGAGTTGAGGGCCAGAAGGATGCGTCCCACGGCCGACCGTTTCCCCGCTTGCCTCAACGCGTTCCTCGCTTGACTCCTGACTCCTTACTCCTGACTCTTGACCCGTGTCCCCTGCACCCTGAATCCTCTCCAATAGCGCGTCGAGCAGCACCTGTCGCACTACGAACCGCCGGTACCGACCCGCGTTGTCGATGCAGTGCGGGTCCCACTCGCCGAACTGATAGTTCGGCCGCTGGTTCACCGGATGGCCAAAATCGTACGCGCGCGGGTCAAGGGCCAACTCGTCGAGGAGGTCGAGGCTAAAGTCGGCTTCGTTCAGAATGGCTCCGTCGGTCTGTTCCAGGATCTCCAAGGCCCTAGCGACGATGTCGTGAAACCTGCCGACGGCCACGCCCGCCCCGCGTATATATAGAGGTATGGGCCGGACCCGCTCGTGGTCGTACGGCTCGCACTTTTTTCGCTCCAGTACCGCGACCGGCCGGTAGCCGACAAAGTCGTTCAGTCGCTGCAAAGTTCCAAGAACAATTCGGTCTGTTTCATCCCAGGGCCCACCTTCGGCCAGAACTGTCTCATAGAACCGGGCCAGCAAAAACGGCTGGAAGAGTTCGCGGTCCGATAAGTGACCGAGCAAGTCCACGTGATGGCGTCGATAGGCGGCGAGCAACCGCTCAAACACGATCGCCAGCACTGCTTCGGCCTGGCTCGCGTCGCGAAACGCCGCCTCGGTTCCCCGAACCGCGGCAAGCGTCTCGCGCAACTGACGAGCAAGCTCGTTCCACGGTTCGTTGGCGGTCGCGGCGCGATAGAACTCGCTGATGTTGCCTTGGAATCGCGCGTCCGGTTTGCCCTGCGAGAAGTTGAGGTAGCCGAGCATCTCGCGCAGGGCCGACTCTTGATTCCAGGTATCGCCAGCATTTCGCACGCTCGAATCTCCCATCCCGACTTTGCCAGTGCGGTTGATCAACGAACGTTGATCGTAGTGGCAGATGCCGCGGCGGTCCAGAAGCGTCACGGCGTGGCGGCGAGTCGGTCCAGCACGTCGCTGATTCGCAAGGCCGATTTGAACCGGATCGTCTCCGGCGGCAAGTTCGGGAGGCTGTCGGTAAAGCTTTCCGCAACCGCCAAAAGGATGCGCCGGTCTCTGAACTGGTGAAGCGTCGAGGCCTTGGCCTGAAGATACTCCGGCGTCCAGAAGCCGATGATCTCCATGAGCACGGTGCGGCCGTCGTCATGGCGGAACACGAAGTCAGGGACGAACACCTTTTGGCCGTCGTGCAGGATTTCGGCCTCGCGCTCGAGCGACCAGCCGTCGCGCTTGTCCGGCCCCCACTTGGCGGCAAACGCGGCCTCGACGTCGGAGTCGAATTCGTCGGGCGGCGGCAGGTGGCTGTTGAGCCGGTCGGCGGGCGAGAGATCGAGCGCAACCGTCCAGCCGCGGCGCGGCGTTTGGACGATGGCGTGCA
>Ga0247727_10007977_pt1 | contig 19862 bp, 17 predicted proteins | sample WisWelCaveWW1625_FD_202498 | JGI IMG/M metagenome (GOLD analysis project Ga0247727, IMG submission 202498) | Biofilm microbial communities from Wishing Well Cave, Virginia, United States - WW16-25 | ecosystem: Environmental > Aquatic > Deep subsurface > Groundwater > Cave microbial mat | place... | reverse complement strand
GGTCTTCTTTGAAGGCTTCGATCACCGTGTCGGCTTTGAATTGGGGGGAATAACGTTTTCGCATGGCTGCTATTTTATATCTTATTTCAACCCGTTTGACTGTCTGAATTTACGGGTCCATTATACCCGAAGGGTTGTCGACAACCCTTCGGGTCTGTAAATTTTTTAGGGTGTCGCTTGCTTGATCACATCCGCAATCAAATTCGCATACACCTTTGCGCCCTCGGGACGGAGGTGAATCCCGTCTTTCCAAAACCATTCCGGATGCAACGCGCTCGCACTATTCCAATCTATCAGTGTGGCGTTGGGATGGCGTTTTACACCTTCCACCAACGCTTTGTTGTTTGGCTCTTGCCATTTGCGCGGCACCTTATTCGTCAGAAAAATGACACGCGGCACATCGCGCAAAAGGTTCATCATTTCGTCAAATTGTTTCGCGCTGAATGTGCCATTGTTGCCAAGATGGACTATGACTACGGGCGGGATTCGATTAGCGCCCTGTCGCTCGCGCAAAATTTTCAACGCAGCTGAAACTTGGCGTCCTAATTTTGCATCTACATCAATTGCCACAAAATTTTTGCGTAGATACGCCGACGCGCCCAACATCACCGAGTCGCCAAGCGCTAACGCCTGGGTGGAAACACGCGGCGGTTGCGGGACAAGTGGCGTGGGCAAGGTAGCTCGCGGCGCGATTGGTTGCAGCGGAATTTTCAGCGCAAAAAGCTGCGGCGGATTTTTTGCGGCGCGCAGTGTGCCTGCTTTCAACTGCGCGTACTCTAGCCTCGTTTGACATGCTTCTGTGCAAAGGGATTGAATCGGTGATACGCGCGCGGTATTTTTTGGATTGGTGCTGATACCTGCGGACATTTCAAATGAGGGAGAACGGATCAACGGTACGCGAGTTGTGTTCACCATTTGCACCCAGTTGTCTAATGTTGTGCTTGGATCAGCCGTCAATAGCGCGGACTCGTTCAAAATTTCCTCGGGGATCACAAATGAGATCGAGGATAAATCGGAGGACGACTCGTCCTCCGATTGCGCGGACGCCAGCGATTCATCAAAAGAGACACTTTCCTCTTCCGCCGTCATAAACACAAAATCAGGTTCCGGCGCGCGTTGCGCGTTCATCACCGCGCTGCCAAGCAAAAATGCGCCGAACGCGATGCTCGCGACAATTCCCATCCACGCGAAACCCACGCCCCAACGCCGCGCACCATGCGCGCGCTGCCACGCATGCCACGCCTCGCCCAGCGCGCCATGGCGAATCGGTGTTTCGATCACACGATAGGAAATTTCGGCGAGCGCGAAGGTAAGCACAAAGCGTAACGCCAACAGCGGCGCGCCTTCGAGGGTTGTATCCAATTGCGGGCGCGTCACCATAAATACGGGCCAATGCCACAGGTACAAACTGTACGAGCGCAAGCCGATCCAACGCAGTACCCCAAATCCCAACAGTGAAGCAAAGAACGGCGATTGCGGTGAAACGACAGCTGCGATTACCAAAGCGGTTGCCGCGGCGACGAGCAACATGCCACCTTGATACAAAAAGGGATCAAATTCGCTCAACATCAAACACGCGGCAATCAACGCGCCAAGCGCAAGGATGCCAACGAGATCGAGCAGCCATCGGCGGGCGCGCGATTTATTTGCATCGTTTGCGCGCGGCAGCCATACAAACGCGAGAGCTGCGCCAATCAGTAATCCAGCCGCGCGTGTATCTGTTCCATAATAAATGCGCGACGGATCCGTATCGGGCTGAAATTGCGCGCCCATCCATAACGCGGAAAGGGTCGCCCCAAACATCAATAGCAGCATCGCGCCGCGCGTTTTCAAACGCGCGAGCAGCAGGACAAAAAGGAGCGGCCACACCAAATAAAATTGTTCTTCGACAGCGAGAGACCATAGATGCCTCAAGAGCGAAGGACGCCCAACAATTTCAAAATAACTTTTTTCGGCGACAATAAGATACCAATTTGTGACATACGCAAACGCGGCAACCACATCAGCGCGCAGGGACGCAACTTCATCCGGCAAGAAAATTACCGCGTAGCTCAAAACCGCAATAAGCATCGCAAACAACGCGGGAAGCAGGCGCCGCGCGCGCCGCTGCCAAAATTGGATCAAGTTGATCGAATGGTTCGCGCGATATTCGGACAGCAAAAGGGAGGTGATGAGATAACCGCTGACAACAAAGAAAATCTCGACGCCGAGAAATCCGCCGGGAAGCCACAATACGTCGGCGTGATAAAAGAGGACGGCAAGAACGGCGAGCGCGCGCAAGCCATCAAGGGCGGGCAAGTACGCCAGCCGCGGGGATTTGGCGGACGGAGTTTCGGGTGAACTGGGGGGGGGGGAGATGTTGGACATAAAGCGCGCGCGTGCGGAATCCAATCCATTATACGACGAAATGGGTCAAAAAAATGTTGCAATCTGTTAAAAACAAAAAACAGAGTCGGATTTTTTTCGACTCTGTTTTTTTCACTCGCTTGTATTCGGGGACACCATTCCACCCGATGCTAACGCGTCTCCTGCCCGCAATGCTTTCAATGCCACCTCCCGATCAAGTTCCACTTGCCGCACAGCTTCCGGGTTGCGCGTCTCGATCAAAAATTCAACACTTGATCCGCCAATGATCGTTTCAAGGAATGGCAAAAAGCCCGCTTCGGTGAGGACGACGAGGGCGGCGTGAGGTGGTTCGAGCGCTGCGCCAATTTCTTGAAGGCGTTTGTGCGGAATCCCCGTGTCAATCACGCTCGCAGCTGCTCCGCCCACTGCCGCCCCAAGCGCCGCGCCCGCAATCACTCCCGCGGGTCCGGCAATAATTCCCAAGACGCCGCCGAGAATGCCGCCCACTGTCGCGCCGCGTCCGCCCGTCACATCCTCGGTCTCGTGAATCTGGAGCTCGCCAATTTCTGCGCGCGACACAACCGCCGCATCGGTGATCTCAACGCCTTGATTTTCTTTGGACGCTTGCAATTTCTTGAGCGCGATTTTTGCTTCATCAGCACTAACATATTTCGCGATCAGAATTTGGATCTCACCTTGCATATTTGCTCCATGTTGATTTTCCGCGCGCGGCGATTTCGCGCGCGCGGCGATTTCCCGCGCCCCACTGGATTTGTAATCCAGTGTGGGGTGTGGATTGCAAATCCACGCGCGCACAGCAGGATCTCTACGGTTGTAACAGATCATTCGTGAATGCTTTTTGCACGTCAACGCCTGTTGTAATGAATCCCGCATCGCGCATAAATTGTTCCATCGCTTGCCAATCGGCGAGCCGCGTTTCACCGAGCCGCGAATTTTTCCACAACGGAATCGAGGCGTCCAGTACCGCTTTGCTTGTTTTCAATCCTTCGCCGCCGGCTTCGGGAACGCGTTTCACGGCAATTTGTAATGCTTCGTCAGGATTGTTAATTGTATCCTGCACTCCGCGCAATAACGCGCGCACAAATCCTTTGGCGATATGCGGACGATTTTTTAACGTCGCTTCGTTGGTCGCAACCCCATTGCCCACCAACTTTGCATATTCCCACGTTTTGATTTGATTGACGGATTTGCCCAACAATTGCAATTGCACGGGTTCATTGTTGGCATACACCACAGCCGCGTCCACCGTTCCTTGCTCGAGTGCTTGCGCTTGCGTGAATCCGATACTTTCCGCGCGCACATCTTGTTCGGAAATTTTTTGTGTGAATAACAATGCGCGCCACGCCGTGTACGACGCGCCAAACAATCCGGGCAAGCCCACTTTTTTGCCGACGAGGTCTTGCGGCGTTTTGATATTTTTGTCGGCAAGCGAGGCGACGGAAATGGGAAACGCATTATACCAATTTCCAATGTACACCAACGGAATACTTTGCGCGCGCGCTTGTAAAATTTGATCGCCCGTCACAATCGCGAAATCGGCTTGATTCGCGCCGACGAGTTTCACGCCGTCAAATTCAAAACCCCAGTTGTAAGTGACCTTGATGCCCTCTTGCGCGAAATATCCTTTTTCCTCCGCGACAAAAAACGGCGCGTATTGCACATTTGGAATATACCCCATCACGACGGTTACTTCGGTGATCGGCGCGGCGGTTGAGGCAGGCGGCGGGGCAGCGGACGCGCACGCGGCGATTGCGAACGCGAGCATTGCGAACAAAACGGTGGTGATAGTGAGACGCTTCATCTGACTCCTTCTGGGCGAATTAACAATTCGCCCTACAAATAAAATGCCCCGAATATTTTTCGGGGCATGGGTGAGACAAGACAACGCAACAAAATTCACACCAAAACAAAACCCGAACAAAAAAATTTTTGTTCGGGACGTTTCGATGCAAACAGATGCGCGCGCCCCAAAAGACATAGCGTCCTGCGGCGCAGCGTTTTCACCTCTTTCATCCGGACTATACCGTCGGCTTTGGAATTTCACCAAAATCCTGCGAATTTCACAAACCCGTTTTTTTCAAAAAAACGGGTTTGTGAAATTCACTCGTGGGCTGTACCACCGATCGGGAATTCTTGCGCTCGTTTGCAAGTCACCCTGCCCCGAGGTGTATTCGGTTGTAAGTTCATTCCGTTGAATGAACGCGAATGATTGTATGGAAATGCCGCGTCGCGTCAAATTTCCGAGAACGATGTGCCACGCACTTCCGAAAGTGCGTGGCACATCGTTCTCAAATTTCCTGCTGCTGTTTCGCGCGCCAGGGCATCAGCAAACGTTGGAGCAACGCGACGATCACGTACATCGTGAGATTCATTCCGATCAACGCGACGATGCCCGCAAACAACAATGGCGTATCAAATTGCCCGCGCGCAAAATTCAACAAAAAGCCGATGCCGCGATCCGCCCAAAACAATTCGACGACGAGTACACCGATTACGGAAAGCGTAATGCCGACGCGCACGCTGCTGAAAATGTAGGGAAGCGCCGCAGGCGTTTCGAGTTTGGAAAAAATTTGCAAAGGGGTCGCGGCATACGAGCGCATCACGGCGCGTTCTTGTTCGCCAATGTTTCGCAGCGCGGCAATCATGTTGACGAGCATCGGAAAAAACGCGACGAGCGCGCCCATCAACGCGTTTGACCAAAAACCATTGCCGAGAATGATCAAAACAAATGGCGCGATGGCAAAGATTGGAAGTGATTGGGACGCGATGATGAATGGCGAGACAACTTTTTCAAGCAGTGGTGATTTTGCGAGCAGATAGCCAAGCGCGGAGGAAAAAGAAAAAGCGATTGCGAACGCAACTAACGCTGCGCTCCACGTCACTCCCACATGCCGCGCCAATGTTCCATCATTCCAAACAATCGCAAAACGACGCGCGATGTCGGAAGGTTTGGGCAAGAAAAAGATCGGAACATTTTGCGCGCGCGCGAGGATTTCCCACAAAAGTAAAAAAAGCGCGATTGTGACGATGACGATCAATGCTTGTTGGGCGACAGAAGAAAGGGTGGAGGGGCGCGGGACGTTTTCCGTTACACCTTCAATGCGTTCGATGCGTTCCATACGAAAAAAAATAGACCTCGTTTGCGAGGTCTATTATACATGAGCGCCCGCGGACGGGTACGATCCGCCAACCCCCAGTTCCGAAGACTGGTGCTCTGATCCGATTGAGCTACGCGGGCATGTCCTTGAGAGGGAAAAGATTCTAACATATAATCTCCAAAATTTTTGGAGGTCATTATGCAAAAGGAAAAGTACTGTACCGCTTGCAAGACAACAAAGCCAAACACGGAATTTTATCGTCGGCGCGTTGGAACCGATCTGAGTTCCTATTGCAAAATTTGTACGAATGCAGAGGCAATAGGGCGACAGCGACGCCTAAAGCAGCAAGCGATTGAATATAAAGGTGGACATTGCCAAGTTTGCGGATATGATCGGTGTAATGCTGCGCTTGAATTTCACCATCGTGACAAAGCGGCGAAAGTAATCGGAATCGGAAAAAATCGAAGCACTACCTTTTCCAAAATAAAGGCGGAACTCGACAAAACCACTCTGCTTTGTTCAAACTGCCACCGTGAATTGGAAGCGGGAATTATCTCGCTTGACAATGTTGCAAAATAATACATGAAGCAATCCTGCCCGTCAATTCACCGCCGCGCCGCTTCCTTTTCTTTTTTCTCCAACAACAACGCGTATGCGCCGTCCCACGGTGTGCCCCAATCGCGTTTTGGAATTGTCACTGTCTGCAAATGTTTCGCCATGTCTTTGACGACCGCGGGGACGAGATTCCATTTGTTTTCCAACACCGCTTGGCGTAATTTTTCCTCTGCGCCCTTTGTCCAAAACCAATCGTTGCGAAAACGATCCGCCTTGATCCAATAATCGCGTTTCTCCCACGCTTTGCATGTTTCGTCAATCGTTTCGTCAATATGATGCAGCGTAAGAACAATGAACGCGGTGAGGTCGCGCACTTCATCATCCACTTTTTTCTTGTTCACCAATTCGCGCATCGCCAACACTGTTGCTTTGGTGTAGCGGTCGCGGCGTTTGCCTGCGTTATCGGGATTGATCAGATTGCCCACGTTATTTTCTCCTGAGAAAGATTAGACCATTTGTTCGGATTATCGCCAAATTACGCGTCTCGTCAAACCTATTTCTACCGCGAATCGGCGCGAATCTACGCGAATTGGCGGACGCGATGCGTGTACGCCTCCGCATAAAAATCGTGGATCGTCGCGACAACATATTCCTGTTGTTCCCGCGTGATCTCGGGAAAGCATGGCAGACTGAGGACGGAATTGGCGAGCCGTTCGGATACCGGCAATTGTCCTTCCGCGTAACCAAGCGAACGAAAGGCGGGCTGCTGATGCAAGCTGAGGGGATAATACGCGATGGCTTCGATCCCGTGTTTTTTCAAGTACGCTTGTAACTCATCGCGGTGATGGGGGGTTTGGATGGTATATTGATGATAGACATGACAACCCCCGCGCGCTTCAAACGGCGGCACAACGCACGAGTGCGCGAATAAAGCATCATAGCGCGCGGCTGCCTCGCGACGTTTTGCGTTCCAAACATCCAGATGTCCGAGTTTCACGCACAGCACTTGTGCCTGAAGCGTATCGAGGCGCGAGTTAAAGCCAATCTCGGCATGAACATACTTGCGCGTCTCGCCTTGTTGGCGCAAGAGCTTGACCTGCTCTGCCACCGCGCGCTGGTTGGTCAAGACCATTCCGCCATCGCCGTACGCGCCCAGATTTTTCGTCGGGTAAAAAGAGAGCGCGCCCGCGTCCCCTAACGCGCCCACGCGTTTGCCTTGATAACGCGCGCCGATGCTTTGGACGGCATCTTCGATCACGCGTAAATCATAGTTTCGCGCCAGCTGTTGAATCTCGTCCATCTGCGCCGGTTGTCCAAACAAATGGACGGGCAGGATCGCGCGTGTCTTGGAAGTGATCTTTTGTTCAATCAGTTTCACATCAAGGTTAAAGGTTCGCGCATCAACATCCACAAAAACGGGTTTCGCGCCGGCGCGGCTGATTGCTGCCGCCGATGCGATGAATGTAAAAGGTGTGGTGATGACTTCATCGCCGCGCCCAATGCCCAACGCGAGCAGCGCGAAAAGCAAAGCATCCGTCCCGGAGCCGACAGCAACGGCATATTCACATTCACAGTACGCGGCAATTTTTCGTTCCAGCTCTGCGACGCTCGGACCCAGAATAAATTTGGAATTCGTCAAAACGGACTTGATCGCAGAATCTATTTCTGCTTCAATGCTCTTGTATTGCGCTGCCAGATCAACGATTGGGATGTTCATTTTTTACTTGATGTGTTCGCTCGCGTCAGAAATAGATCGGCGCGCCCCCGCGTTGCAACGCCGCCGCCGCCGCGTGCAAAATTTCGATCACGCGCCGCCCGTGTTCTTGATTGCTGCGATGGGGTTGATCATTCAACAGACAGTCCACAAAATGTTGACATTGGAGTTGCAGCGGAGGTTCATGCCACACGCGGGGGATTACCGTTTCCATCGTTTTCAGCTGTAACGCATCCTCGAAAGGACGATGTTTGGGTGAGCGTTCAGAGAATCGAAAGAGCTTGAGTTTGTCTTGCGGTTCCATGTCGTCAAAAACCGCCAAACCATTTTCCGCAATGATACTGAGCCGCCGCGTCTTGGTCGGTTCCAACGAACTGACATGAATGTGAACGATGAGACCGTCCGCGCACCGAATGGTGATGAACGCGGTATCGCCCTCCACAGGATGCTTTAACGCGTCACCTGTCGCGCTTACGCTGACCACCTTTGGATTCAACAAATAAAGAATGAGCGAGACATCATGCGGCGCGAGATCCCACAGTGAGGTTTCTTTGATATGCGCGCGGCGCGAGCCGAGGCGGAGACAGTGGATATACGAGATATTTCGCAAAATACCCGCTTCAATCGTGCGCCTGAGTTCGACTACGGCGGGGTGAAATTGCAACAGATGACCCACCATCAGCTTGAGCTTGGTTTGCTTTGCCAGCCCCGCGAGCTGCGCGGCGTGTGCGGCGTTTAGCGTCATCGGTTTCTCGACAAAGACGTGCTTGCCCGCGCGCAATGCCGCTTGTGCAAAATCAAAATGCGTTTCCGCCGGCGTCGCAATCGCAACCGCGCGGATGTCGGGGTCTTGAATCAGGTCTTGGAAGGTAGAGGTTGTCTGAACGTGGGGATAGGCGCGGTGTAGCTCGCGCAGCGTTACGGTGTCGAGGTCGCAGCAGGTCTTGACGCGCGCATTTGGCAGCGCGTTGAAACTGCGAAAGACATTCATGCCCCACGCGCCAATGCCCACATGCCCCAGAACAAGTTGGCTTGATGCCATCAGTTCACTCTTGTGACTCACCATGATCATCAGTCACACCCATCACTATCTTTTTGTCGAGCTGCCCTATTCTGCAAGCACGGCGATCGCGTCTGAATTGTGCGAACACTATGGCGGCACGCGCATCTTGTACAAGCACGCCAAGTATGTAGAATTTTTGCGCGTCGCCACGCCGAGCGAAAAACCCTATTTTGTATTTTCGTGCATTCGCAATCCGTTGGATGAAGCGGTTTCCCACTATTTTCGCTACAAGACAAATCACGACGAGATGTTCACCGACGCGGAGAAAATCGCGCGGTACGGAATCACAACGCAAGAGCTGCGCGCCTATCATTGGATCCAAGATGCGAATCCGAACTTTTCACAATTTCTGCGACGCGCGTACCCCATTCCGCATGATAACTGGAGCGCGTTATCCCATCACGCGTTCGATGCGATCATTCGTTTTGAAAACGTGCAGTCGGATTTTGCAGAGGCACTGAAACGGCTGGGGTTTGACGCGGTCCGTCCGTTACCCGTAAAAAACAAGACAGGTGACAAGGACAAAAATTATTTGGCGTACTATACGCCCGATGTGATTCCACACGCCAAGCGCGTCTTTGGACACTTTATGCGCGAATGGAGTTACGACGTGCCGCCAACATGGGGCGCGTTCACACCTTCAAAGCGACAAGACATCGAATTTGCCGCATGGCGCATTGTCCGCAAGCTCTACTGGCGCTACGCCAATCGCACATCAAATCCTGTGCTGCAAAAAATTGCCGTTCGTCTCAAGCAAATGCTTTGGGCGTGGAACGTCTCTTGATGCGTGGCACATCAACACCGCGCAAAATCGAACTCAACCGCGTAATTGGTCACGCCCAACTTGATCGCTTCTTGCACCGATGCTTGCCACAGCGCGCGATAGCGTTTGTTATCGGGACGCAGGCACAATGTCACCGCGAGTTCATCCAACGCCGCTGCCCACTGTTTTTGATCCCACAAGGCGCGCGCGAGATAAAAATGCGCGCCCGCGTCCTTTGGTTTGAATTTTACCGCGCGCTGCAAATACTCTGCTGCCTCGTCGGTTTGCCCTGCTTGAAGCAGCGCGGTACCCAACGCGAGATAAAGCGGCTGCGGTTCGTTCAAAAAAGTGAGCGCGTGTCGGTACGTTTCCAGCTCTTGCGCGTTCTCTTTATTCGCGCGATACAAATCGCCCAACAAGAGATAGAGCCAGGGCGAATCCACACGCTGCGCCGCCGCGCGTTCCAAGAGCGCGCGTGCCTCTTCCGCCCCGCCCTCTGCAATGAACAAACGCGCGAGCCGAACATAATTGGAACCATCGGCAGGCGCAGCGCGCGTCAACGCGGCGTATGTTAATTTGAGCGTGTGCGTATCGGTTGTTCCAATGTGCGCGAGGATTTGCCGCAGCGCGGGCGCATCGCGCAATTCCTCCAAAACCAAAATGGCAATTTCAAAATCCGCGCGTCGGTTTGCTTCCGCCGCGAGCGTGTTGAGGAGCCGCGTATGCGTTTTCGGCGCGCAGGTCGGCGCGCGCAATTCCGCGCGCAGCAGCAATAATTTTTCATGATCAGAATCGCGCAGCAACCCATTCAATTCGTCCCACAGTTCTTGTTTCGTCGGCACCGCGCACAATCCTGATACAAGCTGTGCGAACGCTTCACGCGCATTGCCGTTTTGCCATAACGCGTGAAGCAAACCCAGCTGAACGCGCAAATTGCGCGGATTGCGTGCGAGGGCGCGCTGGAAATAGGAAATCGCGTTGGCATGTTCCCCATTCGTCGCGTATTTTTCCGCGAGCTGCAATTCAAGTTTGTCAAGCCGCTGATCCTCTGGCGCAAGTTTTTCCAATACATCCAAAGCCGCGGCGGCATGGACTAGATCATTTGCATTGAGGGCGCGCGCGGCGAGCGCGCGGACGCGCTCGACATTCTCAAGTTTCTGCCACAATGCAAGCGCGCGCGTAAACTCCCCCTTTTGTTCGCTTGCGTTTGCGATCTCCTTTAGCCGCTGCGTGTTGCCGAGCCGCTGCCAAATTTGAATCGCACGATCGTAATCCCCTTCGCGTTCACTTTTGCGCGCGAGCTCTTCCAAGTGAACCGTGTAACCAAGACCATGCCAGATGTAAATCGCGCGGTCGAGATTGCCGTCATTTTCACTCGCGCGCGCGAGTTCTCGCAAATGTCTAAAATTGCCAACGCGCATCCAGAGCATAAGGGCGCGTTCCATGTCGCCAATCTGTTCGCGCGCGCGCGCCAGCCACAATTGCGCGGCAAAATCATTTGGCGAAGCAGTCAGCGCCATCTCGAATTTTTCAATTGCCGCTTGCTCGTTCTGTTGCGCCATCAAGAGTTCAATGCCTGCGAGGCGATGAATCCGCGCGGCGCAAGCGGGATCGTTCGCATCATCTGAATTTGCGCGGAATGAAAAAAGTGGGAGGCGGATCGTTTCGGGTCCGATCAGAATCACCGCGCGCGCCGTCTCAATGGCAAAGGCGTTTGATTCTAGTCCGCAGCTCCACGCGCCGCGCAGCGTGAATGTGAAAATGATTGCGGCACACAAAACAAAACTGCTTGCCAACAAAACGTTTCTCGACAATCCGAACGGCAGACGCATATCGAGTTGAGGCAGCCATTCCATTGCGCGTGATGGTTCCTTCACGCGCGCGTACATACTCCCCGCCGCGCCGAGCGCGATCCAAAACAGCAGCCCCGCGCGTGTTCCCACCCCCGTCGCGTCCGTCAAACCGTACACCTGGTACGCCAACATCCCCGCCGCGAGCGCGAGGATCGTCCATCGTTCCAACGGATTCACCGCGCGGTGATAAACAAAACGGATACACCACACGAACGCGACGAGCAATCCTACATAGCCGATCAAACCCAGCGCGCCCAATTCCACCGCCACTTGAAGCAAAAGATTGTGCGCGTGCGGCGGCGGCGCGAGCGGACTGTGAATGAAAAAAGGATACAGCGCGTTCGCGATGCTTGAAAACGCGCCAAGCCCAACGCCCGTCAATGGAAAATCTTGAAAAAGCGCGACACTGCGCGTCCAAATTTCCTCGCGCCCGGGGAGATTGCCCGTGAGGTCAGAGTCGAACAAGAGAGACGCGGGGAGCGGCGCGCGAATTTGTAAGAGGGCAAGCGCGGCGAACAGAAGGAGCGTGCTGCTTGCAAGCATCAAAAGTGGTCGCCGCGTCGGGAAACGCATCCATAAAAGAAACAGCAGCGCGCTGCTCAAACCGACGAATGCGCTCCGCGATTGGGCAAGGACAAACGCGAACACGATTAGCGCAAACGAGACAAGCAGCGTTACACGCATCACGCCAAAGGAAATCTTGACAGAACGGAATTGCATTGCGCGCGGTAGAAACCGCAGCGCGACAAAATTGAGCGGCAGGATCAGAAGCAGCATCCCCGCGGCGACATTGGAATTGAGCGCGCGTCCTTCACGCAGGGCGAGAATTGCGGCGGCGAACGCATCGGGCAAACGCGGCGTGATGAATGGGGGGACCGCGAATTTGTCAAGAGGTTCGGGCGTGGCAAGTGTGACAAGCGCCAACGCCAAACCGATCAGCCACGTCAAGAGCAAAATTTTTGTTGGCGATACAAGCTGGGAATGTGCCACGAGCGTGGACAGAATTACCAGCGCGAGAAAGATGCCACAAAGGGGAGGCAGACTAACACGCAAATCAACACTGGCGTACAAACTCAGCAGCACAGCTACGATAAGCAATAGTACGGGAAGATTGAAAAGTGAACGCGCAGTGGGATGTCGGTAAAAGAGAAACGCGAGGTAAATCGGAACAATTGCAAGCGCGGCGAGAACTATACCAAGTTGGAACGCGGCAGGCGCGAAAAGGACAGGTGCAAGCAGTAACGCCAGAACCCAAGCATAATTCATCCATCGGTGCAACTTGCTCAACATCAGTTATTCACGCACCTTACGCAGAACTGTCATTCTGAGCCGCGTTTGCGAAGAATCTCAGCGCGAAAACCGAGATTCTGGCGATGATTACATCGCATTCCATTCAGAATGACATGTGTGACTCATGAATGTCCCACACGGCGCGGTTGTCCAAAAAACACGCGCCCAAACAGAGCATAACCGATTTTGCTGATCTGCATTGCAGCGCGCGAATAAACACAAACCATTCGTCCATCCTCTACCAACTGTCCGCCAAACTTATTTTTGAAATCGCGCACGCCATATTTTTCCCCCGCCTTGCCCGCGCCGCCAAAATCATAACCCTCGAACGCATGACGCGTACCCCATTCGAGAATGTGCCACGTCAGCAATTCGTTCGGCGTGTATTGACTCCACGCGCGATCCGTGCCGCCGTACCAACCGTACATCTTTTGCTTGTAAAGCAATTCGACAGAACATGCGGCAGGCGCGGAATCTACACACGCCAACCAGAATTTGCACAGCCCGCGCGGAATTAAGAGGTCGAACGCGGATTGAAATATAGAAACATCGGCAAGCGGCACACGCGCGCGGTTGTATGTCGCGCGGAGAACCAAGTACCACTCATCGAGCTGCGCGGAATTTTCTATCTCGATCACCTGCACGCGTCCTGCCTTTTGTGCGCGCCGAATGTGCTTGCGCGTGCGCGCGCCAATCGCGCCAAAAATTTGTTCGATGGGTTGACGTAAATCAATCAAATAATTGAGATATGCTTGTTCGCTGAATCCCCGCGCGCGCAGAGTTGGAATGTGTTCCGCGCGCGGATCAATCTGCCGCAATTCGGTAAAGAGTACGCGATGGCGCGCGACTTGATTGTATGTGGCAAGTAAAAATTCCAACGCGCGCCATCCAACCTCACCCGACGCGACAAGCACACCGCCGTACACCACCGCGCGGCTTGTCAGCCGTTCTGCGAGACCCGCGCGCAATGTGATCCGCACGGGAAGCATCAATGCGAGAATCACATCGTCTTGCATCACCGCCCACACTTCAGGATCATGCCCCTCGGTCTGTTGCCAAACGCGAAACATTTCGGGTGTATGAAAAATGTTGCCCTGCGGATGCGTCTCGACAAAGCGCCGCCATTTTTCTTCCGATAACTCTTGTACGATGTGCATTGTCCGCCGCTCAACGCCGCAACATGGAAACTCCAACGCTTGCGATTCCCAAAACAAACCCACCCATCCCGCCGATGATTACGAACAGCCAATTCGGTTGGACTCGCGTTGCCAATGGCGCGTCGAGTTGGACCAGCTCGTACACTTTGAACGCGTCGCGCGTGTACGCAGCTGCGCGTTCGCCCACCGCATTTGCCATTTTGATTGTCACCGTCGGATCATTTCCCTGAACGGCGATGGCAAGCACCGTTGAATTGCCAAGCATGTTCGCGCGAATGGAAACGTGATCGAGCGATGCCTGTGTGTCGCTGGCGGCAAGCTCCGCCGTCTGGCGACTTGTTGCAACGCGCACAACCGAGCTTGAAACGTCAGAAGTGCGCGTCAGCGCATCGAGCGCGGGCATTGCGCCTCTGCCTGTTTTGAATACATCGCCAATTTTGAAAACAAACGTTGTGCGTGCTTCATAGCGCGGCGGCTGCAAAAAGGTATAGCCCAAACCGACCGCCGCGCCAAGCAGCATAACGATCAACACAACCCACCAACGGCGGACGAACATTTTCAGCAATTGCATCTGCATCAAAGGACGCGCGTGGAGGAGACGTTTCATCGAAACGTCTCTACGGCATCTGAAACCAACGAACATGCCGCCACATTCCGATCCGCGTGTACTCGAATCGTCCGATTTCGTGAAAACCATTCCGCATCAAGACGCGCGGCGTAACTGGGCTGCGCGCGTCCACGCACGTAATCGCCCGCTCAAAGCCGCGCTCGATATAGGCGCGCAAACACCCAAGCAGCATCGCGGTAAAAACGCCGTTGTTGCGAAACATCGGAAAGGTAAAAGAATCCGTCATATAAACCTCGCCCGCGCCCAAAGGAAGGTTGATGCGTTCCAGCGCGGGGTCAAGCTGCGCGCAGCCCCAAAAATGCCCCGCCATTGCGTCTTGCGCGTAGGCGACGATGCCGATGTGTCCGCGCTCAAAACGTTCTTGACAAAGGTTCGCTTCCGAAGGTCGTTGCACCGCGCGGACTTGGTCCAGATCCGCGCGGCGAAATTCTCGAACCTCAAGCGCGATGCGCGGTTGAAATGTTGGAACGGGTTGGTTGAGTGGATAGCAAAGCAGCAGGTATGGAACATGGTAAAACGCCAAGCCCGCGAATTCGCGCAGTGTCAAAGGGAGTGTGTCTGTCCAACGCGCGCCGCGGCTCAAAAAACGCCAGTCCGCGCCAAACGCGGCGAGCCGTTCAATCGCGCGCATGGCTTGTCACCTGTTCCGCGCGTCGCGTGAGCGATTCAACGAGCTGCACATATTTTTCCGCTTCACTCGCCCAATTGTATTGCCGATTGAATTTCAAGATATTTTCCGCGAGTAGATCCAAGCGCGCGCGATTGTGGTATAGCAATCGAATATGTTTGGCGAAATCGTCCGCGTCCTCCGCGTTGAAAAACTCGATCATCGTTTCGTCAAAGTACGTGGTCATGCCCGTTGTGCGAGACGCAAGCACGGGCATTCCCAGCGCGGCGTACTCGAGCAGTTTCGTTGGCAAAATCATGTCGGTGAGCAAATCACTTCGGTACGGCACAACGCCCACATCGGCGGTGTAAAGCAAAGCGGGCAGCTCGTGTACCGGAACAAAGTTCTCGCTAAATCGCACGCGCTCATTCAAGTCCAACTCTTGTGCCAAACGCTTTAACGCGTCGCCCGTATCGCCTGCGCCGTGCAGCGTCACGCGCAAACCCGGCAATTCCGCGCAGACGCTTGCCACCGCGCGCAGCAGCAGATCAAGCCCATACCGCGCGGTGAATGTTCCGTGATAGATCAGATGCAAGCCCGTCTCGTCGCGGCGTTTGCGCGCGAGCGGATGAAAATAGCGCGCATCCGCGAGATTCATCACCACACTGCATTTCGCGGGGGGAACACCGCGCGCGATGAGAACTTGACGCCACGCCTCTGTTACCGTAATGACGTGATCGGCAAACGCGCACGCGAGCTGTTCCTGAAACGCGAGGACGCGCACCCAAAAATCATCCAGCGCGCGCCCACTCCGCGCGGAAAAAAATTCGGGCATCAGATCGCGATCTTCAAAAATTACGCGCGCGCCAAATAATTTCGGCATCCACGCACAAAATACTAGAAAGTCGGGCAGACTATACACTTGGACAATGTGATATTTTTTGGAATGGTGCAGCTGCGCGAGCTGAATCAGCGCGCGTACGAAAAACCCAAGATACTCGCGGAATAAATCCGTCAAGCGTCTATCCATACTGCGCGTCATCGGCAGACGATAAACCGAAATGCCATTCACCACTTCCACCTTTTCTTCACCGGGCAGACGCAAACAAATCACATCCACCGCGTGCCCGCGCGAGAGCAGCGCTTCCGCTTGACGCTGCACCAACGTCTCGCCCATCGGATAGTACGCAAAAACGACCATGCACTGACGCATCAACGTTACCTTCGAAAAAGCCGCATCGCATAATCGCCGAGCGTCAAGGCATCAATATCGCCCGTGATGCACAATGCGCTGCGCGCGCCGTCACGCCAACGTTGCGTGTCCACGCGCGCGCGCCACCACCGCGCAATTTCATCGAGCCGCGCAAACCAAACGCGCTCGGGTTTTTGGTGCGCGCGCTCGAGCAGCGCGACAAGCGCAGTTTCGCAGAGCTGAAACCGCTCGGGGTGCAGATTCAACACCAACAGCTCGCCGCGCGCGTAGGTCTCATCCAGCATCGCGATCCAAATTTTCGCCATCTCTTGCGGCGACGCACCAAGCCGTTCCACCAGCGCCTCATCGTCGGGCAACGCAAAAGGAATGACAACCACACCTTGCACGAGTCGCGGCAATGATGGCTCATCGGACGCCGAACGCGCGCCATAGAATTGTAGCGCGCGGCGGTACGAATCCGTCTCGCGCTCGATCTGCCACGCCAATGCCGCGCTGCTGTCATAAAGCCATCCCGTGTTTCGGACAGCTTCAAGTGTATCCTCATTCCAACGCGCGTATGGCGCGCGAAAGCCATGACATTCGATACCGCATTGTTCGAACGCCTGCTGCGCGCGCTCAAACCAGACGCGTTGCTCCTCGAACGACATGCGCGCATGATCCAAATGCGAATACCCATGCGCGGCGAATTCTATTCGTTCCGTATGAATACGTTTAAGCGAAGTAGAATGGCGCAGCAGCGCGGCAGCAGTGATCGGAAATGTCGCAGGGCAATCAAAATCCGCCAACACTTGCACCATGCGCGCGAGTTGGCGTTCCATCTGCGCGGGGGAAAATCCATAGCGGCGGCGCAACGTCAACGCGCGCCGCGTCATGCCTTGCCAGCGTTTGCCTTGAACGGCGATGGCGATGGGATTGTTCATTTCCGTTCTCCTCACCCCCGGCCCCTCTCCTAAAATTTTTTTCCAAAAAATTTTAGGAGAGGGGAGAAACCGACTCCCCCTCTCCCGAATTTGTGCTTTTCAAATTCGGGAGAGGGGGCCGGGGGGTGAGGCGCTTTCAATCAGTGCGACAAGTTCGCGCAGTTGTCGTTGCCCTGTCTCGCGCCGCCGCGCTTGCAGCGCGCAGATTTCGCGTTGATAGCGCGCATGATGCGCGCGTATCTCAATCACGCCATCACGAATCCCATCGGGCGCATTCGCCACAAACACTGTCCCCGCGTCAAAATAAGCGCGCAAAATCGGCATGTCCGAAACAATCAACGGCTTGCCGAGCCACAGCCCTTCGCCCGCGCCGCCTTGCCACGTATGCCACCCGGTGGACAAGCACATCACTGCGTCAACGCTTGCCAACAGCGCGTAATAATCGCTGTCGGGCATAAAGCCGGTGCAAGAGACATTGGCAGGCGCGTGTTGCAATAGCTTGGCAGGGGCAAACGCGGTGTCGCCTGTCATGTAGAAATGGACTTGCGGGAGCGCGGCAGCAGCATGTACAACGTGAGCGAACGGTTCATCAGGCGAAAATGTATTGACAAAGGCGATGTTAAAATCTTTGCTCACAGGAAAGCGGTGGCGCACCGGATACTCGGCGGGCGGATCAGGAAAAATAAACGCGTGTCCGCCGAGCGCGCGAATTTCCTCCGCATCGTACTCGTTTGTCACAATCGTCGTGAGCGCGCATTTTGCAAGATGCCGATACAGCGCGTGTGGGCGTCTCCAGATCGCAAGCTCAAACGCGCCGTTGTGCGCGTCCACGATGTAACGCGTGCCTGTTGCGCGGCAATACAGGTACGTCGCCATCACCGCCAAGCTGGGCGGGCTTTGCACAAAGAAGAGACGCGGACGCTTGCGCGCGAGCAGTTGAAATGTCGCAATGGTTTGTCGCGCGTAGCGGTACGGCGCGCTGATTACGCCGCGCGCGTTGTTTGGCGCAAGAAAAACGGGCGGCTCAATGCCGAGCGCGCGCGCCAGCACACGGCTGCGCGGACCTTGGCGCGCGGTGCCCCAGACGATAAACACAGAATCAAAAGATCGGTTCAACATTTCATCAATGCCGCGCGAAACAATTCCGCGAGCTGTTCCATCGGCTGCGTGTCCGCAAAGTGTTTGAGGACAATCTCGCGCGCGCGGCGGCCGATCGCTTGACGCGCGTCTGCGTCAAGTTCAAGCATCGTTTTGAGCGCGTCCGCGAGCGCGCGCGGATCGTTGGGCGGCACGAGGACGGCTGTCTCGGGGGATACGCGTTCGCGAAGACCCACCACATTTGTCGTAATGATCGGCAGTTCCATCACCATCGCTTCTTCCAAAACAGCGGGAATCCCATCGCGGCTGCCATCACTCCCAATCGCGCACGCCAGCACAAATACATCCGCCCACTGATATTCTTGAAATACGCGCGCGGAAGATTGCGCGCCAAGCAGTTTTATTTGCCCGCTCAATCCGCATTGTTGGATCAAATTTTCCAACTCGCCGCGCAAAGGGCCTTCCCCGACAATGTGACATTCGAAATCGATTTGCTCCTCACGCAGCCGCGCGCACGCGCGAATCAAATCCGCGTGCCCTTTTTGTTCCACGAGTCGTCCGACGGCAAGAAGATGGCGCGCAGTTGTTGCGATGCGTGGCGGCGGGATGAACCGCGCGAAATTGGGCGGCGCCAAGATCACAACGAGCTGGTTTGGATCGAGCTCCGGAATCTGTTCGAGGAGATGTGTTTTGTTGTATTGCGACACCGTGATGGCAAATTTTGCGTATCGCAATTTTTCGCCAAGCAAAACTGGTTCGACAAAAATATCGTTGGCGTGCGCCGTCACGCTGTACGAAACATCGAGCAGACGACTTGCGACCCATGCCACAATCGCCGCGCGATCAATAAAGTGCGCGTGAATGTGCCGCACCCCCGACGCGCGCAAAACGCCAGCCGCGTACACACCCTCGCCAAAATGCAAAATCGTTTTCCATCGCGTATTCAAATTTGGATGCGGACGCGTCAAAAGAAAAAAAAGCGCGCGCCAATACTGTAATGGTCTTGTGATGCTAAAGTACAAATGACTCGACACGAGCGCGCGCCAATTCACCGGTAATAGATAGTTCACCTTGCACTGCAAGAGCAGTTGTTCGTCGGATAACAAGCCATCGGGCGGACGAATCGAAAGTACGCGCAGCGCAAATCCATTTTCTTCCAGATACTCGATTTCGCGATCAATGAAGGTCGTCGAGATTTCTGGGTACGTGCCGATGAGATAAACGAGTCCGTCCACGCGGTTGGGGAGACCTGACAGGTTTTCAAATCGTGCGTCGTACAGAAACAATCGCGTCGAAACATTACAGTCGCGCCGCTCATCGCGTTCGCGTAGAAACCTGTCACAGTAGATCACAATTTGCTGCGCCGTCCATCGAATGGAATTCGACGACTGAACAAAGACTGGAAAAAAACAAAGCGCGCCCAACACTGTTCGCCTTTTTGCGTTGTTTTTTTGAACGCCATGTGGAGACGTCGAATTCTATTCGATGGGAGCCGCGCGATGGATCGCAGATCTGTGATGTACTGTGTCAGGTCTT
>Ga0247727_10007976_pt1 | contig 19863 bp, 19 predicted proteins | sample WisWelCaveWW1625_FD_202498 | JGI IMG/M metagenome (GOLD analysis project Ga0247727, IMG submission 202498) | Biofilm microbial communities from Wishing Well Cave, Virginia, United States - WW16-25 | ecosystem: Environmental > Aquatic > Deep subsurface > Groundwater > Cave microbial mat | place... | reverse complement strand
CAAGGCCGGCGACACCGCGCAGGTGGAGGTCATGCGCCGCTGAGGCAGGCGCGCTGCCTCCCGGCTTGCTTGCGCAGCCGCCGACGATTTCCTCGTGCAGGGCTTTGCGCAGGCAAATGCTCAGGCATTGTGCAGCGCCCGGCGCCGCCGCCTGTCACAAACGCCTGGGTCCGCGCGCCGGCACGGAAAAAGCCCAGCCAGAGCATGACATTTCTGCGCCGAATGGGCTGGCACGGCAGTTGCTCCTTCTCGGTCCTCGACTGCTCGCCAGGGGCGCGCGCTCTGCGGCGCGCGCATGGCGCATGCTCGGATGGAAGGGCGGCACCCATGAGCTTCGACAATCCGTTTGATCCCGATCGCGGACTGAACAGGGCTGGCTGTAGCTGTGGCGGCCACAGCTCGCAAGCCGAGCATGACCGGGCGGCGTCGCGGTCGGCCGATGCGCGGCTGTCGCGCGTTGTGGAGTCGGCGGTTGTGCGTGCGCTGTTCCCCCACGACGCCAGCCGCCGGGCCTTCCTGCACGCCGTCGGTGCCTCGACGGCGGTTGCTGCGATCTCGCAATTCTTCCCGCTTGGCACGGCGATGGAGGTGTTTGCGCAGGCCAGCGCGCCGGAGAAGAAGGACCTCAAGGTCGGGTTCATCCCCATCACCTGCGCCACACCCATCATCATGGCGCACCCGATGGGGTTCTATTCCAAGCACGGGCTCAACGTCGAGGTGGTGAAGACCGCCGGCTGGGCCGTCATCCGCGACAAGACGCTGAACAAGGAATACGACGCCGCCCACATGCTCTCGCCGATGCCGCTCGCCATCACGCTGGGCGTCGGCTCCAATGCCATTCCCTACACGGCGCCGGCGATCGAGAACATCAACGGCCAAGCCATCACGCTCAGCGTCAAGCACAAGGACAAGCGCGATCCCAAGACCTGGAAGGGTTTCAAGTTCGCGGTGCCGTTCGACTATTCCATCCACAACTACCTGCTGCGCTACTATGTGGCCGAGCACGGCATCGATCCCGACACCGACATCCAGATCCGGGCCGTGCCACCGCCGGAGATGGTGGCGAATTTGCGCGCCGAGAACATCGACGGCTTCCTTGGCCCCGATCCCTTCAACCAGCGCGCCGTCTATGACGGTGTCGGCTTCATCCACGTCCTGTCGAAGAAACTGTGGGAGGGGCATCCCTGCTGCGTCTTCGCGGCCTCGAAAGAGTTCATCACTACGACGCCCAACACCTACGCCGCGCTGCTCAAGGCGATCATCGACGCCACCGCCTTCGCCGCCAAGACCGACAACCGCAAGCAGATCGCGGCGGCGATCGCGCCCGCCAACTACCTCAACCAGCCCGAAATCGTGCTGGAGCAGATCCTCACCGGTACCTACGCCGACGGTCTTGGAGCCGTGAAGACCGACGCCAAGCGCATCGACTTCGATCCCTTCCCCTACGAGTCGTTCGCCATCTGGATTCTCACGCAGATGAAGCGCTGGGGCCAGCTCAAGGGCGATGTCGACTACGCCGGCGTCGCCAAGCAGGTCTTCCTCGCCACCGACACCACCCGGCTGATGAAGGAGGTCGGCCTGACGCCGCCGACCGCCACGTCCAAGACCTTTGTCGTAATGGGCAAGACGTTCGATCCCGCCAAGCCCGAGGACTATCTCAAGAGCTTCGCCATCAAGCGCGCGGCGTGAGCGCAACGAGACTAGGACCCATGCAGCACGTATGGCTCAATCTGCGCGCGGGTCTCGTTTCCCTGCTCGTCCTCGGCGCGTTTCTCGCCACCTGGCATATGGCGACAGTGGGCACGGGCGTCGCGGCCAAGATGGACCCGGAGTACGCCAAGCTCATGGGGCTCACCGCCACCCAGGGCAAGTCGGCGATGCCGGGGCCGGCGGAGGTCGGCGCCAAGATCTGGCAGCACCTCAAGGATCCCTTCTACGACCGGGGCACCAACGACAAGGGCATCGGCATCCAGCTCGCCTACTCTATCGCCCGGGTCGGCGCCGGCTACCTGCTGGCGGTAGCGGCTGCCATTCCGATCGGGTTTCTGATTGGCATGTCGCCGCTGATGAGCCGGGCGCTCGACCCCTTCATCCAGGTGCTGAAGCCGATCTCGCCGCTGGCCTGGATGCCGCTCGCGCTCTACACCATCAAGGACTCCGGCATCTCGGCGATCTTCGTCATTTTCATCTGCTCGGTGTGGCCGATGCTGATCAACACCGCCTTCGGCGTCGCCACCGTGCGGCGCGAATGGCTCAATGTCGCCAAGACCCTGGAGATGGGTCCGCTGCGGCGGGCATGGTGCGTGATCCTGCCGGCGGCGGCGCCCACCATCCTCACCGGCATGCGCATCTCCATCGGCATCGCCTGGCTGGTCATCGTCGCTGCCGAGATGCTCGTCGGCGGCACCGGCATCGGCTACTTTGTCTGGAACGAGTGGAACAACCTCTCCATCACCAACGTCATCACCGCCATTCTGTTCATCGGCGTCGTCGGCATGACCCTCGACCAGATGATGGCGCGGCTGCAGCGGCTGGTCTCCTATGCCGACTGAGGTGCGCCGATGAGCCGGGCCTTCATCAGCGCCGAGGGGTTGGCCCGCCGGTTTGCCGAGGCCTCGGCCGCGGGAGAGCTCATCGTCTTCGAGGACCTGTGGTTCACGGTGGCGGAGGGCGAGTTTGCCTGCGTCATCGGCCATTCCGGCTGCGGCAAGTCGACGATCCTCAACATCCTGGCCGGGCTCGACACGCCGACCGCCGGAGCCATCATCGCGGACGGCAAGCACGTGACGGGCCCGAGCCTCGACCGCGCCGTGATCTTCCAGGGCCATGCCCTGATGCCGTGGCTCACCGCGCTCGGAAATGTGGAGCTTGCCGTCTCTTCGCGCCACCCCAAGTGGTCGCGTGCCCAGATCCGCGAGCATGCGCACAAGTACCTGACTCTGGTCCACCTCGACGGCTCGGAGATGAAGAAGCCGGCCCAGCTGTCGGGCGGCATGCGCCAGCGCGTCGGCATCGCCCGCGCGCTCGCCATCGAGCCGCGTATGTTCCTGATGGACGAGCCGTTCTCGGCGCTCGATGCGCTGACCCGCGGCTCGCTGCAGGATGAGGTGGTCGCCATCCGCGCCAAGACGCGCCAGACCATCTTCATGATCACGCACGATGTCGACGAGGCGCTGCTGCTGGCCGATAAGATCCTGCTGATGACCAACGGCCCGCGGGCGCGCATCGCCGAGATTGTGGAGAACACCCTGCCGAAGGAGCGCACGCGCGCCGAGCTGCACAAGCTCCCCAACTACTACCCCCTGCGCAATCACCTGATCGAATTCCTGGTCACGCGCTCGCGCGAGCTGGCCTTGGCTCCCGAGCCTGCCCGCGAGATCAAGCGCAACCCGCCGATCGTCCGCCCCACTGCCTCCTTCAATCCTCATGCCTCGACGACCGCTGTTTCACAAACCGCCGCGCAAGCGGCGCCCTCCCTCGCCCCGAGCGCCCGCGTATCCGCGGCGTAAGCTCGTGGGCGAGGACGGCCTGCCGCGGCCCGAGCCGCTGCTGCGCTCCACCGCGCAACGGCCCGCCAACCGCTTCGTCTTCACGCATACGTCACAGCAGGGAGCAACCGCCATGCGCCGCGAAGAGCTGACCGAGAAGATCCTGGACATCAAGCGCGAGAAAGGCTGGTCGTGGAGGCAGATCACCGACGAGATCGGCGGCATGTCGCCGGTGCTGGTGGTGGGGGCGCTGCTGGGCCAGATGAAGCTCGTCAAGCCGCTCGCCAAGAAGGCTGCCGCCCTGTTCGGCCTCTCGCCCGCCGAGGAGCGCATGCTCAACGAGGTGCCCTATCGCGGCACGCCGATGCCGCCGACGGACCCGCTGGTCTACCGCTTCTATGAGCTGGTGATGGTGAACGGACCAGCTTGGAAAGCGCTGATCGAGGAGGAGTTCGGCGATGGCATCATGTCGGCCATCGATTTCGACATGCAGATCGAGCGCCTCCCCAATGCCAAGGGCGACCGCGTCAAGATCACCATGTCGGGCAAGTTCCTGCCCTACAAATACTACGGCAACGAGCAGGGCATCCTGGAGTACGGGGTGAAGGAGGCGTGAGATTTAGGGGCGCGCGGTTACCCTTCAGCGGAACGGCGGGGCGTAGTGCAGGCCGCCTTTGGCGGCCAGGTTGTTGAGTCGCCGCTCGAGCTTCAGCGCCGACTTGAGGCCGAGGTGGCGCTCGAACAGCTCGCCGTAGTTGCCGACTTGCTTGATGATGCGCTGCGTCCAGTCGGCGCCGAGGCCGAGGCGGCGGCCGAGATCCATCTCCGCGCTCAGGAAGCGGCGCACCTCGGCGCTGCCCGAGCCCTTCATGGCGTCGGCGTTGGCGGCCGTGACGCCGAGCTCCTCTGCCGCGATCAGCACGTAGATCGTCCAGCGCACGACGCTGAACCAATCCTCGTCGCCCTGCCGAACGGCCGGCCCGACCGGCTGCTTGCTGGCGAACTCCGGCAGCAGCAAGTGCTCGCTCGGATCGGAGAGCTTCTGGCGCGCCGACGCCAGCACGCCGGCGCTGGCGGACAGCACTTGGCAGCCGCGGTTGGCGTAGGCCACGACCGCGTCGGGCCACTTGTCGAACTTGGAGAGCTCGAAGGGCATCTTCAACGTGCCGAAGTAGTCGGCGATGCCCTGCTCGTCGTCGGTGCCGGCCAACACGCAAATGCGGCTGCCCGATAGTTCCAGTGCGCTCGCCACGCCCTGCTGCTTGCGCACCATGAAACCCTGCCCGTCGTAGACCAGCACGCCCGGGATGCGGATACCCTGGGCCGCGTCGTGGTCCAGCGTCATGGCGACGTGGCGCGAGAGCACGTCGATCTCGCCCGCCTTCAGCGCCGCGAAGGCCTCGCGGGCGGACACCGTGCGGAAGCTCACGGCATCCTTGTTGCCGAGCACTGCTGTCGCCAGCGCCCGGCAGAAGTCGACGCTGATGCCGGACCACACACCGCTGTCGTTGGCCGAGGAGTAGCCCTTGGGGCCGTCGCCCACGCCGCAGTTGAGCTGTCCCCGGGCGCGCACCGTCTCCAGCATGCCGGCCGCCGCGACAGATGGGGTCGCCAGCGCCACCAGCACCAGGCCAAGCACCGCGGCAGGACGCAGCGCCCGGCGCCAAAGGTAACTCACGCCATGCAGGGGGCAATTCACTAGATGCTCGAGCTCGCGTAGTGACGGACGGAAAGCGTGGGGCATTTGGGCCGCGCCGGCGCTGCCGCTCACCCCATCCTTGTCGCCGTAGGTTTGGACCCGGCACCGGGCGCGGTCAAGACTTGACCTCGGCGCGCCGTTGGGTCAGACGCGGCAAGACCGATAGAGAGGACAATCCCCATGACCGCGTCCGATAGGGGCCGATACCGCCATCGCCGCTCCGCCACCATCGTCACGCATGCCGGCCGCGATCCGTTTGCCCACCACGGCTTCGTCAATCCGCCCGTCTATCGGGGCTCGACAGTGCTTTTCAAGACCGTCGACAGCTTGGAAAAGCGACAGGCGCGCTACGTCTACGGGCGGCGCGGCACGCCCACGTCGGAGGCGCTCGAGGAGGCCATCGCGCGGCTCGAGGGCGGCACGCGGACCGTGCTCGCGCCGTCGGGTACGGCGGCGATCGCGTCGACGCTGATCTCCTTCACCAAGGCCGGCGACCACATCCTCGTCTGCGATTGCGTCTATCTGCCGACGCGTAAGATGTGCGACGGCCTGCTCAGGCGCTTCGGCGTCGAGACCACCTACTACGACCCGACCATCGGCGGCGACATCGCCGGCCTGTTCAAGCCCAACACACGGCTCGTCTTCACGGAGAGCCCGGGCTCGCTCACCTTCGAGCTGCAGGACATCCCCGCGATCGCCGCGGTCGCGCACGCGAAGGGCGCCATGGTGGTGATGGACAACACCTGGGCGAGCCCGCTCTACTTCAAGCCGTTCGCGCACGGCGTCGACATCTCGATCCAGGCGGCGACCAAGTACATCGTCGGCCATGCCGATGCCATGCTGGGCTCCATCACGGTCAACGAGCGCCTCGCGAATGCCGTGGTGGCCGAGGTGCAGTCGCTCGGCGTCTGCGCCGGGACGGAGGAGATGTATCTGGGCCTGAGGGGCTTCCGCACGCTCGACGTGCGGCTCGAGCGGCACTGGCGCTCGGGACTGGAGATCGCCCGCTGGCTGGAGTATCGGCCCGAAGTCTCCCGCGTGCTGCATCCAGCACTGCCGAGCCACCCGCAGCATGCACTGTGGCAACGGGACTATCTGGGTGCCTCCGGATTGTTCTCGATCGTGCTCAAGCCCTGCCCGAAGCCGGCACTGGCGGCAATGCTCGAGGGCCTGGAGCTGTTCGGCATGGGAGCGTCGTGGGGCGGCTTCGAGAGCCTGGTGCTGCCGTTCGACGCGGCGCGCGCGCGCACGGCCACCGACTGGAAGCCGGAAGGTCCGACCGTGCGGCTGCACATCGGCCTCGAGGATGTCGAGGACATCAAGGCCGACCTAGACACGGGGTTTGCGCGCCTCGAGGCCGCCGCCTAGAGCCGGATCGTTTCAGGTGGAAGCACTTGCGCTTCCGGCGCGGCCCTTGCGGGGCTCAGTGCGCGTTGTTCTCCAGCCGCTTGAAGAGGCCGCGTGCCCATAAGGGAGATCCGCGCTGCTGCGGCCCCTGCACGTAGCGCGGCGGCGGCGGTGGACGGCGATCGTAAACCCCGATCGCCGGCATGGGCCCTGAGAACGGTATGGCGCGGGGGGGCGGATTGGCACGCACGGGCGCCAGGCGACTCTGTTCGTTGCCTGACGGCCCGCTCGGACCGGCGAGCGCCATACGCCCTTCCGTCGGCGGGCGAACGGCCGGTAGCGGGGCCGCCGGTGGCGCCGCCGCGGTCGCGGTGGTCGACCAGCCGGTGATGGCCGGCGTTGGGGTTTCGGCGGGCAGCGATCTGGGTGCGGCCGCCACCTGTCCACCGGGCGCGGCCTTCCTGGCGGCCTGGGCGAGGATGGCGCTCGGCACGCACCGGCCGTCGTCGGTTACGCCTTGTCCGGCCGGGCAGGGTTTGCCGCAGGCCTTGTCGTGGTGGCCCTGCACGAGCGTGAGCAGGATATAGTCGGGCTCGTCGATCGGCAGCGTCGCGTTGACCCGATCGGTGAAGGACTTCATGGCGCGGCGAGATTGCGCCGTCCACGTGCCGTTGAGGTCGCCGTCGTAGCAGCCCACCCGCTTGAGCTCGCGTTGCAACTCGCGCGTCAGCGAAGCGCGATCGGCGGGAAGCCCTGCGGCCCGGGAGGGGAGGGCCGCGGGCGCCCGGGGCGCCGCGTCGCTCGGCCGCTGCGCCAGGGTGACGACGACCGGCGCCTTGGCGGCCGGCGGCTCGACGTGCGCCGGCGCCCTCGGCTCGGCAGGTCGCGTGGCGATCTGCGGCTTGGGCGGTACCACGGGCTGGCTCGAGCGCTCTGGGACAGGGCGCACCTCTGGGGCTCTCTCCACCACGGCCGTGCGCACGGACACCGCGGGCGGGTACTTGGCCACGTCGGTGCTCGTGAAGAGGTCCGCCTCGCGCGTGCCGATGCCGGTGGGCATGACATAGACCGCCGCTCCGATCCCGGCCAATACCAGGAGGAGACCGCTCACTTTACTCATGGTGAACTCCCGTACGCCAGACAGCCTAGCCATCGCGTTGCGGGCCGTCGTTGCAGACGGGCCCGCCGAACCTTGCTCCCCGCGCCCTTGTTCCCACACCCCTACCGCGGCTTGCACGATGATATCAAAGCAATTTGCCTCGAGCGCAGGTTTTCCTGCGGACACCCAATGCCGGCGGCTCGCCATTGTTCCCTCATCTGCGCCGCGTCGGCAATTGGATTCATGACGTGCGCACCGCGATTGCTGCCCATGCAACCTGTGCTGTTGCCGGGGCGCATCGCTAGGGGTTGCTGGCTTTCCCGTCTCATCCCGGCGACCGGATGTGCGGTGGAAAACCCCCGGGGAATGTGGATAAACAGTGGATAGTCGTCGCTCTGACGAGGGCCAGCGGGTGCGCGCAAAACCGCGCTTTTTCTGCCGCATTTGCGTATCGGTTTCGCTGCCGCCGCATACGCAACTGAATCTGTTAACAAAAAGAAACGAATCGGGTAGCGTCCCGCGCCTGAGGGGGCTGCGTCAGCGTGCTGCGTCACTGGTGTTTGGGCCTCGGCGCTTGTGCAAAACGCGAAACCCACCCGGGCCTAGCCAATGTGCATAAGTCACCGATCGCCCCATTCCCCGCACGACTGGAAGAGCGCGAGTGATGCCTGGCGGCAACACGCCGGGCGGTTGCTCGAGGGAACTAAAACGCTCGGGGCCTATCCCCGCCAATCGTGCGCGGACTGAGATGCCTCCTCGCCTGTGATGCGTTTTGGCTGGTCGGTCGATCCGCGGCCTGCACCAGAACAAGGGGGCGTCAATGGCAAGACATGCACTGGGGGTTCTGGGCGTGATCGCGGCGGGCATACTGCTCGCTGTGTCAGCCGCCATGAACTATCGATTTGGTTTCAGTCTCGGCAAGACGGCGCTGGACGGGCAGATCTACGGGTTGGCCTCGGCCGCCGCCGACTGCTTCAAGGCGCTGGTGCCGTTCTTCTTCTTTGCCGCCCTGCGCAACAAGATGTGGTCGCAGGCGTTGGCGGCGGCGCTGGTGTGGACCGTCGTCACCGGCTACTCGATGACGTCGGCGCTCGGCCATGCCGCGCTCAACCGGCTCGACACCACCGGCCAGCGCGCGGTCGAGGCGGCGACCTACAAGGATCTGCGCGCCGACTCCACGCGAGCCAAGGAGCAGCTGACCTGGATCCCGGCGCATCGGCCAGCCGAGACGGTTGCCGCCGAGCTCAACGTGCTCAAGGCCCAGCGCTACTGGGTCGTGACGGGGGAGTGCGCCGAGGTTACGGGGCGGGGCGCGCGCGACTTCTGCCAGCAGTTCCACAAGCTGAACGCGGAGCTCGCGTCCGGCCAGCAGGCCCAGAAGCTCGAGTCGCGCATCAACGCGGTCGGCGCCAAGCTCGCCATGAGCGCTGGCGGCACGGTGATGGCCGAGGCCGACCCGCAGGCGAGCGTGCTCGCCCGCATGAGCGGCCTCCAGATCGAGACGGTGCAGACGGCGCTGACGGTGTTCGTGGCGCTGCTGATCGAGATCGGCTCGGCCTTCGGCATGTACGTGGCGTTCGCCTACTGGCGCCTCGATGCCGCGCCTACGAGGGCGGCCGAGCCGCAGGTGGCGGCGCGCGCGGCCAAAGGGCCGCGGGACGCCCAGGACGCCGACGTCGAAGAGGCCGCACAGCCGCCGGTCGTGCACAGCTTCGGTGCGAACGACAATCGCACGCCGGCGCGGCCGCTGGTGCCCGAGAGCGACGTGCAACGCTACTACCGCGAGCGGGTTGTCGCCGCCACGGAGACGGCAAGCCTCACGTCATCCGAGCTCTACGAGGACTACTGCCGCTGGTGCGAGGAGAAGGAGCGCATACCCTTCGCGCATCCTCGCGTCACGCGGGAGATCGCCGAGCTCGGCGTCAAGAAGGAGAGGATAGGCAAGCGCACACGCTACTTCGGCATCGCCTTGAGAGCGGAGCGCGAAGACGTTGCCAGGCTGCCGACACCGCTGCCAAGAGCAGCCTAGCCTGCACTACAGAGACTGATGCGAGGGCCGCGCGAGCGGCCCTTTTTCTTTGTGTGCCGGCATCGCGCGCCGCGTTCAATGCTGCCATTTCTTGCGCGGGGAGCGGATGCCTGTCCTGGCGCGGGTGTCGAGCTCGGTTGCGAGCGCAATCAGCCGCTGAACGAGCGGCCGGATCTCCGGGATGGCCGATTGCAAGCGCGCCACCTCTGAGCGCTCGGCCTCGGTGATCGGGTCGTTCTGCCAGCGGGCAAGCTGCTGGGAATGCGCCCGCAGCAGATCGAGCGCATCCTTGGCTTCCTGCAGGGTGAAGGCGACCACCGGCGGCGGCAGAAGGGCGTTTGGGTCGGCCAGCAGGGCCTTGATGCGCGAGATGTCGTGCTTGAGGACAGCGGGGGCGCCGTCGAGGAGGTCGCGGATCTCCGGCAGCGCTGAAATGGGTCGGAAGGCCGGGGATGGCTTGGGCATCCCCCTGGTCTAAAGCGCAAGCGGGGCGAAAAGAGGTCCGCCCCGATCAGCCCGCGATGGCGGCAGTCACGCACCCGCGAGCCGCCGCGCGGCTTGCTGCACGGCCTCCTCCCGCACCGACTGCGACTTCGCTGAGCCTTCGCGCTGCCGCGCCACGAGCGCCGCGCCGGCCGCCTGCGGCGATCCGGCAGCGAACGGCGGATGCGGGTCGTACTCGATGGCAAGCTGGATGGTCTTGGCGGTCTCTTCGCCCGCCAGCTCGGCGGCGATCTTGAGCGCGAAATCGATGCCGGCGGTGACTCCCCCTCCGGTGATGACATTGCCGTCGATGACGATGCGCTCGGCCACGGGCGTGGCGCCAAACGCCGCCAGCAGGTGATGCGACATCCAGTGCGTGGTGGCCCGCTTGCCCTGCAGCAGGCCCGCCGCACCGAGCACCAGCGCGCCGGTGCACACGGCCGTGACGTAGCGCGCGCCCGCGGCCTGCCGGCGCAGGAAGGCCAGCGTTTCCTCGTCGCCAAGCAACGGGTTCATGCCGGGCCCGTCCGGGACGCAGACGAGGTCGAGCTGAGGACAGGTCGCGAACGTGGTGGAGGGCAGGAGGCGCATGCCGCCCTGCGCGGTCACGGGCTCCAGCGTCTTCCAGGCCAGGTGCACCTCGGTGCCGGGACAGCGGGCAAAGACCTCGTGCGGCCCGGTCATGTCGAGCTGGGTGATGTTGGGGAAGACGATGAAGCCGATGCGGAACGGCATGGGACGACCTTGGGGGCTGTTGCGGCGGAGTGAATTGGCTAAGCTTGCTTGCATAGAGCGAGATCGCTTCGGGTGGAAGGACTTCGGGAGCGGTCCGGCTCGAGCCAAGGAGGCAGAGGATGTCCATGCAGCCGCCCGCCGCCGTCGGCATGGCGCTCGGCGACGTCGATACGCCAGCCCTGCTGATCGATCTCGACGCCTTCGAGCGCAACCTCGCACGCATGGCCGAGTTCGCGCGCGGGGCCGGCGTGCGCTTGCGGCCGCACGCCAAGACGCACAAGTCCCCCATCGTGGCCGGCAGGCAGATCGCTCTCGGCGCCGTCGGCGTCTGCTGCCAGAAGGTGTCGGAGGCGGAGGTGATGGTCGCGGGCGGGGTCGGCGACGTGCTCGTCTCCAACGAGGTGGCGGGCGCGGCCAAGCTCGATCGCCTGGCGGTGTTGGCACGGTCGGCGCGGATCGGCGTCTGCACCGACGACGCCGACAACGTCGCCGAGCTGCAGGCGGCGGCGGCCAGGGCCGGCACGCGGCTCGACGTGCTGGTCGAGATCGACGTCGGCGGCCGGCGCTGCGGCGCCGCCCCGGGCGCGCCGGCGGCCCGCATCGCCGAGCGCATCGCCGGCTCGGCGCATCTCTCCTTCGCCGGCCTGCAGGCCTACCACGGCTCGGCCCAGCACGTGCGCGCGGCCGCCGAGCGCAGCGAGCATATCGCGCGGGCGGTCCAGCACGTGCGCGACACCCTGGCGGCGCTGCAGGCGGCAGGCCTGGAGGCGAACATCGTCGGCGGGGCCGGCACCGGCACCTACGAGCACGAGGCGGCGAGCGCGGTCTACAACGAGCTGCAGCCGGGCTCGTACATTTTCATGGACGCGGACTATGCCCGCAACCAGGGCGCCGACGGCGGGGCGTTCGATGTCTTCGAGCATGCGCTCTTCGTCGTCGCCACGGTGATGAGCGCGCCGGTGCCCGAGCGGCGCATCGTCGATGCCGGCCACAAGACGCTGGCCGTCGACAGCGGCATGCCGCTGCCCTGGGGCCTGCCTGGCGCCCTCTATCACCGCCCCTCCGACGAGCACGGCATCCTCGACGTATCGGCCTGCGCCCGGCCGCCCGGGCGCGGCGATCGGGTGCTGTTGGTACCGGGCCACTGCGATCCGACCGTCAACCTGCACGACTGGTATGTGGGCGTGCGCGGCTTGGGCGGTTCGGCGGCGCACGTTGAGAGCGTGTGGCCGGTGGCGGCGCGCGGCGCACTGTTCTGACTTCGTTCGCCCCGGCGCCGGGCGGCCGAGCCAGTCCAGCGATTGGGCAGCCATTGAGAAGCCGTCATCGGCACCCGATATGATGCGGCGTCACGTATCGCGGGAGGAGCCCCCAATGACCCCAGAAGAACGCCAGCTGATCGCCGGCCTGTTCGATCGTATGCGCAACTTCGGTCCGCCCGAGAAGGATCGCGACGCCGAGACGCTGATTGGCCAGTCGGTGCGCGCCATGCCGGATGCCCCCTACATGCTGGTGCAGTCGGTGCTGGTGCAGGAGCAGGCCCTGCAGCAGGCCGGCCAGCGTATCGAGGAGCTGGAGGAGCGCGTGCGCGCCCTCGAAGGCGGCCAAGCGCGCGGCCAGGCATCGGGCGGCTTCCTCGGCGGCCGGTGGGGCAGCAGCAAGCCAGCCGCCGCGCAGGGCGCCAGCGTGCCGGCGATCGGCTCGCGCGCGCCTGCAAACGCCAATCCTTCGCCTTGGTCGCAGGCCGGACCGCAGGCTCAGGCGCCCGCTGCGTCGGGTGGCTTCATGCGCTCGGCGTTGGCAACCGCGGCCGGTGTGGCAGGCGGCATGCTGCTCGCCAACAGCATCAGCAGCATGCTGGGCGGCAACAGTGCGCAAGCCAATCCGGCGTCGGACGCGTCGGGTGCCGCCAAGGGCGGCGAGGACAGCCGGGGCGAACAAGCCCACAGCGATGCCGCCGCCTACGAGGAGCCCGACAACACCGACTTCGGCAGCGACTTCGGCGGCGGCGATCTCGAGATCTGAGGCCCAGCCGGGCGTTTCACGAACTCAGCGGCGGGGGGCAGTGGCGCGTAGCGCGCAACCGCCCCTCGGGCCAGGCGGCCAATACGGTCGACACGGCTATCAGATGGCCGTCGCGCAGGATGGTGAGCGTCAGCAGGCTGCCGGCGGGCTTGGCCGATATGATGCACACGACGTTGTCCACGTCGATCGCTGGATGCCGGTCCGCCTCGACGATAACGTCACCCCACTTGAGGCCGGCGGCGGAAGCCGGCGTATCTGGCTCGACCGCGGTAATGGTCACGCGCGTCGCTCGTCCGGCGTCTGCGACGCCGCCGAACTCCACATCGTCGATGTAGACGCCGAGCCAGGCTGGACGCAGCGCGTGGGCCGGTGCGCCGGGCGCCAGCGCGACGGCGCACACGGCCATGATCGCAAGCAGCAACGCGCGGCGGGTTGATCGGCGCATGTGTCGATGCTCACTCTGCCTGCTGACCGTGGTCACGCCGATGGCGGCCGCGACTACGACGTCTTGCCCGCGACCTTCAGCGCAAAGGCATAGTCCAACGCGATCTCCTTCAAGGCCTCGAAGCGTCCCGAGGCGCCGCCGTGGCCGGCCTCCATGTTGGTCTTGAGCAAGATGAGATTGTCGGACGTGTTGAGGTGGCGCAGGCGCGCGATCCACTTGGCCGGCTCCCAGTAGGTGACCCGCGGATCGGTGAGGCCGGCGTAGGCGAACAGGTGCGGATAGGCCTTGGCGGCCACGTTCTCGTAGGGCGAGTAGGAGCGGATGATGTCGAAGTCCGTCTTCGACTCGATCGGGTTGCCCCATTCCGGCCACTCGGGCGGGGTGAGCGGCAGGCTCGCGTCGAGCATGGTGTTGAGCACGTCGACGAAGGGCACGTCGGCGATGATGCCGAGGAAGAGCTCGGGCGCCATGTTGGCGACCACGCCCATCAGCATGCCGCCGGCCGAGCCGCCGTTGGCGACGATGCGGCCGCGCCCCGTGTAACCCGATCGGGCGAGGAACTCGCCCGCGGCGATGAAGTCGGTGAAGGTGTTGAGCTTGGTCTCGCGCTTGCCCTCGGTATACCAGCGGTAGCCCTTGTCCTTGCCGCCGCGCACGTGGGCGATGGCGAACACGAAGCCGCGGTCGACGAGGCTGAGGCGGGCGGTGGAGAAGCCGGCCGGGATGGCGATGCCGTAGGAGCCGTAGCCGTAGAGGAAGAGCGGCGCCGAGCCGTCGAGCCGGGTGCCCTTGCGGTAGAGCAGGGACACCGGCACGGTCTCCCCGTCCGACGCGGGCGCGAGCACCCGCCGGGTGACGTAATCGGCTGGGTCGTGACCGCTCGGCACTTCCTGGGTCTTGCGCAGGGTGCGGGCGCGCGTTCCCATGTCGTAGTCGAACACCTGCGCCGGCGTCGTCATGGACGAGTAGATGAAGCGCAGCGTCGTGGTGTCGAACTCGAAGCCGGCGGAGACTCCCAGCGAATAGGCCTCCTCGTCGAAGGCGATGGCGTGCTCGGCGGCATCGGCCAGCTGGCGGATGATGATGCGCGGCAGGCCATCCTCGCGCTCGAGGCGCACGAGGTGGCCACTGTAGGCGATCAGCTCCAGGATCAGGCGGCCGCGCCTGTGGGGGATGATCTCGCGCCAGTTGGCGCGCTCGGGGGCCGCGACCGGGGCTTGGCAGACGCGGAAATCCTCCGCGCCGCCCGAGTTGGTGGTGATGATCAGGCGCTCGGCGTGGTGCTCGACGCTGTATTCGTGGCCGTGCTCGCGCGGGGCGACCAGGCGCGGGGGCTGCTGCGGCCGGTCGGCGTCGATGAGATAGATCTCGCTGGTCTGGTGGTCGTGGGCATCGATCAAGATGAACTGCGAGGACTGCGTCTGGCCGACGCCGACGTAGAAGCCGATGTCCTTCTCCTCGTAGACCAGTACGTCGTCGCCGACCGGGGTGCCGACCCGGTGGCGGTAGGCGAACAGCGGGCGCTGGTTGGCGTCGAGCCGGACGTAGAAGAGCGTCGCGGAATCGCGCGCCCAGACGATGGCGCTGCGCGTGTCGGGGATGGCGTCGGCGAGGTCCTTGCCGGTGGCGAGGTCGCGCACGCGGATGGTGAGGAGCTCCGAGCCCTTCTCGTCGACGGCATAGGCGAGCAGCCTGTGATCGGGGCTGTGCGCGGCCGCGCCGAGCTGCCAGTAGGCCTTGCCCTCGGCCTCCTTGTTGCCGTCGATGAGGATGGCCTCGGGTCCCCCGCCGCGGGGACGCCGCGAGAGCCTGGGATACTGGCCCCCGGTGACATAGCTCGTGAAGTACTCATAGCCGCCGTCCGGGGCCGGGACGGTGCTGTCGTCCTCCTTGATGCGCGCCTTCATCTCGGCGAACAGGGTTTCCTGCAGCGCCTGGGTGTCTCCGAGCGCATCCTCGGTGTAGGCGTTCTCGGCCTCGAGGTAGGCGCGGATGTCCGGGGCCAGGGCGGCCGGCTCGCGCATCACCTCCTGCCAGTTGTCGGCGCGCAGCCAGGCGTACTCGTCGACCAGCTCGACGCCGTGATGGACCGCGAACTTCGGGACGCGCCGCGCGACAGGCGGCAGCCGACGGGTGACGGGGTGATTGCGGCCGTGCATGGGGCACCTATGTTGTGGCGGAACGCTGCGTCCCGAGGCGGGCGCATCCGCTGCTGGCACTGGAACGTTGGGCGGCGGGCGATGTGGGAAGCGGGCTCAAGTGTCGCCGGGTTTGAATTTGAGCGCCGCCCCGTTGATGCAATATCTGAGGCCGGTGGTTTCCTGCGGGCCGTCCGCGAAGACGTGGCCCAGATGGGCTTCGCAGCGCGCGCAATGCACCTCGGTGCGGCGCATGAACAGGGCGCGGTCCTCGCGCTCGCTGACGGAGGCTGGCGCGGGCTTGTCGAAGCTCGGCCAGCCGGTGCCGGAGTCGAACTTCGCATCCGAGGCAAACAGCGGCTCGCCGCAGCACACGCACGCGTACATGCCAGCGCGCTTCTCCCGGTTGAGCGGCGAGGCGCCGGCGCGCTCGGTGCCGTGCTGGCGGGTGACGTGGAACTGCTCCGGCGTGAGCATGGCGCGCCACTCGGCGTCGGTCTTGACGACCTTGTCGGCGTGTTCTGCGGGCTTGCTCTTGGTCATGGGGGTGCGGGCCTTCGATCGGGAGCCGTGATAGGCGGGCGGGGCGTCGCCATTATGGCGGGGGGTGGCCCCGACCGCGAGGGCCCAAGTGCTCAAGAGTCTGTGTTGCGAGCACAACTGCTTGATTCACCCCCAAATCCTGGCCTAGGCGGGGCACGGGGCCATGTAAAAGAACAATGAAAGGACGAGAGCGATGACTAGTGCCGTTAGGGTGGTAGACAAGATCAAATAGTCGGCGCCGCAAGCGTGTCACAGAACGCACATGTTCTGGTTTCCGCATCAATCATGCTCTATTTTATTGGGGAGATCCGTTGTAATCACGTGATGAATTGTGTATTAGAAGAGTCCGCGTCGCTAGCTGTGGGTTTGGAGAGGGCCATCGCCCCCTGTTGCCTCGCTCAGTGTGGTGAATTCATGCTTCCGGGTGGAGGGACATTATGGATGATGCGGATAAAGCCGATTTGGTGCAGCTGACGGCCGGGATCATTTCGGCCTATGTCAGCAACAACACGGTGGTTCCTGAAGCACTACCGGCAGTGATCGCCGACGTGCATGAAGCGCTCAGCAAGGCCGCGCAGCGAATAGGCCCTGCGGAGCGCGAAGAATTGCGGCCGGCGGTGGCATTGAAGAAGTCGGTCACGCCGGACTTCATCGTCTGCCTGGAGGACGGCAAGAAGTTCAAGTCCCTGAAGCGGCACTTGCGGACCCACTACAATTTGTCGCCCGAGGAATACCGCGAGAAGTGGGGTCTGCCGCACGACTACCCGATGGTGGCGCCCAACTATGCGGCTGCCCGGTCGAAGCTTGCCAAGGAGATGGGCCTAGGCACCCGCCGCGAGAAGTAACCCTTCCGCTGCCCACCGCCGTCCTTGCATCTGCGGGCGCCCGCGCCAAGGCGCCGGCGGCCTCGCGCAACTTTGCGCGTCCCGTCGTAGCCCAGTCCACGGCTTCGCGCCCCTGCGCGCGACAGGCGCCGTTGGCAGCGTGCGCCGCCGGCTCGCCGGCAGGTTGCGCCCAATCGTCCGCCGAGCAGGCCCGGTGCCCCGCAGCGGCCCAACATTTTTTAACCAAATTGGTACTTATCCCCGCCGTTCACCTATCGAGTACAATGCTGTGGCGAACGGCGTTTAATTCCCTATGATCAAGAAAAGCCGTTCCCTCGTCGAGTAATTCGCGCAAAATTTCTTGCGGTGGACTGACGCATGCAGCATTCGGCAGATTGCGCTCCAACTAGCCTGCAACCCAGGCGCGAAAGACGCCCCGCGCCACCCATCCCCGACCAGTTCGTGCGCCAGCTTCTGGAGCACGCCGTGACGCCCGTCTTCATGGTGGCGGGCGCGGAGCTGTGGTCCGACACGCGCGGCCAGCCGCACGTGGCGTTCGCCCGCCAGGTGGCGATGTATTTGGCCCACGTCGGCTGCAGGCTCACCTTCACCGAGGTCGGACAGGTCTTCGCCCGTGATCGCACGACCGTGGCGCATGCGTGCGGGATCGTCGAGGACCTGCGGGACGACCCCGTGTTCGACCGCTCCCTCGAGCTCTTGGAAAGCGTCCTGCGCAGCCTGTCGCCGGGCTCGGCGCCGTTCCCCGTTAGTTGCACGCGGGCGCGCGCATGACGGCGACAGAGCGCGCGGAGGCCGAAGCGCTGATGGCGATTGCGCGGCTCGCCCGCAAGGGCGCCTACGCCGTGCCGGTGGTGGCGGGCCCTGACGAGGCCCAGACCTACGCTGTCTTCTCGCCTCGCAACGGCTTTGCGCGCGCTTTGACCAGGCTGCCGGGGGCGGCAATCGCCTGCGCGCAGCAGCGCGGCTGGCTGGAGGCCGAGCCGGCCAGCGGCCGCCTGCGCCTCGCCGTCGCGGGCCTGAAGGCGCTGCGCCGGGCCAGGAGCGCCGCGGCGGCCCCCGCCCCAGTATCGCCGCGCCGTGCCGCCCAGCCGGCGGCGCCGCAGCCCCAGCGGGTGCCGCCGGAGCGGCCGCTCGCCTGGCTGCGCCGCCGCAAGGACAAGGACGGCCAGCCCCTCATCACGGAGGCGCAGTTCGCCGCCGGCGAGCGCCTGGCCGGCGATTTCTGGCATGGCCAGCTGACCCCGCGGGTGACGGCCAACTGGTCGCTTGCAGCCCCGGGACGGCGCCTGCGCCGCGGCGCACCGGGGGTGGGCGTCGAGATGAAGGACAGCGTCGTCAGCGCGCGCGAGCGCATCAACCGGGCGCTGGCGGCGGTGGGCCCCGAGCTGGCGGCCATCCTGGTCGATGTTTGCTGCCACGAGGTGGGGCTGGAGGCAGCCGGGGACGCGCTGGGCTGGCCGCAGCGGGCGGCCAAGGTGGTGCTGCAGCTGGCGCTCACGCGCCTTGCCCGGCACTACGGCCTGATCGCGCCCGAGCCCCCGCCCTACGCCCAGCTGCGCCATTGGGGCGACGAGGGCTACCGGCCCGATATGGAGACTTGGCGCTAGGACGTGGTCTTATGAACGGCACGACGGCCCCGTGGGCTGTTCACCACAACTCGGACCGTCGCCAGATCGATCTCGAGAGGCAGAGTCTGCCCCACTGCTGCCGAAGTGACCGAACCTATGCTAGAGAAGATCGTCAACAGGAACGGTATCTTGTGTCGATCACACATTCTGCCGACGGGCAGGCAGCATCAGGGACCGAAAGTGAAAACCACAAGCATGAACCCATGGCGACTCATGTCGACCATTTTCATTTTCTATCTCGCGCTTGCGTCGAACGAGGTCCGTGCGGACTCGATCATAAGGGAGTCGATTAGGATACCTGTGAGCTACCAATGGGGTTTCGAAACCCACAAGGTCGAACACGAAGCTCTCGTAGTGAGACCGTCTGGCCCCGGACCTTTTCCACTGGTGGTGGTATCGCACGGGACACCGCGATCCAAAGGTGATTGGAGAGCAAACAAGGCGGAATTCGCGAGGCAGCGCCCTGACGCGTATCTGCCTGTTGCTAACGAATTCGCCCGCATGGGTTTCGCGGCGGTGATCTTCATGCGACGCGCTACGGGAAAACAGGTGGAAACGTCGTCGATTTCCACTACTGCAATCCAGCGAGCAAAGATCGCGATCCGGCATTCGATCTCGCCGGCGCGAAGACCGCTGCGGACTACGCCGGTGTTATCAAGCAGTTACAAGCGCTGCCGTACGTGCGAAAGGACATTGTCGTCGCGGTCGGTCAATCCGCCGGTGGGTTGGGTGTCCTCGCCTTAGCCGGCGAGGAGGTTGCTGGATTGCGGCTTGTGGTCAATTTCTCTGGTGGCCGAGGCTCTATGGGGCCAAATGTCCTTTGCAATGAAGAGGGCCTCATTAAAGCCTTCGGTCGATTAGGCGGACGCGCGCGGTTGCCGAGCATTTGGCTGTATGCCGAAGGGGATACCTTCTTCAGCGTCTCTCAGATCAAAAAAATGCGTGCAGCATACGCGGCTGCCGGAGGAGCGGCCGAATTGCATGTCTTTGGGCCAATTGGCGCGGATGGGCATCAACTTCATTCCAAGGGTGTAGGAAAATGGAGGGTCGCGGTCGACCGCTTCGTGCGCAAGCATGCTGGGTTTTAAGGGCTCATCGACTCATTCGAGAACGAGAGAAGATTGGCCACGGTCAGGTCTGAATCTGGCACGTTTGCGACGTTGCCGGAGTTTGCGGGCCGCCTCGGCTATTGATCGCATCTCGGACCGCCCCTAACTGGATCAATGTCGAGAGGCAGAGCTGACCCGATGTATGGTCCGGCCGTGCGTCGCAAGAAGTTTCGTCGATCTGGTTTTCGGTCTTGCATCAATGTATCCGGCCTCTGATTGGAGCGGTGTGTTGCTCCGGGCCACCATGGAT
>Ga0247727_10007975_pt1 | contig 19864 bp, 15 predicted proteins | sample WisWelCaveWW1625_FD_202498 | JGI IMG/M metagenome (GOLD analysis project Ga0247727, IMG submission 202498) | Biofilm microbial communities from Wishing Well Cave, Virginia, United States - WW16-25 | ecosystem: Environmental > Aquatic > Deep subsurface > Groundwater > Cave microbial mat | place... | reverse complement strand
GGGTGCAAGTGAACTTTGTGTGCGTTGTATCAAGTTTTGCTTTAACAATGACACCGATTAAAAAAGGAAAAAAGTAGAGTTCTTCTCCACTCTGTTAATTAACAATGGTATGAGTCTCAACAGACTCGGCCTAACAATAATGAGTTAACTGATGCATTTTTGCCTGTATTGTATGGGTTTTTAAGATCTAATTACGAAGCGTTCTCTCTCCAAAAGTTCTTACTTTTTATCTTGTTAAAATTATTGCATATTTTTTCAAATTTATTATGAGATTTAAGATCACATTGAGATAAAAAATTAGATTAAGCTAGTTATGCACTTGCGTTCAATTAGCTGACAAAAACATGGTAAAAATTACAAACAAAGTTATGAAAATTACATTATTTTCTTAATTTGATCAATACGAAAAACATAACTTTTGGATGTTCATCGATTAAGGACTTTTACTCTTTGGTCTATCCTTCAAAGAATCGATGAGCAAATCTCGCACTTTCGTTTCCCGAATCGGTAAAACTTCGCTTTATGGTTTTTTTTCTTGCCATGTTTGTATATAATGGTTTGAGGATTTAAAATTATGGGAGTTTTAAAAAGCCAAAGCCTGCAGCTATTACTGTCACGAATATGCCTATTATTATTGGTATGATGACTTTATTTACAGTTTTGGTAAGAGTAGCTACATTTTCGGAAAGATATCTGACAGATTCAGACATTTCTGATAGTGATTGTGTTTCAAGTGTTTTGAGGTAGTCTCTATCTGCCTTTGGTATATGACCCCTCTGTTGTTCATCTACATCTGCTCTGTTAAAGGGTACATTAACTGGTTTTGCTAGTTTATGAAATTCTACAGTACAAATTGGACTCATGTAATCAATACTAATACCACGTGGTGATGCATTGTAAATACCTAAAACTAAGACACCATTAAAACCAGGATCTATCTGCAAACCTGCTAAAACCACAACTCCTTTTCTTACATAATATGACTTTAATCCTATATGACCAACCACAGAATTTGAAAGTTTAACATTTTCATGAGTTGTTACAAGTGCAAATTGCCCTGCCTTTATAACAACACTACCATGTTTTTCAAGATCTATCTCCTGTTCCTGTCCACTGACGAGCAATGTTTTCCCAACTCTCATATCATAACTAGCAGGTTGTAGCATTCTTTCTTCAAAATCCTTAATCTCCAATTCTCCGCTTTCCATAATTTCTTTTATTTCAGAATCAGTTAATAACAATCAATAGAGTTTGTGCTACCAGCGCTTTAATCTTTAGGGTTATGAAACTATGACCTTAATAGAAGTATATTCTTTTTAAGGTCTTTAGACCTACACGGTGATTTTTACAGTAATAAATAATGCCCAAAAAAATAGATTAAAGGTCCATATTGCATACCATGCAATACTTTTGACCTTCACATATGTCATGCATCTCTGGAGGATGCTTGCAGTCTGGAATAAGTTGTTTTTTTACTACTTCAAGGTTATAGGCATCAGTTTCTGCAATCTCTAGTAGAGTACGATAGAGGTTTTCGCTGAGATCATACTTCGAATCTATGATGTTTGGTTTATAGAATTCCTCGATTGTTTTTGTCTTGTTGTTTAGTATCCAGTCCAGAATTTCAATTGCTTTTTTGACAGTCATTGAGTTATTCTGGCTGTCTTACAGCTATTTACCTTCACATGAAGGTTAGTGGACGCTATATCGAAATTTTAGTCACGGTGCATCCCACATTTGGGACATTCCCATGACATTGTTGGTTTTCCTTCATGTTTTAATCTTAACACCCGCTTTCGATTCATAGGAATGTTGCATTTTGGGCAAAGCAATTTATCTAAACTTGAAATTCTTTCGTATCAGTCTTATCTTATGATCAATTCCATGCCATTCTTTCAATAATTGTTGTAGTTTATCATATGGCTTCTTTTGTCCCATCAGAGTTGGTGCTTCTTGTGCGATTTTATTTTGTGCGGTAATTTGTTTTGATTTTGCTTTTAACTTTTTTAATAATTCCTGAAAATCCTCTATTCTGTAACTCAATCTTAGTTCACTTCCCTTGACATCATTTTTGTAAATAGAGTAGATACCATTGAATCAATGTACTCATCATAGCTGTGCACATTTCTGAATATCTCTAGTATGTGAAAATGACCTCTTGCTATTAGAAAACCAAGTGCAATATTTTTCTGTATTGGACGTAAATTTAAAATGTTTTTTATCAATTCATGATCTTGATTTATGATTATAATTTTTTCCTCTTTGTATGTTATTACTGCCGGCTTATCTTTGCCTTCTTTTCTTATGACATAATTTATTCCATAGGCACTTTTTAGGGGTTTATTTTCTCCCTTCAGAATCCTATGCTGTAATTTCCTTCTTTCAATTAGGGATTCTAGATTTTCTTTTTCAAGAGACTGTTCAGAAGCTGTTGTAACTCGTTCTGTCACTCCACCCATCTGTAAATCAGACTCATGGCTAGTTCTAGATACAGGCATTAAAGTCTCTGGCAACAAACCTAGGTCTCGCAAAATCTCATCGAATAGCTTTGAGACTTCTTTTAGAGTTTTTTCTAGTTCTTTAGGAGATTCTTCATTTCGTGATGGTATGTGTTTGAGAATGTACTTTTTAATCTCAGCAAAGAACAGCCTTGCCTCCTCCGAATCAGCAAAACCGCTTCTATCAGGTGTAGGAGTCACCCAGTCCACGTTGAAATATCCTTTAGCTGGATGAGTAGGAGCAGGGTTAGCTTCACGTACTTTAACTCCTCTATAGAGGAGATCTATCTCGGCTGTCTTTGAAGGTACAAGATTACAGTAGATATCTCCAACTGGTGTACTAATTGTACCAAGAGTTCCTGAAAATCCACTTGAAACAACTTTTTGTCCATTTACAAAAATCTTCATTGGATTATGTTCTGATGCTATAGGAAGAATAAGGCCATACAGATTCTCTTTAATGTATTTTATTATCTCCTCTTTTTTTAGTTCTGTTTTAAGCTCAGTTATAGTGATCTGGGTTCCCTTATGTGGAAGAGCTTCGTTGATTCTAGATCTTGGAATCACATCGTACCTCATCTTCTTGAAATCTGCAATTGAAAACTCTGCTTTGTATGACGTTCTTGTTTCTACCGAAATCTTGTTTCCTATCATCATAAAGCTAAGCTTTCCAAGCCCTTTTTTGCCAATTGGTTTTCTTTGAAACTGTGATGTCAATTCAATAGAGGCTTTATGCTGATCAGCGATTCCCCAGAAGACCTTGAAATTTGTAATACCACTTCCCCAGTCTTCTATTCGAATGGAATTATCATTTACTGTAATTTCGAGTCTTTCAGCATCTGCATCCCAAGCATTTGCAACGTATTCTCGAATTGAATCAAGTACGTTTGGATACATTGATACTTCTTTTATTATCGATGAATGAATTACAATATCATCTGAATAAGGCCCATTGTTTACGATTTTACTCATTTTTTCTTTCCTCCATCAAGCATGAGAAAATAGCGATTTTTTGGCGCATACCATGCCTAAGCAAGTTTGATATATTAGATTAGTGTCAATAGTATTGACGCTGATGTCTACCTATGATTTCCCAGTTTCTGCTAATAGGATAGTTGAATTGCCTATGGTTTTCAAGTATTTTGACAAAAGATATGGGACTCCTGATATTTCAGAACCCAAAAAAAAGAATGGAGAATACGCTTTAAGAGTCATTCTGAAATATCTCTCCTATCATAAACGATCTACTTGCGACGAGATAGCACAAGATGAATACAATAGAAATCTTTCCTCACGACGAAAATTAAAATCAATAACTGATGATATTAGAAAATTTTTAAAAAATAATTTGATTGTATCTGAACTAGTTTTTCATGATGAACCAAAAAAGAAATACAATAAACAAGTTGAAACGTATAGTCTATCACCTATAGGAATTTTGTATTCTATGTATCTTTTAGGAAACTTTAGAAAAACGAATGATTTTGGAATGGATGGCTATGATCTATTAAAAATAGATCGAAATTTAATTAGAAGTTTAGGTAAGGAATATTCAGAAACCTTACCCAAAGTTTTTGGAAGATTTGAGCTTTTTGAAAAAATTTTGGGAAAAGATTTTGTAGATATTATGATAGCTCCTTTTATAGCAATTTATGATTTAGAAAGACCAGAGGTTCCCATTACGAAATTATTGCTAACTGATCATGTTCTTACAAGCTATGAATTTCTTTATCCTCACCGTTTTAATACCATAATGGGCGTTCACAAATTCATTGCGGAACAAATCTCGCTAATTTTTTACATTCATTTAGAAGATAGCATATTAAAGAATATACAAGATCAAAATGATGATTTTGAGAAATTATTAACAATGGATGATGATGAATCAAAAAAATATTATGAAAACCGAAGTAAAAACGGCACAGCAAGGTATAGAGAATCTCTTAACCAAGCAAGGAACAAGTGGATACAAATAATGGACGAAGACAAAGAATTGAAAAAATGGTTTAATAATTTTCTCAAAGATGCTACAACTGCAAAAACGAACGAATGTGGAGCAGTTTCTCAATATCTCAAAGAAGTTTATTCTCCCTGGGATTTCAAAAAGTTTGGAATTAATTAGTACCACAATTGAAGAATCTTATGTAAACAGTAATACATAAAATTCGAATTAGGTGTATCTAAAACAATACCAAAGATGGTCGAAGGTAGGCAGTGAAAAAATTGTACAAAGACCTTAAGAATGACTAGAACTATGTTGCTCTATTAAAAATTGCCACAAGATGAAGAAAGAAAGATTAGCATTAGACTTGAAAATGCCGATATTTGGACTTCAATGTGGATTACATACTATTTTTACAAATTAGTTGATAAAAAAGAAATCGATAAAATCGAAATAAGAAAAGTAGTAAAATCAAGGGATTCTATCGAGTTAGAAATAATATTATTTATTATTGGAATCCCAGGTACCTATGTTGCTCATAAGGGGTTAGATCGTCTAACTCCAAAAATTGTAGATATGTTGGGAAGATGGAAAGAGAAGAAGAGACAAACAAATTTGAAAATGTTTATGGACAATGAACAGTTGTAATTCTTGCTTGTTGCCTTATTTGACAGTCATTAAACCATTCTAGATCCTCATCAGGATAGACTTTCTATCCTGTCTCATATAGCAATATTAGTAACGGACCATCTCTATCCTGGTATTCTTTGTAACTATACAGACGGGAAATGGTTCTGGTTCTAAGACAAGATATTCAAGTTTCTTTTCAAAATAAGGCAATACAACCTTGTCAGAGAATCTTATGGGTTGATTCTCAAGGCAGTCTCTCACATATTTTTCAGTTCGTAAAGGAACATCATCTGCTGGATAAAGAGGTATTTTCTTAGCTTTAGGGCATTGAATTCTTCTAACAAGAACGGGTTCATCAATTTTAGAGCCCGCATTGCTTCTCGTGAGAGCATCTATTCTGATTATGCCTTTTTTCTTTTCCCACGCAAATGCACCTTTACATCTTGTTACCGTCCTATTTCTTCCTGTTATCTCAATGACATCACCTGTAGATATTTCCATTTTGTCCATAAATTCATAATCAATTCTTGCAATTCTGTGACCAACATCGTTCTTGTCAGCTTTTTGAACTTTCAAAGAGATAATTTCAGACATGAATGTGATTTCAGCATTTTTTATTAATTTTTCGAAAGAAAATGATCTTGACATAATGCGTGAATTTTTTTGTTTACCATTTTTTGGTAAATAGCATCAGAATTTCGGTTATTCCTCGTTAATCACTGATTTCTAAGATACACATGCCGATAGACCTTCACATGAAATACAACAGGCTCTGCTAAAGATTAATTGAATCGGTCTTTACAATATTTAACAATTTCTGACGGAGATAATTTTTTTGACCTGTTTCCATCTCTTATGTAAAACTGTTCATCTTGTCCAGATTTAAAATAAACAGGCTCCTTACTACCTGGAACTTCAATTTCACATATACGTTTTCCATCGTATATAGGGAAGGCAAATGTCAATTTGCTTACTATCAAACGATTCTTCGACATAGCATCCATTTTTTCTCTTATGTGGAGCTCAAAAAAATCTTCATTTCTATCTGTTTCTTTAAATGTAGAATAATCCCTCTCTAGACCAATCACAGTTCTTTTATCAGATATACCGATACGAACTTTACCGCCGTTAGAATTTAGAAAAGCACAAACAGCAATTATCGTTTCTTCTTCTACTTTTGGGTTGGGAGATTTTGTTTTTATATCATATCTGAACGTTTCTTTATTTTCCAAACTTGCATCTTCTCCATATGTAACAACTTCTTCATCCCTTCCGAATCCGTTTATAGCAAGTTCCTTGTTCTTCCTAGCCGCTTCATTTCTTTCATCCAGCTCTAGAACTTTATCATAACACACTATAGCATCAGTATATCTACCGAGGCTGTGGAATGCCGCACCTTTATTTATTAAAGCGTATATTGAATTGGGTTGTTTTTCAATAATCATATCATATAAAAATGCAGATTTTTCATATTGCTTATCCGCAAATAGTTCATTAGCTTTTTCATACAAATATTCAGTATTCGCAGGTTCAATTTTTAATGCGTCACTAATACTATTTTTTGCTTCATCTATTTTTCCTGCTATGATGTAATCTATTGCTTTGCGTTTTAGTTCGTCAGCCAGATCTGCATTATTTCCACAATGTAAATGTCTTACAGCCTTTAAACCTGGTGACCATTGACCTTTTTCATTTGCTGATATTCTATTACCGCATACTACGCAGTATCCAGAATATTTCAACTGCATTGTAAGCCAGTGAACCAGTTGCATAGAAACATCTCTTTAAGTAAATCTCTAATTTTGTTTTCAGAATCTGATTCTTCTGAAAGCATTTTAATCTGCTTCCCATCTATACTCAAAGTTCTGATTGGCAAGAGTGAGTGTTTCTTCTAATTTTTGTTTCATTTCTTTTCCTCCTGGTACGCTTGGCAATACATTGAAATAGTTTCTGATAGCAAGATTAATTCCCGCTAAACAAGACTTTGATTTGATCCAGTTTTGTGGACTAAAAATTCGGTTTTGTGGCTGTTGCTCATTTGATGCAGCGTCTAAAGCTCCATTCAAACAAACCCCTGCAATATTTACAATTTGTTCTATCATATTATGTGCGTTAGCATTTTCATAGCAGGCATATGGGTTAGGAACTCCAGATTGTTTACTTGCAATAGCAAAACACATTGATACAGCATAAAGCTGATGATATGGAGCATAAGATTTCATAGCTAATAATGTCTGGTTCAATCCATATGGATTTTCAGATGTCCAACCTTTCATTATTTCTTGCATCCATAGATTCAAGGCCTGAACATTTTCTGGCGTATACTCACGTTTGAATAATTGTTCAAAATACTTATCAAATATTTTCGATTCACTATATGCAATATTTGGTCTTTGTGAATGCCAAGACATCATGTGTTTTCCTAATTCAGATAGATCGATAACATATCTATCATCCTTATCTGCTGGGTGTTCTTCACCTCTTTTAGTAATGAAATATCCTGTAGGATATTTCTGTTCGAATAGTTTTTTGAGGTTTAATACACGCTTATCATTGCTTCGCAAATCTCGTGGTCTTACAGCACTTTGTGAGTTAGTCGAAACACTAATTCTGTCAGCCCTCTCTCGCTGAGGAATCTCATAAAATCTGAACATGACATAAGTATCATCTTGATTTTTTACTTGTTCACTACAAGAGAGAATGGTATTTAGTGATTGACAACCATTAACAACGCTTAATCCTCGTAATTCTACGCTGTTGCCATTAATCTTCATCTCATTACACAGAGCTGTTACACCATTATGAAAAAAGAAAAAATCACTATGTTTGTCGCCGTAAATTGTATTCTTGATTCCTTTATTTACAGCGTTATTAAGTCCAAGTGATTGACGTACATTTTTTTGAAAAAGTGTACCGTCTTTAATTCCTGGAATATTAACACATTCTTTCAGTGGGACCGCTGCAATGAGAGCCTGAGTTCCAGCGATCATCATTGGGAGATATTTACCATTTTCAAGTTTCAGACTGTAACGTATACTTGGATTTTCTCTTTCTAAAGCTAAATCATAACGCCTTACAAGTTCATCTTTATCAATTACCGTGAGGGTTGCTGGGATATCCTCTTTCTCAGCTAGATTGGCTATTTGTTTTTGAAAAAGAGCTAAATCATCCTTCGCGGAGTTTGTGAGAGATGAAGTGGTTATTAATTCAAATGATATTTCGTATTCATCATCTAATGCAGTTGCAACTTCAGCCAGTTTTCTTTTCAACTTATCATTGGCTGTTTCTTGTAATTTTACTAAGTCTCTTAATTGTATCCATGAGGATAGAACCTCTCTCAGTGGTTCAGCATCTACCTTATCACTCCCAATGAATTTGCCTTGAATGATGTAAATTGTAGATCTGTCATCATCAACAACTATTGCATCAATTTGTTTATCATCTTGACCATCTGTTATGTCATCTCTAGTTTGATTAACATCTCTGAGATGAATATTTCTCAAGTACCATGCTACAAATCGTTGTCCATCGTTTGGAAAATTTTGTGTGTAATAATCTTGTTTGATTTCTTCTTTTATTTTTTCATACATAGTTAGTTAGCCTAGATCAAAATCTAACCAATACGTTGCAAATAACCTTTTTTTAAACATGTACTTTTTGTACTTGTAATATTGACTCTCAGTATTGACAAGTCTTACCTTCTATGGTGGAGTCAATGAAATCGGTGGAAACAAAATTCTATTAGAAGACAAAGACACCAGAATATTCCTAGATTTTGGCAAAGGATTTAGTAGACGAGCCAAGTTCTTTGAAGAATTCATCAATCCTCGTACTGCAAACGGGATAGTGGATTTTCTAACAATGGGACTTGTACCTGACATTCCAGGAATTTACCGAGATGATTTAATGAAGATGGCAGATCGCAAAATCGAAAAGCCAGAAGTTGATGCAGTTTTGTTATCTCACGCACATTCTGATCATGCTGATTACATCTCATTTTTACATGAAGACATACCAGTTTACATGGGAAAGGCATGTCATCTTATTTTGAGAGCATTAGAAGAGCGTACTTCAAGAACAATAGAAAGAGAGATACTTGATTACAAACCTAGACCTTACAACATAAAAGACGAACCAATTGAACGTAAAATTAAAACTTTCACGACAGGAGATAAATTCAAAATTGGATCCTTAGAGGTAGAACCAATTCATGTAGACCATTCAGTTCCTGGTGCTTATGGGTTTATCATTTACACTTCAGAAGGTCCCATTGCATATACAGGTGACATACGATTGCATGGTACAAAGTCTCAGATGACACGCGATTTCATAGAAAAAGCAAAGGAAGTAAAACCTATTGCTCTAATAACTGAAGGTACAAGAATTGCAGAAGAGGCAAGAGAAGAAAGTGAGGAACGAGTCTACAAAGAATCAGGTAAAGCAGCTTCAGGAACTGATAATTTGATATTTGCTGATTTTAATTTCAAAGATGTTGACAGACTTAGGACCTTTTTTACTATAGCAAAAGAAAATGACCGAAAGTTTGTAGTAAAAATAAATGATGCTTATTTTCTCAAGTATCTTTCGCAGGACAAGCATCTTGATGTACCAAACATAGACGATGAAAACATCATAATTTATCTCCCTAAACGTGGTTCTGGTGCATACCAAGATTCGGACTATAAAGGGAATGACAAGGAATTTTTAGATCTTCATAACACTTGGACGGCTGAGCAAATTGCCGCAAGACCAGATAAGGTACTTTGTGCCATTGGATTTTACAGCTTTACTGCCTTAATTGACATGAAGCCAAAATCCGGTGCTTTGTACATCCATTCAGCCTCAGAACCGTATAATGAGGAACAAGAACTCTCTCAGGAACGAATCGATGCATGGCTTGAACACTTTGGCATGAACAAGTTTCAATCCCACTGTTCTGGACATGCTAGAGGAAAAGACTTGCTTGAAGCTGTAAAAGCAATTGACACAGAAATGTTATTTCCTATACATACTGAGCATCCTGAGGCTTACAAAGGAACAGTTCCAAACATTACACTTGTAAAAGAGGCTGTAAAGTACGAACTTTAATTGTTTAATTTTTGTTGGCACATGCAAAGAATTTGTGATTTTGTAGAATTAGATTAATACCGGGAGCATATATTATATAAAGAAATGCCGAGTCCTAACGTAATAGATAACTACCAAGAAAATGACTTGGCAAATTATCTCAATCAAGTTTTACCTTTGTGTGATTCTGCTAGATTCGCCATCGGATATTTTTTCTTATCAGGACTTAACGTCATCATAAAAAATGTAACTCATCTTAAAGAGCTGAGACTATTAATTAGTAACACAACAGATCAACAGACTGCCGAAACTTTAATTCAAGCTTTTAAGAGATTAGAGGAAGCTAAAGAAATTCTTGAACCACACAAGTATCAAAATCAAACTAAAATAAATGAAGTAGTTGAAAATACCAAAAAGAATTTTCAAGAATCTGTTGAAAGAATGAAGCAGGATGATAATGATCATGACACAATTAAGAGTTTTTTAGATTTAATGAGTCCAGAAAAAAGAATAATAAAAGTAAGAGTCGTTACTACTGAAAAACTTCATGCAAAAGCTTATCTACTAAAAATAAAAGAAAGTAGTGCAACAAAGATTCTCAGACATGATGGGTATGGCATAGTTGGTTCAAGTAATTTATCAATAGCTGGACTAAAACACTCTTCAGAGTTAAATCTTGTAACAACGTCTAATGAGGATCATCAACACTTATCAGAATGGTTTGACAGATTATGGAAGGATGCGGCCGAATTCACAGAGGATTTTAACTATATTCTAAGTAATTCTTGGGCTGGAAAAACATTCACACCTTATGACATTTATGTAAAAGGCATGTATCATGAGATTAAGCAAAGAATAGGTGAAAAAACTGGGGAACTTGTTAACCCATTTGGAACTATCGGTCCACATCTCTATGAATTTCAACTAAGAGCAGTTCATCAGGCGGTAAATTTGCTAACGAGATATCGCGGGATGATAATTGCAGACGTAGTTGGGTTAGGTAAAACATTCGTTGGTGCTGGAATTCTTAAAATTTTACAGATGTCTGAAGGATTGACCCCTCTTATAGTTTGTCCTCCGGTTCTAGAAACCATGTGGAGGGGAATTATGGGTACATACGAAGTACATGCAGCCTTTCTATCTAGAGGAAAACTTTCTCAGGGCGATTACAATCTAGTCAAGGATTTTACGTTAAGAAATCACTCTCTAGTTCTTATAGATGAAAGTCATCATTTCAGGAACGAAAATTCTAATCAATACAAGAATCTTAAGCAGTATTTGGATCTAGATGAAGATAGGAAGGTAGTTTTGCTAACGGCAACCCCACTGGGGATTTCATTCAGGGATGTATTCAACCAAATACGACTCTTTCATAGAACTGACGAGACTCAGATTCCAATAGGTACAACCAGTATCAAACAGTTTGAAAGAGGAGTAGAGGATAAGAAATACGACCTACGTGATTTATTAAAGCATATAATGATTCGACGTACCAGAAAGTACGTCTTAGAAACTTATGGGGAATTAGATAAAGTAACTGGTCGTAGTTTCATTAAAGATGCTAAAACAAAGGAGAAAATCTTTTTTCCTGAACGTCTGCTCAAAACACTAACATATGATGTTCAGAAGGTATATGACAAAAAATATGATGATATACTAGAATTATTAACAAAAGAAAATCTTACCCTTGCAAGGTATGGTCTTGGTGCATATGTTAAAGATGAAAAAAGAACTGCGTCGCCATTATACAAATTACTATATGTGAATGGACCTGCACTCATTGGTTTGATAAGAAAATTACTTTTGAAAAGAATGGAGAGCAGCATTTCTGCGTTTAAGTCAACCCTTCATAAACTAATTTTTATTAATAAAATTTTTGTGCTTGCCATTGAAAATGGTATAATTCCATCAGGTGAATTAGCACAAAGAATCCTATACGAATCGGCGGACGATTATGATTTTAATGACGTCTTCGAGATTGATGAAAAAAAACCATTTAAAGAGAATGCTGACAGAATTCTAAAAGAACTAAAATCGTCTAAAAGCTACTTTGATTTAGATGATTTTAGTCATCAACAACTAAAGAAAAATGTTTTAAAAGACATTCAAACTTTAGATGCAATTTATGATATTATAAATAAAATAGACATCCTAAATGATGACAAATTTTCACAGTTAGTAAGTACAATTAAGAAATATCCTGCTGAAAAGATCCTTATCTTTACAGAGTATTCTGATACTGCTAGATATGTTACAAAGCGACTCAAGTTAATGTTTCCAAAAATTGAGGATGAAATTGTAGTAATGGATAGCGATGTTGGTGGAACAAATGAACTGAATAGAATAGTTTATAGATTTGCACCTATCGCAAATAAAGCTCTCTCAAGTGGGGAACCAGAAAATCCGATCAGAATATTGGTATCTACAGACATTATGTCTGAGGGAACAAACTTACAGGACGCTGGCATAGTTATCAACTATGACATACACTGGAACTTTGTACGACTAATACAAAGAGCTGGAAGAATTGACAGAATAGGTCAGGTGAGAGAAACTATAAGCCTCATTAGTTTTCTTCCAGATCCAAAAATCGATGTAGACTTAGGGTTACATCAAAGAGTAAGGAACTGCATAGACAACTATATGCGGGTCATAGGAGACGATACCAGGGTACTTGAAGAATCGGAACGACTCAATGATAAGGCCATGTACGTGATTTATGAAAAGGAAGATTCATCTAGCTTAGACAAAGAGGAGGATCTTCTACAGGTTGATAAGTTAGAGACGGATTTGTCTAAAATCGAAAAAATGGACGCGGAATACTATAACTTTATCATGCAAATGCAGGATGGGGTAAGAACTGGCTCCATGAAGCGATTTAAGGATCTTAAACACGATGTCATAGTTGTAGCGTTACAAGCTGGTCCATTAAAAAAATATTATGAAATAAACATGAAAAATGAAATTAGAGAAATTACATGGACAGAAATGGAGCGTTATCTAATGGAAGAAAAAAATGTCGAACCAATTTCATTACCTTCTGATTACAACAAGTATATACAAAAAGTGCGCGCTGTATTTGAAAAAGAGGTAAAACAAAATAAAGCAAAAATTCGCTCTCCTACTTTAGGAGACGAGCAAATTTGGTTGTTGGGTGTCTTGAAGGATATTTATGACTCAAATAAAGCTAAAGATTCTAAGGCTGAAATTGAATATTTGATGGGAATTTTCAAAAAGAAAATTTCTAACGTTTGGCTGAAAAAGGATATCAGAAGATTAAGAACTAATTATAGAAATAATGAACTAAGTGATACGCAATTAATCAAGGAAGTTTTAGACCTCTTACCGTCTTATTCTCTAGAACTAATAAAACAACGTTCTTTAGAAATAGAAGGTGATGAAGATGTTCCACGAATACTTTATTCAAAGTACGTGAAAGCATCATGACAAAAGACATTCTTGCCGAATGCCCAAAATGCAATCTAAGAGTTAAAGGAGAAGAAGAGATAGAAAAGAAATTTGGATGGAGAGAAGTTGGCGGTAAAACTATTCCTCAATCATGGTGTAGAAGATGCAGAAGCGGCAAACCTGTAGAGGTAAAGAAAGAAGAACCAGAAAAAATCGATAAATCATTATGGTCGAGTTTGCAATCCTATGCCGACAGGTTACATGATTTAGAATCATTAAGATATCTTTTCACAAAACCTGATGGTCTAAACTATAACTACAAAAATCAAATTCTCCCTACGGAAAATTGGTCAAAAGAAGCGAAAAGAATAATTTCAGAGAATCACGTTGAAATCAGAATAATTGCGGAAAAAAATGATTTCGACGTTATTTACATTGAAATTCCAACCAATGAGGAAGTCAAATGGAAAAGACTAGCATCAGAAGTCTTTTCTCGTCATGCAGGATATGCACTAGTAATTTCACATAATCCTAATGGCTACAAGTGGCTATTCACTGGAAATTCGGGAAAAGATGTTGGAATTGCAAAACATATACCAGTTGAAATAGGTAATAAAAAGGCGCCTCCTGCTTTTATCGATTGGCTCTACAAGATACGTGTAGAAGAAGACGATACTTTGCTGAGAATTCTTGCAAAATTTGATGGCGCATTCGATGAATTCGCCTTAGACATTCAAGATAAACTAGGTGATAATGTCTTTGCGGGACTTAAAGCACTTATTCAAGGTGCAATTTTCAATAAATCAAATGGGTTAAAATTTGATAATGAAACTCTACTGAATGTAAGGGAACCATTATTTACATTACTTTATAGACTTATGTTTGTTCTATATGCAGAAAGTAGAGGGGTTTTTAATATTGACAATACCACCTATTATGAAAAATTTAGTTTACGAAAAATATCAAATGAGTTTATAAGAATATGGGAAAGAAATCCTAAAGAACTCAAACTAAAAGAATATGAAATATGGAATAGATTCGTTCAATTATTTCATTTGGTTGAATCTGGTAGTAAACCACTAAATTTTGACGAGTCAGAATTCAAAATGCTTGCATATAACGGCTCGTTATTTAATAGTGATCTACATCAAGAATTAGAAAAATGGAAATTTGACAATAATTCCCTTCTAGAAGCTATTCACTATTTGACTAGAGTACAGGATCGAGAAAAAAACTTGTCATTTGTCAATTATGCTGCTATAGAAATTAGACATATAGGAACAATATATGAAAAGCTGTTAGAATTTCATCCAGAAAAAGTAAAGGATAAAATTGAAATTTTTACCAGCGAAGGTAAACGAGAAGCCGAAGGAACGTATTACACTCCTCAGTTTATTGTTGATAATATAGTAAAAAATGCATTAGGTCCATTAGTAGATAGAATAATAAATGTAAATTCAAGCCCTGATGAAAAAATTGAGGCAATTCTTAGACTAAAAATTTTAGATCCCGCTATCGGTTCCGGTCATTTCTTGGTGGGGGCCGCAAATTATCTAGCTAAGAGAATACTAGAAATTAGTCCAGACAAAAGTGAACAAAATTTTGTTAATCTAAAAAGAAGAATAGTTAGACAATGTTTGTATGGAGTAGATATAAATCCATTATCAGTAGAACTAGCAAAAGTCTCTCTATGGCTGGACACATTATCTGAAGAACACGCGTTATCATTTTTGGCTACCCATTTGAAAAATGGTGATTCAATAAAATCTGCATGGAGAAAAGATATCTTTGATCAACAAACTTCTCTAGGAGAAGACCCATCAAGATCGTACTTTAGGAACTTTGTTAAAACATATACTGCATTTGAAACAATAGATGATCATTTAGCTTCTACGGTGAAATCAAAAACGGAAGAAGAAAAGGATTCTAGGCGTCCAGGTTCTAATTATGATCAAATCAAGTATCTTCTAGATGCTCAAATTGCAAAATACTATGGAAGGGAAATTAAAGCTTGGAGAGATCTGAGAAGTAAAATAGGTACAAAGGAATTTCAAGAAATTGTAAAAAAGCCAAATTGGATAAATGTAAGGCAAATTGCAAATAAGGAGAGATTCTTTCATTGGGAGTTGGAGTTTCCTCAAGTATTCTTTGATCAAAATGGTGATTGGTTACCAAATGCAGGATTCGATGTAATAATAGGAAATCCACCCTATGGAATAAAATATGATAATGAGTATTATCTGTCTTTTAATCTAGGCAGTAAAGAGAGTTATGGTTTTTTCATGTTTCAGTGTTTACGTCTACTTAAGAATGGGGGAATTTTTTCCATGGTTATCAGTGACACGTGGAGGACACTTAGAACTCACCTACCTTTACGTTCACTCATCATCACTACCTCAAAAATAAAACGTTTGGTAAAATTAAACAGATATGCGTTTAAAACATTCAAAAAAAATATTGATGCATTTACAATTATAACCGAACTTGAAAAGGGAACAGACGAAGAAAATTTCTACTATTATTATGATTTTTGGCAAGTTCACCCGTTAAAAGAGCGTGAATATTTTTACAATCTAATGAATCAAGCTACATATCTAAAGGAAAAAGAGGATTGGCCTTTTGATAAAAAAAGAACAATGAGATATTTAATACATCAAAATTCAATTAAACGTTCAGAAACCATGCCAATTTTTGAAGGAAGTGAAGAAATTTTCAAACTGTTTGATAAAAATGCACCAATAAAGTATGTCGAAATCAAATAGACATGATGGTTAAATCAAAAATAATAACTATTAAAAATAGGGAGTCAAATGTAGTTCTGTTAGATTATTTTGCAGATGTAAAAGCAGGACTTTCAACAGGAGACAACCAAGAGTATCTGTATAAGGAAGCTGACGAGATAGGCCCATACAGAATAGTGGATCCTAAAAAAATATTGACTAAGAACGAGATCGATGAGATAATAAAAAATGACAAATCACGATTAAAGATAATAAATAATGGCATACCAAAGAATTTGTTCAAAGGCAAAACAATAGTTCCCTATGATAAAGGCGGATCTTCTGATATAGATGAAGGACGTTTAAGTAACTATTATTCTCCCACAAAATTCTACATCGATTGGTCTGAAAAGAATGTGAAACGAATGAAAACCATGACAATTGCAGAAAGAAAGAGAGTAGACGGAGAAAAGAACATACCAAAATCAGATGAAAATAAAATTGCAGCAGTTTTCCGAAATACTGGATATTATTTTAGGCCAGGAATAACCTATTCTGGCGTTGGTTTATACGTTCCAACCTATAGAATTAATTCGAGTACGATTTTTGAACACAAAGCAGGTTCCGGCATTTTCATTAAGAAAGAATTTGAATCGCTGTTTTCATATAAATTTCTGATTGGAATACTCTGCTCAAAATTAATTCGATATCTGCAAAGAAATTTTATCAACAATACAGTGAATTTTCAAGTAGAAGATGTAAAAAAAACACCTATTGCTTTATGTGATAATATATTGAAAATTAAAATTGAGAAATTAGTTGAAGCAATAATTAACAAGCAAAAAAAGGATCCTTCATACAATTATCAAAATCTTGAACAGATGGAAATAGATAAGACAGTATACGAAATTTATGGGTTTCGACAGGATCTAGTTAAAGAAATTGAAGAATGGTATGCTAGAAGATATCCAAAATTGAGAGTTGATGAAACCTGAAGCCAATTGCCAGAAAAGTGTGCGTAATAGATAAGTCGATTTATGTTATTCCGCTTGGACAAATTTCTGACATCAAAGTCGGACTCCAAACGGGCGATAATCCTTCATATCTGTATAAAGATCCCGATGCACTAGGATCATACAGAATAGTAGATCATTCAAAGATATTGAGTCTAGATCAACTTGAAAAGATATCAAACAATGAAGAATTACGATGCAAGATAATCAATAATGGTATATCAAATGATTTGTTTGAAGGAAAAACAATTGTGCCTTATGATAAAGGTGGATCTTCTGACATCGAGGAAGGAATGCTTAGTAACTATTATTCACCTACAAAATTCTATATAGATTGGTCTGAAAAAAATGTGAAACGAATTAAAACCTTAACTGTTAGAGATAGAAAGAGATCAGAAGGTCAAAAAAACATCACTGAGTCTGAAGAAGACAAAATCGCTTCACGCTTCCAAAATATAGAATATTATTTTAAACGTGGAATAACAATATCAGTACGTGGTCTCTATAGCCCCACTTGTAGATTAAATTCTTGTAGCATTTTTGATGTAATGGGATCATGCCTATTTAACAAATATCTTTCTGATGAATATGTTTTAGGTATTTTATGTTCAAGGTTCTGCAAGTATATGATAAATTGTTATCTTAACAACAGTGTGGCCGTAGAAGTTGAGGATCTTAAAAAAATCCCCATAGTAATGAATAATAAACTCAATAAAAAAATAATTGAGGACTTCGTAAAAAAAATTATAAAAAAACAACACAAAGACACAGATTATAATTATAGAGATAATGAACAATTAGAAATAGATGAAACAGTTTATGATATGTACGGATTAGATACCGAATTAATTCAAGAATGCGAAGATTGGTATCATAGAAGGTATCCAAAACTTGTATTGAATTATTAGTTTTCTACTCTTGGCGCCAAGTAATACTCGACTCTTACCATTGAGGGCATCTCAAACATCATATGAATTGGATTTCTAGAAGCACATTCCATACTGACTTTGCTACTAGTTCGCCCTATGCTACGTATGATTTGAGCCATATACTCAAGACTATAAACAGCATGAGTATCTTCAGAAGTTTCTAGTAGTCCAAGTTCTGTATTTCCCTTTTCCAGGTCAATTTTAGCGTCACCCATCTCACTTTTTCCTAAGAATTGTACCTTATCAGGGTGACAATTGATTGTCACATATTCTGAAATTTGCTGTAAATTAGATAGAATACGACTTAGTGTATTTGGTTCCAATGAAACTTTTGACTTGTAGTCAACCTTTGGAATAGGCGTATTTACCTCTGATTTTTCAATCAGTCTAATGTTGTATTCCATCTTGAGTGTGCCATCTATTGAGACTTTCATTGTACTAGAATCTACAACTTGAAGTTCCACTACATCGCCGTTAGTTGCGGCATTCATTACTTTCTTAAAGTCTTCTACACGTAGTCCAAAAAATGAGGTTTCACTTTGAAGTTCTTCAAACGATGAGGTAGGAAATGTTACATCAAGTAATGCTACATGAGAAGGATCCATGCCTCTAAATGTTATTCCATCAGAATTACAAATGAACATAGCATCTTCAACCAGATCGCCTATGGCGTTTAAGACTGCCTTCCATTCAGTAACATTCTTGATTTTAGCTCGCAATAACAAATTACATACTATCGTAAATGGTGTGGTTTAAATCTTTTATTAAAATAATTGATCCATTAAGATCGCAATTTGATTATAGATATGAGCATTTTTTATATCTAAAGAGCTATTTTTGTTTTGGAATAGTCCAAGTATTTTTAGGACTTATGTAATGATGGAAAAACCTCCCGCAAGCACATCCGTATCTACTTACTTTAACTGTCCTGAGGTATTTCCAACTCTTCACAGGGTTTTGAGTTTGGATTTTACCGCAAAATGGGCATTTCGGCCTATCTAATTTTTCTAGGTTGTTCATATCCTTTCTTCATTCAACAAACCATCACTAATTAAATTATGTAAGGCAATTTTGCTTATATTGTATATATTTCACAAATAGGTTCTAAGAGTACAAAGTGGGTCTAAAATATGACTATGATAGTAATTGGGTCCTACAGGATTCGCACCGTCACTCGTAATCAAAATAATCTATCCCTTCGATCAGTTGTTCTCCCTTCATTCTTTCGTGATGTTTAGTACATAAAACAATAAACACAGAAGATGGAATTCCTATTTTCTGGTAAATCTGAGGATCTCCCTTGTAAAGAATTCTCTTTACCGCAGCATTTTCACAATGTTTTCCGTCATCTATTGCATTACATCGAAGCTTTCCAAAACGTTTCCTTTTGCTGTAGTCTGTAAGCTGCTTTTCGAGCCTATCAATGTATTCCAGACAATAACCAAACAGGCTACTTGAACTGTCTAATCCTAACAAATGTTTTTGAAAATTTTCTTCATGCGTTTTTATCAAGGTTCTTAATTTCTCGTTATCTAATTCTGACATTGTCTGGTATACCGAAGAGACCTAAGTCTATTTTTATTTGATCGCAACTAGTTAAGGGTATTACAGGATTACCACTTCTATTAAACCAAAAATACAAATGAAAATGGATTGG
>Ga0247727_10007974_pt1 | contig 19865 bp, 18 predicted proteins | sample WisWelCaveWW1625_FD_202498 | JGI IMG/M metagenome (GOLD analysis project Ga0247727, IMG submission 202498) | Biofilm microbial communities from Wishing Well Cave, Virginia, United States - WW16-25 | ecosystem: Environmental > Aquatic > Deep subsurface > Groundwater > Cave microbial mat | place... | reverse complement strand
CAAGTCCGATGACGGATTTGGCGTAGCGTTCCCAGCCGAGAGTCGCTCCCGCTTCGACGGCAAGTCGCGCGGTGATATTTTTCGGCAACACAGACTCTTTATATGCCTCATCCTGTTTTTCGAACAATTCCCACGAAGGGAATGAAACGACGCGCGTGTGGATTTCTTCCGCAAACAACCTCTCGGCGGCTGTGTAAATTAGATTCACTTCCGAACCGGAAGCCATGAGAATCAATTGCGGGTCATCGCCGAAGTCTTTCAACACGTACGCGCCCTGCGACGCTTTGACAAACGGTCCGATGGCGAGCGTCGGCAGAGCCTGACGCGTAAGCGCGAGCGCGGTCGGTCCGTCGCGGCGTTGGATGGCGACTTTCCACGCTTCGGTAACTTCGTTCGCGTCCGCGGGGCGGATGGTCACCATATTGGGAATCGCGCGCAATGCCGCGAGATGTTCGATTGGTTGATGCGTCGGACCATCTTCGCCAAGACCGACCGAATCGTGCGTAAATATAAAGATAGTCGGGACATGCGAGATCGCGGCGATGCGAATCGCGGGTTTCATGTAATCGGAGAAAATCAGAAATGTCCCGCCATAAGCGATGATGCCGCCGTACAAATTCATACCGTTCAACACCGCGCCCATCGCATGTTCACGCACGCCAAAGTGGAAGTTGCGCCCGTCCAGCGATTCTTTTTGGAAGGCGGGACTGCCGTCAATTTTGGTGTTGTTGGAGGGAGCCAGGTCCGCGGAGCCGCCGATGAGTTCGGGAAGAATCGGAGCGAGGGCATTGATGATTTTGCCAGACGAAGCGCGCGTCGCCATGCCTTTGGGGTCGGCGGCAAAGGTTGGCAATTCAGCCGCCCAATCCTCGGGGAGTTTACCCGCCAGACGGCGCGACAACTCCGCGCCTGGAGTCGGATGCAAATTTTTATACGCGTCAAACTTCATCTTCCAATCGAATTCGAGTTCGCGTCCGCGATCCACGGCTTTGCGGAAGAACGCCAACACATCGTCGGGGATGAAAAAGCGCGGTTCGAGAGTCCAGCCTAAATTTTGTTTCGCGGCGTTAAGTTCTTCATCGCCTAATGGTTCGCCGTGCGCTTTGGCTGTCCCCTGTCGCTTGGGCGCGCCAAATCCAATGGTCGTGCGAACGCAAATCAGCGAGGGACGCGGGTCGGCTTTGGCGGCGCGGATGGCCGAGTCAACCGCCTCCACATCGTTGCCATCGGCGATAATTTGCACATGCCAATGATATGCTTCAAAACGCGCGGCGCGATTCTCGGTGAAGGCTAAATCGGTGGAGCCGTCAATCGAGATGTGATTGTCGTCGTAGAGGTAAATGATGCGACCAAGACTCAAATGTCCCGCCAGCGACGCGGCTTCGGAGGCGACGCCCTCCATCAAATCGCCGTCGGTGACGATGCCATAAATATACGATTGGATGAGTTCATGTCCGGGCTTGTTGAAGGTCGCGGCAAGATGCGCGGCGGCAATCGCCATGCCCACGCCCTGCGCGAATCCCTGACCAAGCGGACCCGTCGTCACTTCGACGCCGGGAGTGAGTCCGTATTCAGGGTGACCCGGGGTGATGCTCCCAAACTGGCGGAAGTTCTTGATGTCGTCGAGCGACACGTCATAGCCCGTCAGATGAAGCAAAGAATAAAGCAGCATCGAACCATGCCCGCCCGAAAGGACGAAGCGGTCGCGTCCCATCCACTTTGGGTTGCGCGGATTATGTCGCAGGTAGCGCGTCCACAAAGTGTATGCCATCGCGGCGGCGCCCATCGGAAGACCCGGATGACCCGAGTTGGCCTGCTGGACGGCGTCGGCGGAAAGGAATCGAAGCGTGTTGATGGCGCGGAGCTGGAGATCGTCTGTCATGTTGTAACCTGTTGAGTGAGATGCCCCATTGTACCATCCTCCACTTGTACGATTGAAACAATGCAAGGAGCCATGAGACCGCGCCGCCAAACAAGCGGATGTTTTAACTGTATAATAGAATCATTGATGGAGACAATATGATCACTGCCTATCACCGCCCCAAAACTTTGGACGAAGCCCTGACTCTTCTTGCCCAACCAAACACCTTGCCTCTCGGAGGCGGCGCGCTTCTTTCTCACTCGACAGTTGATCCTGTTGAAGCGGTGGATTTGCAAGCCCTCGGCTTGGATACCGTAAATAAGCAGGGGCAGAATCTTGAACTCGGCGCGACGCTTACACTACAATCATTACTTGAATCCGAAAACTGCCCTGCCGCGTTGAAGTCCGCGCTGAAACTCGAAGCGCCGTTGAATATTCGGAATTCAGCCACAGTCGCGGGGACAATCGTCGCGTGCGATGGGAGATCAACGTTCGTGACATGCCTGTTGGCGTTGGACTCAAAGTTATCAGTCATCAGTCAACAGTCATCAGTGATCGGTCTCGGTGATTTCCTCCCTCTCCGCCCGCGCGGATTGATCGTTTCCATCACAATTCCCCTCAACGTGAAACTTGCGTTTGATTACGTCGCCCGCACTCCCGCAGACAAGCCCATCGTTTGCGTCGCGCTGGCGCAATGGAACTCGGGTCGCACACGGCTGGCGGTTGGAGGCTATGGCAAGAGTCCCATGCTGGCGATGGACGGCTCTTCGTCTGACGATGCCGCTGTGGCGGCGCGCAACGCCTTCCACGAAGCGACTGACGAATGGGCAAGCGCGGAATATAGAATGGACGTCGCGTCCACGCTGGCGAAGAGGCGTTTGGAAAGTATCGAGTAACCATAGTTTCATTCCAGATAAAGAAAGTTATAATTTATCCATGCCACTTACCGCGTTGGATTTACCGCCCGAAGCGCTCAAAAAATACCGCCCAGTGGAAGCCATCCGTCGCCGCAGGGCGCAGATGAGCGCGGAAATTTCCAAACGGCGCAGGCGCGCCCATGCCGCTGCCCGCAAAGCCGCCCAACTTTTAAAAGATGAATTCGGCGCGCAGGAGGTTATCCTGTTTGGATCGCTGACGCGGCGCGGAAGTTTTACTCTTTACTCAGATATTGACCTCGCCGCGCGCGGGGTCGCCCCCGAAAGGTTCTATGCCGCATCGGCTGCAATCGAAAGCGTTGACGTGAAGTTTCAGATTGATCTGGTGGAAATTGAAACCTGCCCCCCTGGATTACTCAAAAGCATTGAAAAAGACGGCAAACCATTATGACGGATGAAATCGTCAGGGAACTCGTAGAGCGTTTACGCCAGGAATTGGACGATATCCCTCGCGTTTTGGCGCGCATGAATGACGGTTGGGAACGCGCCCGCCGTTCGAGCGATGATTTTTATCTTGACGGTGTGGCGTTAAATTTACATGGTTTTTATCTGGGGGCGGAACGAATCTTCACACACATCGCCGAACACATAGACGGCGACGCGACGCGCGGGGAAAGCTGGCATTTGCTCTGCTGCAGCAAATGATGGCTGAAGTTCCAGGGATCCGCCCATCTGTAATTTCAACTGAAACGGGAACGAAACTTGATGAATACCGCCGATTTCGGCACATTGTTCGTAATGTGTACGCTCACAATTTCGATCCTGTGAAAATTGGGAAATTGGTCGCCGATGCGTTTCCGTTGTTTGAACGCCTGAAAATAGAGCTATTGGCATTCATCGCTTTTCTGGAGCAAAAGTAAACTTGCATCGTTCGTCAACCATCGCATGGATGTCGCCTCCGCGCTGGCGAAGAGATGCGCAATTTAGGTGCGATATAATCCGCTTATGGACCGCACCGCCACAGCCACAGGCGATCAACTGACGAACGCCCTGCATGTGTTGGGCGTGAACTTTGTTCTGGGTAAGCGAAACAAGAATGAGTCGCTTCACAAACAACCTGCCCGATTGATCGCCGCCCTTGCCAAAAGCGACGACGCGCGTTTACGCCTGTCGTTGATCCCGCTATTTCTGGAACACCCTGAGTTCTCTAAATTTGCGCGCGCAGCGTCAAAAAGGCTTGCGCCAGCGGCGCGGCTCACGCTCCAATGCTATTACAGCGCGGCTGTGTGGTTGGGGCAAATACACCAGCCGCGCAACAAGACCCTGCCTGATTATTTTTGGAAGGAACTAAACCTGACCCCCGCCGACGACCCCGAAAAAAATCTGCGCGCGCTGGCAAAGCGACACGGCGAATTAAGCGGCGCGCGGGTGAACTGGCTGGGCACATACCGGCACGCCGCGCAGGTCTGGTTAAAGGGATTGGAATATAAAAAGGTATGATTGTGTGAACAATACAGAAATCCAATCCGTTTTGAATACATTGGGAGAGCAGGTTCCGCCCGCCTCTCAATTAATTCTGATAGGCGGAGGCGCATTGGCTCTGCTTGGCAGTCCACGCCTGACCATTGACATTGACTTCATCGGCGACGACGTACATCCGAATGAATTGCATCGAACCCTGATTCAAATCGCCAGGGAACTAAAAGTATTGGTCGAACCGGTTCCCCTGGATCGTTTCATTCCCCTGCCGGAAGGAAGCGACAGGCGCAATATCCGCATCGGTCAATTCGGGAATCTGGAAGTCTACGTTGCCGATCCGTACAGCATCGCGCTCAGTAAACTGGATCGCGGTTTTGACACCGACCTCGCCGACATTGTCTTCCTTGTTCAAAACGATTTCGTTGACATGCAGGAACTGGAACGTATCACGCAGAACGCTCTCGCACGCGCTGGCAAATTTGATTTCAGCCCTGAAATTCTGGATCATCTGCAAGAATTGAAAAAACGGTTGAAATAAAAATATCTTTGCCGCGCTGGCGAAGAGGCATTTGGAAAATATTACATGATGTCATTGCGAGGGCGTTCTTGTTCTTGCCCGAAGCAATCCCCGCACAGCAGGAGATTGCTTCGCGGCGCGAGGCGCCGCTCGCAATGACATGATACTCAAGGAAAATTCATGCCCACCCTAAACTGGATCGGCAAAGACGCCGTCGTCAACCATCACAAGGAAGTTCCTTTTCACCTGCTCAAATGCGATGAGAAGTTGTCGGTCGCGTCACAGCAGACCTCCGAGTTCTTAAAGAACTCGGAGGTCTCCCACACAGACAGCCTCCTCGTGCAAGACGACAACCTGATCTTCTGGCTTCAAACGTCCTCAGACAAGCTCTATCCCGATTTCGTTTGCGAATTGACCAACGGAAAGTTTCTTGTCGTTGAATACAAAGGCGAACATCTTTGGAGCAATGAAGATTCCAAAGATAAAGAGAATGATTGGCGAGAAATGGGCTGAACTCAGCAAAGGCAAATGCCTCTTTGTCATGCCGAATGGCAAGGATTGGAATTCCATTCTGGCAAAATTGAAATAGATGATGAAACTTCCCCTTCAATCAAATCCTCCCCGGCGATTGCATCGAGGTTCTCAATTCCCTCCCCGCGAACTCGGTGGATGTGATCTTTGCCGATCCGCCGTATAACCTGCCACTGCGGAATGAACTGTATCGCCCCGACACGTCGAAGGTGGACGCGGTGGACGACGGCTGGGATGTGTGGTTTTATAAAGATGAAAATGGGAATACAATTGTGATTGATGAGTTGAGAGAAAAAATCAGACAGTCAAAGGTCTGATGTCGAAGGTTCAACTTGAACGGACATTTGACTTTTAACGTTCGACATTCAAAGGAGAAACCATGTCAAAATCGTTCACGCTGGTCAGGGAACAAAATATTCCTGAATTGAATTCGGTTGCAAAAGTATATGTTCATAAACGCACCGGAGCGCGCTTGCTCTCGGTAATCAACAACGACGAGAACAAGGTGTTCAGCATTAACTTCCGCACCACGCCCAAAGATTCAACCGGCGTGGCGCACATCCTTGAACATGCCGTGCTGAACGGCTCGGAAAAATATCCCGTCAAAGAGCCGTTTGTGGAGTTGCTCAAAGGCTCGCTGGCGACGTTTGTCAACGCGTTTACCTTTCCCGATAAAACCTGCTATCCCGTCGCAAGCCAGAACGCGCAGGATTTTTATAATTTGATTGACGTGTACATGGACGCGGTCCTGCACCCGCTCATCAGCGAGCATACGTTGATGCAGGAGGGCTGGCATTACGAGGTCAACGATGCGAGCGAACCGTTGGTATATAAAGGCGTGGTCTTCAATGAGATGAAAGGCGCGTATTCCTCGCCGGACGGCGTCCTTGAGACGCGCATCGTCGAGTCGTTATTTCCAAAGCATATCTATGGCGTTGACTCGGGCGGCGACCCGCGTCACATTCCCGATCTCACCTACGCAAACTTCCGAAACTTTTGGGAAACGTATTATCACCCGTCCAACGCTTTTATTTTCTTTTATGGCGACGACGATCCCGAAACGCGCCTCACGTTGATGGAAGGCTATCTCAAGCCGTATAAAAAGAAAAGGGTGAAATCCGTCGTGCCGCTTGCCAGATCGTTCAAGCGCCCGAAAAAGGTCGCCGCGTTTTACGACGCTGGCGGCGAAGAGGATATCGAAAAGAAACACTATCTCACCGTCAATTGGAAACTGCCCGACACCTCCGACGCGGCGCTGAGTTTCAGCCTGCGCGTTCTCGGTCACATCCTGATTGACACGCCCGCCTCCCCGCTCAGAAAGGCATTGCTCGATTCGCGCCTCGGCGAAGACTTGGCTGGCTTGGGCATGGAATCGAATCTGCGCCAGTTTGTTTTTTCCACCGGCTTGAAAGGGACGCGCTCCCGCCATGCCAAAAAAATTGAGAAGTTGATCTTCGATACGCTTGAAAAACTGGCGCGCGACGGAATCGATCCGGACACCATCGCGGCGTCGCTGAACACGATTGAATTCAACCTGCGCGAGAACAACACCGGCGCGTTCCCGCGCGGCTTGTCCATTATGCTGCGCGCCTTGACCACCTGGCTGCACGACGAAGACCCGTTCAAACTCTTCGCCTTTGAAGCGCCGCTCGCCGAAATCAAAACGCGCCTCGCCGCCGACCCGCGTTATTTCGAGAACCTGATTCAGACTCACTTGCTGGATAACGTCCATCGCACGATCCTGCGCCTCAAACCGGACCCGGAGTTGGGTCGCCGCTTCGAAGAGGATGAGAAAGCGCGGCTGGCGAAAATCCGCGCGGCGCTGAACGAGGGTCAAATTGCGGAACTGGTCGAGCAGACCGGCAAACTCAAGTTGAGGCAGGAGACCCCCGACTCGCAGCAAGCGCTTGAATCCCTGCCCGTTCTAAAACTCTCCGATCTCGAAAAGAAGAACAAGATCATCCCACTGGAAGTGTTGGAGATTCAGAATACGAAAGTCCTGTATCACGATCTGTCCACCAACGGAATCCTGTATTTGGATCTGGGCTTCGACCTGCACGCCCTGCCGCCGGACCTGTTGCCGCTGACGAACATCTTTGGGCGCGCCCTGCTGGAGATGGGAACCGGGACCGAGGATTACGTGCGACTCTCACAGCGCATCGGCAAAAGCACAGGCGGAATCAGAAGCGCGTTGGAAGCCGCGGCAATCCGAGGGTCGAAGGAGAGCGTGGCGAAACTTTTCCTGCGCGGCAAAGCGACATCGAGTCAAGCGGGCGATCTGCTCGCCATCCTGAAGGACATCCTGCTTACCGCAAAATTCGACGACCGCGAACGACTCAGGCAGATCGTTCTCGAGGAAAAAGCCGGGCTGGAATCCATGCTCGTGCCGCGCGGACACGTCTTTGCCAACCAGCGCGTGCGCGCGCAGTTCGGCGAACCGGGCTGGGTCAAAGACCAGACCGGCGGTATTGCGTATCTCTTTGCCCTGCGCGAGTTCGCGGCGGAGATTGATAAGAAGTGGTCTTCGGCGCTCAAGAAACTGGAGGCGCTGCGCGCGGCGTTGATCAACCGCAATTCCCTCCTGTGCAACGCGACAATCGACGCGGCAAATTGGAGCGCGCTCAAGCCGCAATTGGATGCGTTCCTCGCCGCATTGCCGTCGAAGGAAGCGAGACTCGCTCCGTTCAACGTTCCGCCTGTTCAGGAAAAAGAAGGCTTGACGATTCCGGCGCAGGTCAATTACGTCGCCAAAGGCGCGAACCTGTATGAACTTGGATATCAATACGACGGCTCGTCCATTGTGGTGACGAGCTATCTCGGTATGACCTATCTTTGGGAGAAGATTCGCGTGCAGGGCGGAGCATACGGCGGGACGTGCGGCTTCGACAGCGATTCGGGCATGTTCACCTACTATTCCTACCGCGACCCGAACCTCGCCGCGACCCTCGACAATTACGACAAGGCGGGAGGCTTTTTGAAAGGGCTGGAGGGATCGCGCCTAACCGACGGCGAATTGAGCAAAGCCATCATTTCCGCCGTCGGCGAGTTGGACGCGCACCAATTGCCGGACGCCAAAGGCTATACTTCGATGATGCGCCATCTCATCGGGCGCACGGAAGAGGCGCGCCAGCAGACGCGCGACGAAGTCCTTTCCACAAACGGCGAAGATTTCATTGCCTTCGGCGAGGTTCTGGAAAAGGTCGCTGAATCGCAGGCGGTGGTGGCGTTGGGTTCGCAGAGCGCCATCGAGTCTGCGGATGTTGGGTTGAAGGTGACGAAGGTGTTGTAAAAAGGTCGAAGGTCTAATGTCGAAAGTCAAACTTTAGAAAAACGGCTTTTGGCTTTTGACGTTCGACATTCAAAGGAGAACCCATGAAACTCCAATTAACGATCAACGCGACACAACACGAAGTTGACTGCGCGCCGTCCGAAACTTTGTTATCTGTTGTTCGCAGGCTTGGATTCTACGGAGTCAAATTCGGCGATGAACATGGACTTTCGGGATCCGATACAGTCTTGCTGGATGGCAAACCTGTCAACGCGGGTTCGATGCTCGCCGCGCAAGCCGAGGGACATAACATCGTCACCATTGAAGGTTTGGGCGAACATCCCGATCAAGGCTGGAAGAAGACAGACGGTTTACATCCGATCCAACAGGCGTTTGTCGAGGCGGGAGCAATTCAGTGTGGATACTGTACGCCCGCGCAAATCCTCGCGGCGAAGGCGTTGCTGGAAAAAAATCCAAATCCTAATGAAGAAGATGTACGTGATGCGATTGCGGGCGTGTTGTGCCGCTGCACGGGGTACGTCAAGCCGGTGCAGGCAGTGTTGAAAGCTGCGGCGGTGATGAGGGGGGAAGATAGACAAGGAGACAAGTATACAAGTACACAAGGCGACGATTCGCTGTTTTCTCCGCCAACGTTTTTACCGCCCGATTCAAGTTCAGGCGATATGCTAACCATGACGCGGGTCATGCCGAAGATGGTTGTCACGCCTCAAACCGAAACATATCAAACCGTCGGCAAGCCTGAGAAAAAAGTGGACGCGGTCAAACTCGTGCAGGGCAAGCCCGCTTTCACTGCCGATATTGACATACGCGGTATGTTATACGCGCGCGTGTTGCGAAGTCCGCACGCGCACGCGCGCATCAAGAAGATTGACGCGAGCAAGGCAAAAGAATTGAAGGGCGTCGCGGCGGTGTTGACGTGGCAGGATATTCCGCGCGTCGTTTATTCGACGGCTGGGCAATCCGATCCGATTCCGGGTCCGCTGGATGCGTTTTCGCTGGATAATAAAGTGAGATTCGTCGGCGACCGCGTGGCGATGGTCGCGGCAGAGAGTCCTGAAATTGCAGAAAAAGCATTGACATTGATTGAAGTGGAGTACGAAGTCCTGCCTGCGATACTCGACTCGCGCGACGCAATGAAACCCGATGCGGTTCGGATTCACGACGAGCCTGAGTTTGTCAACTTCGCGGACTCAAACCCCGAAAAGAATCTCGCCGCGCATATCCGCATTGACATCGGCGACGTGGAAAAAGGATTCGCAGAGGCGGATGAAATCTTCGAGGCGGAATACGAAGTTCCCAAAGTGCAACAGGCGCACATCGAGCCGCATGTCGCGGTCACATATTGGGATGAGGATGATCGGCTGGTGATTCGCACGTCCACGCAGGTCCCGTTCCATGTGCGGAGGATGCTTGCGCCCGTGTTGAGATTGCCCGTCAAAAGAATCCGCGTGATTAAACCGCGCATCGGCGGCGGCTTCGGCGGCAAGCAGGAAGTGTTGATGGAAGATGTCCCCGCGCATTTGACGATTGCCACGAAGCGACCCGTCATTTACGAATACACGCGCGAAGAGGAATTTATCGGCGCGCGTTCGCGTCACCCAATGAAGATCAAAATGAAGACCGGCGTGAAGCGCGATGGAACGATCACGGCAAATTCGATGTACGCGTTATCCGATACGGGCGCCTACGGCTGTCACGCGCTGACGGTCACGGGCAACACGGGTCACAAGGCGATGGCGTTGTACGTCGGCGACGGGAAATATCGCAAGAGTCCCAACATCCGCTTTTATGCAGATGTCGTTTACACCAACACGCCCCCCTCCGGCGCGTTTCGCGGCTACGGCGTGCCGCAGGGATATTGGCCCCTTGATCGTCATATCGAAAAGATCGCCCGCGCCATGGGTTTCGATCCGATTGATTTCCGTTTGAAGAACGCGATTCGACCAGGCGAATATCATCCGTTTTCAACCGCATGGAATGAGGGACGCGAGCCGCGACCTGAGATCGTCCACACGGTTGGACTCGAACAATGCGTCGCGCAAGGCCGCGCGGCGATTGGGTGGGATGATAAATATGGCAACGAAGGCTGGCACAACGGAACACTCTCCACGCAACACGTATCCCCGCAACATGAATCGAGTAGCGTGTTCCGTAGAGGCATCGGCGTGGCAATGGTCATGCAGGGCACCGCGATTCCCTATCTCGATATGGGCGGCGCGTCGATCAAGATGAACGACGATGGCTCGTTCAATCTCCTCGTCGGCGCGACGGATCTGGGAACAGGATCGGATACGGTCATCGCGCAGATGGCGGCGGAGGTATTGGGCGTTCCGTTGGAAGATGTAATCACGTATTCATCGGATACTGACTTCACGCCGTTCGATAAAGGCGCGTACGCATCTTCGACAACGTACATCTCCGGTACGGCGGCGGTCAACGCGGCAAAGATATGCGCGGAGAGAATCAAAGTGAGGGCGGCGATGATGTTGAATCGGGAGGCAGGTATACAAGTAAACAAGGAGACAAGGAGACAGGTATACAGTGCGGAGGAGATTCGGCTTGGAAATAGAACGGCGATGGCGCCAGATGGGAAGAGCGTTCCATTCACTGAGATCGCACTTGACTCATTGCATAAGAACGACCAGGAGCAGATCATGGGCGTTGCAAGTTATGTTTCGCCTGTATCGCCGCCTCCGTTCGCCGCGCAATTCGCGGAAGTGACGGTTGACACGGAGACAGGCATGGTCACAGTGGATAAACTCATCATGGCGGTTGATTCGGGGGTGATCGTGAATCCGCTGACGGCATCGGGTCAGATCGAAGGCGGCATGACTCAGGCATTAGGTTACGCGGTCTGCGAAGAGATGCGCTACGATGCGAAAGGGCAAGCCATCGAACGCGACCTGGATCGCTATCACATCTTCCGCGCCGACGAGATGCCCGAACTCGAAACGATCTTCGTCGAAACGTTCGAGCCGAGTCATCCGTTTGGAGTCAAAGCGGTGGCGGAGATTCCAATGGACGGAGTCGCGCCTGCGGTGGGCAATGCCATCCTCGATGCGATCGGCGTGAACGTGGATGAAATCCCCGTCACGCCTGAAAGATTGTGGCGGGCGATCAAAAACAAGTAACTTTCGACCCGCGCGTGGTGGAGGTGTTTTTACGACTCGTTGAAAAAGGCGAGATATAATTCGGGCATAAGGAATTTTGTCATGTTTCGAGTCACACACAAAGTCCAGCCTATCGGATTCCCTCCAGTTTCAAAGACCCTCCCACAGGCTGTAAAGAAAATCGCTAAAACTCTTAAGCCGGAGAAGATCATTCTCTTCGGCTCGTACGCGTACGGAAACCCGACGCCCGACAGCGACGTGGATTTGCTGGTGATTATGAAAACAAGAGCAAACACCAAAGAGCGTTATCTGGCGGTTTCCGGTGTATTAAGCCCGCGTCAATTTCCTGTGGATATCATCGTCAAAACGCCGCAGGAAGTTAGAGAAGCCCTGCAAGGCGGGACAGACAACGCTTTTTTCATCAGAAAAATTTTTCAGAAAGGGAAACCTCTTTATGAGAAACAAAAACCAAATGAAAGCCATAGACCAGAGGTAAAAACAACCGTCGGCGAACTTAAATCGTGGATTGAAATTGCGGATGAAAATTTTGCCGCCGCAAAAATACTAATCCGTTCCCAAAAACCGTTAACGTCGGGCGCTTGCTTTCACGCGCAACAATGCGCTGAGAAATATCTCAAAGCGATGTTGATATTGAATGACATTGACTTCCCCAAAACTCGCGACCTTCCAACTCTAAACGCCTTATGCAATCAAAAGGGAATTGTTACGGGGTTTGCTCAACAATCTCTTGCAAACCTGACTAAATACGAAGACCGTCCAGACCTGCCAACGCTTGAAGACGCAAAAGAAGCCATTGAGATAGCAAAAACAATCCGCAAATTTACCCGCGCGTTTTTGGGATTGGAATAATGCAAAACAAAATCTACGTCATCGGACACATAAACCCCGACACAGATTCTATCGCCGCGGCAATGGGCTATGCCTGGCTGTTGCGCGAACGCGACGGCGTGGAAGCAATCGCGGCGCGCGCCGGCGCGTTGAATCCTCAATCGGCGTGGGTCTTGAAACAACTCAAACTCGACGCGCCGATCCTGCTCACCGACGCGTCGCCGCGTTTTGAATCAGTGATGATCCGCCTCGACAGCATCCGCCCCGACGCGCAACTCGGCATGGCGTGGACTCTCGCAAGCAAAACCGGCGGCGTCGCGCCCGTCGTGGATGAAGACGGCAGACCATTCGGCATCATCAACGGGCTGAGCCTGTTCCAATACTTCACGCGGACGCTCGGTCCGCGCCCCGGCGATACCACCGTGCGCGAGATGATGTCCGTTCCGTGCAAGGATGCGGCGGACACCACAGTCCCAAAGTACGCGGCGAACGCGCACATCCGCGATTCGCTTAACAAGATTCTGCGCGATGAATACAACGATTATTGGGTGGTGGACGAACACGGCTTGTATCTCGGCATCGCGCATCAACGCGAGGCTCTCAACCCGCCGCGCCTCAAGATTATTCTTGTGGATCACAACGAGCCGCGCCAGGCAATCGCCGCGCTCGAAGAGGCGGAACTGCTGGAGATTTTGGATCATCACCGCCTCGGCAATCCTTATACACATCAACCGATTCGCTTCACGGTGGATGTCGTCGGCTCGACCGCGACTCTCGTCTCTGAACAAACTGCGGAGGCGGGACTCTCGATGCCTCCCAATCTTGCCGGAGTGCTGCTCGCGGGACTTCTATCTGATACGCTCATCCTCACCTCTCCCACCACCACGCCGCGCGACCATGACGCGGCGGATCGCCTATCCCGCTGGGCATTTGTGGGCGGGAGTCCGCTCAAAGGCGAGACGATTGAATCGTATGGAAAAGCGCTGCTTAACGCGGGCGCGGGATTTTCGAATCGCAAGCCTGAAGAAGTCGTCAGCGCCGACATCAAAGCCTTTGAAGCGGGCGGATTCAAATTTGCCGTCGCCCAAGTCGAAGTGACGGATCTAATGCAACTCCGCGAACATCGTGAGACGCTCGCCACAGCGCTCGACGATCTCAAGAATCAACGCGGGCTGGATTTTGCGATTCTGCTGATCACCGACATTGTGACCGGCAACAGCCGCCTCATCGTCTCCTCCAAAGCCCCGCCCATCCTTGACGACCTGCCTTATCCCCCGCTCCCTGACGGAACACGCGACGCGACGGGCGTGGTCTCGAGAAAGAAGCAGTTATTGCCGGTCGTGTTGGGGTTGTTGGAGTAGGCATGGAATTCCAACAAATGGTAAAACGAGCCATGGAGATTCGCAAACAATATGCAGCGAATGAGAAACAACTTTATGGTTCCGCATGGACAAACGAAGAAATCGCCTTGGGTTTCGTTGGCGATGTCGGCGATTTGGCAAAGTTAATTGTCGCGCAAAATGGAAAGCGCGACATCCCCGACAGCAAGGAGAAACTCGCGCACGAACTGGCGGATTGTTTGTGGTCGGTCATCGTTTTGGCGAATATGCACGCGATTGACCTGGAAAGTTCCTTCCTCAACACCATGAACGAATTGGAAGAACATCTGACAAGAGAGTCGTGAACTCTTATTGGAGAATTGATGGAACTGCAAAAAATCATCCACCGCGCCATGGATTTACGCCGACAGTATGAAGTGAAGGAGACGAGTCTGTATGGCTCCCCCTCAACCAGCCTCGAGCTTGCTCAGGGTTTCGCAGGCGATGTCAATAACCTCGTGAAATTTATCGAGGCGGAACATGGTCAACGCCAGATTGCCAATAGCAGGGAAAAACTCGAAGCGCAACTGGCGCATTGCCTGTGGTCGGTGGTGGCGCTTGCGGAAATGCACAAGGTCAATCTTGAAACGTCGTTTATGGAAGCGATGGACCGGCTTGAGGCTCATTTGTTGGAAACGCCGGAGTAATTTTTGAAACGTAAAGCGATATTCATATCGCTTTACCAAACTTTAGCGATATGAATATCGCAGTACAGAAAACGTGTATGAATATTTACCAGGCCCTCTCTGAGCTCGAAAAGAATAACGGCTCTGCCGCGTTGTGTACAGTGGTAAAGAGCGAAGGTTCCACACCGCGGCATGTGGGGAGTAAGATGCTGGTGTATCCCGATGGAAAGTTTATCGGCACAGTCGGCGGCGGGGAGTTGGAGAGTCGCGTCATCAATGCCGCGCTTGAATCACTTAAAAGTAGCAAGGCGCAAAATTTATCGTACACAATGGCTGACCCCGCGCGCGGCGACCCCGGCGTGTGCGGCGGAACGGTGGAGGTGTTTGTGGAACCAATCCTTCCGGCGGCGATGATTGTCGTCATTGGAGGCGGGCATGTAGGCAAGGCAGTTGTCCATTTGGCGAAGTGGCTGGGATTCAGAGTCGCGATCAGCGATGACCGCGCGGAGTTTTGTAATCCTGAGTCCGTGCCGGGGGCGGACGCGTATTATCCCGTCTCGATGGCGGAGTTGCCGAATCAACTGTCAGTGACGCGCCAGGCTTATTTGGTCGTGACCAGCCGCGGGTCCGCGATTGACGCGGCGGGGATGCCGAGTCTGCTTGAGTCGGAGGCGGCGTATATCGGCGTCATCGGGTCGAAGCGCCGGTGGTTGACGACGGTCAAGGCGTTGAAGGAGAAGGGAGTCTCGGAGGAGTTAATCGCCAAAGTCCATTCGCCGATGGGGTTGGAGTTGAACGCGGAAACGCCGGAGGAGATCGCGGTGAGCATCATGGCGGAGATTTTGATGTTACGCGATAGGGGGACGGGGAGGAGGATGAGGGAGTAATTGGTAAGCGGTAATTGAGGATTGGAGGATTAGCAATTGGGGCGGCTGAGGGGCGAAACGATTTGGATGGAATTGCGTATGTAGTATCAGTATTCCGTGACAATGCGTAATTGGCGTTCTCCCTGGACTGGCTGTCAGGACAGGCTAACGCCGAGTTTGCGCCAGAGCGCGCGACCTACGCGAGATTAATAAGAAAATCGGTTCTTGTAGCGGCATATTCATTGGACTATAATCGAGGCAAGGTTCTTCAAAAGGAGAAAAACATGGCCAGGATTTTTGACGTTATCGAACACCCGAGCGAGATGAAAGGCGAGTTGGTGCATCGCTTTCCCGAGCATGGCATCGGCGATTATCGCATCGGCTCGCAGGTGATTGTGCGCGAGGCGCAGGCGGCGGTCTTCTTCCGTGACGGTCTCGCGTTGGACGTGTTCCGGGGCGGACGGCATACCATTGCCACCGCGAACATCCCAAAGATTATTGATTTCATCGGCAAGGCGTTCAACGACCGGACGCCGTTCCCCGCGGAAGTGTATTTCGTTTCGATGAAGGAATTCGCAAGCGAAAAGTGGGGCACGCCGCAGCCGATTATCGTCCGCAACCCGGGCATGGGATTGGGCGTGGCGTTGTTGCAGGGATTTGGGACATTTTCGTTCCAGGTGAGGGACGCGCAACAATTCGTGACGCAGATTGTCGGCACGGTCGGGACGTATCAGACATCCGAAATTGAAGAACGCTTGAAGACGATTCTGCTCTCCAAACTTCAGGATGTGTTGGGCGAGACAACCGCCGCAAAAAGCGTCGTGGAGTTGATCGGTCTGACAGAAGAGATCGGCGCGTCGGTGCGGGCGAAGGCGCAGGATGATTTCGACGCGATGGGCCTGACGTTGAAGACGTTTTACATCGGCAACCTCAAGCCGTCCACCAAGTCGGCGCAGGAGTTGCGCGATATGGGCATGCTCGATATGGCGACGTATACCCAACTGCAAGCCGCGGACGCGATGCGCGACGCGGCCTCCAACCCAAGCGGCGGCGCGGGCCTCACGGCTGGCATCGGCGCGGGCATAGGCATCGGCAATTTGATGGGTCAGGCGCTGCAAAGCGGCGGTCAGATGGGCGGGGCCGCGGCGGGCGCGGCCGGCGCGAAGATGGCGGATATCATGACTCCGCTCGAAGCCGCGAACGTGATGAAGGTGACCGAGGCTGATATTCTCGAAGCCATCAAGGATAAGAGTTTGAAAGCCAAGAAGGTCGGCAAGCAGTATCGCATCAGTAAAGAAGCGTTGGAAGAGTTTATGAGCAGTTAGCGTGTTGCGTGGTGCGTGATGCGTATTTCGTAGCGCGTAGTGTGTAATGAGTTACGATAAAAAAGACTCTCCTCGTCGGAGAGTCTTTTTTTACGCAACACGAAACAGGGAGTAATTGTTATTCCAAATCGCTGATTACATCGGCGATGGAGTTCAATACGTCGCTTGCCATGACGGAGGCGGTGGTACCCAAATCATCGGCGGCGTAGAGTCCGGCTTGGGCGTGGATCCAGGCTCCGGCAACCGCGGCATCGTAGGCGTCGAGTCCCTGCGCGCGCAGACCGACGATAATTCCGGCAAGCACGTCGCCTGTGCCGGCGCGGGCGAGCGCGGACGTGGCAATGGGGATCAGAGTCACGCGTCCATCCGGCGCGGCAATGACGGTGAACGCGCCTTTCAACACAACGATATGTCCCCATTCTTTCGCGTACCTGCTTGCGATACCCTGCCTGTCCTCCTGTATCTCCTCCTTCGAGAGTCCCGTCAGCGTGGACATTTCTCCGGGGTGAGGAGTCAGGATGGATTGAGTCGGAAGCGTGGTGTGCCAGTCCTTGATTTTGGCGAGCAGGTTGAGTCCATCCGCGTCAATCACAAGCGGAGGCAGAGTCTCGTTTCGTTCATCCTTTGTTTTTTCCGCGCCTTGCCCGCCATGCACAAAGCCGATGCGCGCGGCGATTTTTTTCTGCGATCCGGCAATCAATATTTGGAGGAACTCACGGGTGGTTTCTTCAACTCCCAGTCCCGGACCGATCAACATCGCGGTCGCGCGTTCCATCTTTTTTGCGAGCGCATCCACGGCGTCTTCAGAGATGACGCCCATCTCGTGCGAAAGTAAAACCCAGGTGGCTTCGGGGAGTTGACGCGCCAGCGCGCTATGCAGAGACGCGGGAATCGCCAGCGTGACGAGTCCCGCGCCGGCGCGATATGCCGCCTCCCCTGCGAGGACGGCGGCGCCGGTGTAATTGACCGACCCCGCCACGACGAGCGCGGTCCCATAAGTCCCTTTGTGTGAATCGAGCGGACGCTCAGGCAATAACGCCGCGACGAAATCCTCCTCCGCGACTTCCGTTTCTATTTCATCGAACGATTTGAGATTATCGGACCAACCAATATCCACGACTTGAAGTCCGCCCACATATTCGAACGCGGGGAGTTTGACCAATCCCTGTTTGACCGCGGCCATCGTGACGGTGATGTCGGCGTGAATGGTTTCCTCGGCAGACTCGCCCGAATCGCAATCCACGCCGGAGGGACAATCCACCGCGACGATCAGCGGCGTTTCATCGAGGACATCGAGAACGCCATTGACCTCCTCGAGCAGTTCAGCGATATCCTTCTTCAATGGAAGTTTGATGCCTGTGCCGAGGATACCATCCAGTAGAACGTCGGCGGATTCGAGGAAAGAGGAAAGATGAAAGAAGGTATCATCCTTTTGAGTTTGGATTAATTCTCCGCCCGCATCGGTAAATGTTCTTACAAGTTCATCTTTTTTGCGTTTGACTAGATAGGCACGCGCCTTCCAACCTGCCTGAACGAGCGCGGTGAGGGCAATCAGCGTATCGCCGCCGTTGTTGCCGGGTCCGACCAAACCGACGACCTCGTGTTCGGTATCTTCATCTGAAAATATATCGAGCAAAATGTCAGCGAGTCCCTGACCCGCGTTTTGCATCATCATGTCATAAGTCAAGCCGCTGGCGTCGGCTTCCTTTTCGATGGCTTGCATTTGTGAGACGGTTACGAGTTTCATTTTTTGTTCTCCAATTTGATGCGGGGATTTTACTGCAAGAAAGAGCTGAGGTGTGGGTTATCAAACTATTCTCTAACAAAAATTTCCCTGCCCGTTGGGCTTGCGAACGGAAGTCCGCAATTGTATAATCCCCTGGAGCGTGTGCCGCAGTTCATGGCGCTGCTTGAATCACTACCCTTGAGCGCTCTTCAATTCCCAAAGCGCCCTACCCAGTGACCCCTTGCGGGCGGCTTCGTTCAACTCGGGCTGATGCGGCGGCAACCTCCTCCGCTGGCTTCGACTTTCGCCCCGCCGCATCAATCCTTAACCGTTGGCTGGCTTCGCTCCAAAATCGCAACTAAAAACAAATTGTCGATTCAAGGGCTTGTTAGTAAAAACCTTGCAAAATATATAAATCAGTGGATTGGAGTATTAGATAATGAAGTTGCAAAACAAATTCTTGGTAGTGTCAATCTTAATTATGATAATGAGTCTCTTGGCAAGTTGCTCAAATTCAAACGCCGCAAATGTTACAAGTACCCTGATTAAAATCGAGTTCCCGTTTGAGCCATCTCCCCCTGGATACCTTGTCAATATTAAAAGTGATGTTTTCACCGCAAATTTAATGTGTGCGGTTGAAAATGGAGAGATTCTTAATCTAGATGAGACGTCTGATAGCACTAAGAAGTGGGGCACGTGTGACACGAGTTCCATGACTTTAGATGTTGGCATCCCTGACAAAATGACAGTTACTATCATACTAGGCGGTTTTCCAGTAGTTGATGAAGTTACAAAATCTCCAGACCAGATTAATGGCAACCAAGCGGAATATTTTTTTGAATCAAGTTTGAAGTAATGTGTGATTATGACAACGAGTCTTGCATAACAAAACGCCGCCCAACACCGCGTGCAGCGGATTTTTGGGAGTCTGCGGCTTCGAGTAACATTTTTCTGGCTTCGGGTTTTTCTTGCTCCCAGGCATTTTCCCCAGCCCGCCCAAAATCCGCTAACGCCAGCCGTTTCTGGCGCATTTCGCAGGTTCAAAGAAGCAAAGCGTATGGTGGAGTTTAAAGATTGGCGCGCTGAAGATATTAAATCCATTCAGTCGCCGACGCTTATTATCAACGGAGACGCCGATGTCGTTCGCCTCGAACATGCAATGGAGATGTTCCGCCTTCTTCCCAATGCAAAACTTGCGCTACTGCCGGGAGGTCACGGAGAATATATCGGCGAGATTACGGCGGTAAAGGAAGGAAGCAAACTTCCCGAAATGACTGTTGCGATGATTGAGGAATTTCTGGATGCGCCATAACAAGGAGAAAACAAAAAATGAGAAACGTTGTCTTTGCCATCAATATCACCGTTGACGGCTGCTGCGGACATGAATCGGTAGTCGCCGACGACGAACTGCACGAGTACTTTACCGGGCTCC
>Ga0247727_10007973_pt1 | contig 19868 bp, 35 predicted proteins | sample WisWelCaveWW1625_FD_202498 | JGI IMG/M metagenome (GOLD analysis project Ga0247727, IMG submission 202498) | Biofilm microbial communities from Wishing Well Cave, Virginia, United States - WW16-25 | ecosystem: Environmental > Aquatic > Deep subsurface > Groundwater > Cave microbial mat | place... | reverse complement strand
CCTCGCCGCCGACGCCGCCGCCGCCGACTCCGCCGCCGAAGCCATAATAGGCACGCCAGTTTTTATCCACTCGCGGTAGAGGTCGGCAACACCTTCGACCGCCTCCTTCACTCCCCACTTGTCGCCAGCATATTGGATGCAACCAATCTTCTCGTCGGTCAAAAGCATTAAGGCAAATTTCGGCCAGACCATCGAGAGATCCGCGCCTGGATGGATTGCGGATAAGAAACGCTCCGGCCATTCCATGGCCTCGTCTTTGGCTAATCCCTCGAAAATCGAGTCTTCGAGTTGAGCGAGCCGCTCGGGAATCCCCAGCTCTGTCTCGTAGGCCAGATGGTCGTATTTGCCGTCTAGTGTACAACCAATCGCGCATCGTTTTGCATCGCCCTGGACCAGATCCTCGGCCTTGCGATGCGTCCGAATCCGGTCGATGTATTTTTGCTGCACGGCTTTGTCGCCGTGAAATGCGAGTAGCTTCGTCATTTCATTCTCCTTTTTTGTTCGGCGCGGGAGGTCGCGGAGCGAATTGCGTCCGCCTTGCCGCGAAGATATTCAGCGACATCGCTCATTCCTGTATGTGGATTTATCTCGATAAGGTCCGCCGCCTCTTCCATCCCCTTCGCTCTCGCCTCGCGCAGGGCCTGGGCGATTACGAATCTCCAAGCCACCGTCTGGTTGAATGTCGATAGTTCTCCTCGATCAAAAGCTTGGCCCTGCTCATTTAAAAATGCGTTGATACAATTCTCAGCCCGCTCCCCCGCCCAATCACGATCCGGGATGGTTGTCATTTCTCGGCTCCTTCCTCGTACCGGCGAAGGGCCTTATCCAGACTGCCATCTTTGGGCAGCTCAAACATCCTTTGGGCATAATGTGCTGCTTCCACCACGTCGAGCGCGGCGGTCAGACGTGCTGCAATCCAATCCATGTCCTCGTGCATATAAGCGCCCGTCTCGGAACACCATTGCTCCTTGAACTTTTGCAGCCGCGCCCGGTCAGAGTTGAGGGTCATTTCTTCCTCGCTTTCCAAAAATGGCGCGTGGCCGGTCATCCCTTTCCTAATCCTTGCATCCCGTGGCTGGCCGTGTCACAGCCCTTTGGGCTCGGTGTCGCATGGAAAAGTAATCGGCTAGCTCCCCGAAGGGTTAAAGCGACTCGGTTATCGGCCCTACGGCCACCACGCGCCAAAATCATTTCTTCCTCGCCCTGTGCTGTTCGAGGGTCATTTCAGCCTTCCAGCCATTCGCGTCAAAAAGGCGCTTCCGGCTGCCTCTCATCCTTGTTCCCCTTTTTTTGGGGTGGTCCTTTCGCATATTTTCTCACAATATTCACCGCCGCCTTCCTCTGCTTCTCAGACAGTGGCCCATCCCATTTTCTGAGAAGAGAATCGAAAAATGAACCCTCGAACGGGGAGAGCTCGAGCGGCCATTTCTCCTCGATTTCCCGCATCTTCGATCGCAGGGAATTATCGTCGAAGGATTGACCGGTAAGTCTCGGATCTTGCTCGCAGGTATACTCCTCTTGGCATCTGGGACAAATGTGGGTAGTCACCTTTGAGCATCCTTTGTGGGCTCGATTTCTTCGTAACCGCACTGTGAGCAGGTGAGATGGAGATGCTCTCCTGGGGGCATCGCGGGATCGAGACAAAAACAATACCGCACAGTAGGCGGCATAAAGGAATGGCGTCCGCATTTCGCGCACGTGTACACTTTGACGCCCTGCTCATTGATCTCTTCGGAAAACGCGCTCATAGAGAAAATCCTTTCGCAGTCTTCTCCTCAACTGCCGGCTTGAAGGCCGCGATCGCTTTCTCGGTTGCGCCAGAAATCGCCCCAAAAATCTTTGCTACTTCCTCCTCGGAATACTCATAAGATGCACGCCTGCTACATTTCCCGAGCCTCTCTAGGCCGACTAACACTTGGTTCACTCTGATTGTCACTACTCGCTTGAACCGATCCGCCTTATCTGACATTTCTTTTTTCTCCGCTTTCTTTCCGTACTTTTCCTCTAAACGCTCTTTGGTTCTTTGGTCATGAACGAAAACTTTCATTTACAGAAATGTTAATTATCTTTTGATTCCAGTCGCGCTAGCCCATTCTCCTAGAACCATTGACACTCCGCAAGAAGTTTTGCGAAATTCCGACATTTTTGTCCTCTTGAAGAACGAGCCGGGGTTCGGAGGGGTGGAAGGATCTCATTGGGCCTCCTTTTTCGTCCTTTCTTTTCTTCTTTCGCTCCAGGCGTACAGTTTCCCGCCTTCCTTCCAGAAGTGAGTTACTGGGTTCGATGGAGAGGCATCTCCTTCCCGAAACCCGAAGGAACAGCGCCGGGGCCCTAGGCCTGCAATCGAAAGAACGGGCCCGTTCATATAGACGGGTGGAAGAACTTCCAGCCAGTACGAAAACATCTCGTCGTCGATTTCAACCACCTTTCCCGCGTCGAGTTCCCTCAAATATTCTTTGAAATCGGAATCATAGGTAAACTTTTTTATGCCAGCCTCACAATCGACGCAAGCCGTTCCGAAGGGCTGAAATCGCGGGGTGAAAATCTGAAATTGAATCCCGTCACCCGAACGCTTGCAGAGCCCGCAAATAGGCGCATCTGTTTTTGTACTCATCGTTTCTCCTTTTCTTCGCAGGGCTCCGCGATCGGAAGCCCTAAATCCTTTGCAAAGATCCGCGCAATTTCGTCGCAAGTATCGGGGGACCATTCCCGGCCGTTGATCGCGTCGAAGATGTTGACGAGCGCGTCTTCAAGTTGCTGCCGATGAAGGTTCTCGACATGTTCAAGGGCCTCAAGGCTGTCGATTTCTTTTGGTTCGGTTTTCATGCTTTCACCTTCTCGTATCCTGCAAAAGGGACTCTAGAAACCCAAGATTTTCCCTTTCTGACGAAACGAGTAAAAATCGTCACCTTTTCCGATGATGATATGGTCGAGCAAGTTAATACCCAGAATCTCTGCCGCCTTAATCAGTCTACGCGTGACCTCGCAATCCTGAGAGGATGGCGCGACGTCGCCGCTCGGGTGATTATGAGCGATAATCACGGACGCGGCACAACAAGCGATCGCTGGCGCAAAAACTTCACGCGGGTGAACCAGCGAAGTATTCAGCGTTCCTAGGCTCACTAAGTGTATCCCAAGGGGGCGGTTCTTGCCGTCTAGATACAACGCACAAAAATGTTCTCGCGGATCGGTTTCAGGGATCAGAGCCCGGAACGCGGCAACCGCGCTTTTTGAACCGCGGACACACTCAGAAACGGTCTCTCGAACAAGCGAAACTGTTAACCTGGGAATGTCGCGCACGGTCTTATCCTCTCAAAATCGCGGCCAAGATTACCACCATCACCACCAGCAAAAACAAAGCCGGGACCCAGCTACCGCGCGCCTTCTCACAGTCTTCGGATGAGCGGAACCCAGAGCGAAACCAGAAAGGTTTCATGGCTAATCCTTTCCCTCTGCGCGGGTGAGAATGGCCCTCGCGTCTCCCGCAACACGCAAACAACTGTCGACTATGCTGCTAGCCTCTTTCCAATTTGTGTTGGTTCGCTTCATTCCGATTTTGCTCAACAAAAATTCAGCGTCCTTCAACGCGACCACTAACCCCTCATGGCAGTTCACAGCGCGGACGATGAGAGCGGCGTCGTAGGATTTTTCGGATTCTGGAGCCGCAGATATTAGCTCCGCCACCGGATGTTTCTTTGAGTAGATATATATTTCGCTCCATTCGCCAATTTCCACGCGTACATTGAGCGGACCCAGGTGCCAAGCAAATCGTTTGGCCAGTTCCCAACTCGCGGTCACGTCATCCGCGTTTGAATCGAATTCGAAAACCGTTTTCCCGGCGGCGTCGTATTTGCAGTAAGACATTCCGCCCCAAACGTGCAATTGTTTGCAGGCCGCCTCGAACCTTTCCTCTATCGTGTCGAAGTCCGAGGCGGTCCATTTGCCCGTGAGCGTGATCCGCATTTTACTCCTCCATCTCATCAAAAACTTCGCAGCACTCCTCACAGCGGCAGTCTGGGTCGTGGTAGTGTTCCCGTGAGAAACACAAATCCCCCTCACAATATTCCGCGTCACAGCGGTTGCCCTTACAGCCAGGGCAAGTCTTCGTGGCCGCCCCAATCTTTTTTTCGACCTTGATTTCCATGGCTACTCCTCCTCCTACTCCTTTCCTTGCGCCCGGGCGAGAGCGGCTTCGAGCCGATTAAACATTTCCCGCTCAACCAAAAGCTTTCCACGCACGGGTTTCTTGCCACCATTGAGCATCGGCACAAATGGCCGGTTTGAGACCTCCCGGAGCAGTGCCACCAGCTCTTCGTGTGAGTTGACGGCGCGTAGGAGAAAGGCGGCGTTTGCTTTCCCTTCCTCAGAATTTAAAAGATACCAAGTCCAATCTTGCCTAACCGCCAAGATAACCGGCTCTGCTAATGGGATCTCTTTAGCCTCTGTTGTTTCTAAAAACATTTCCGTTTGTTGTACAAGTTGTGATTCGCGTTTGCGGTATTCAGCGACACGGAATTTCCACGGCAAGGGCGAATGAACCACTTTCGTTTTCATTCCTCCTCCCCCCCCGAATCATCCCTGTCGGTCGCGCAGTCACCGGCACAGTATGTCGCACAGCGAGGACAGGGCACATTCACACCGGGGATCTCTTGCCGCGGCCGCGTCTGCTTGATCGCCGGGAGTGTAGGTACTACCGCCCCCGGCTCTGCCTCACTCGCTACGTCGTCCGCCTCTGTCTCGTGCATGTCCACCACATCACTACCACCACAGCCACCCGCGATCAAGACAAATCTTGACAACAATAGACAAAATAATCATAACCCTAGACAAGATAACCACCTTAGGTGCAAATAAATTCCTTGAATTCTCTTGACGCGAATGTGTAAAATGAGAAATCAAGAACGAACCATGACAGGACTCTGCATAGAACCAGCGGAGAAAGAACAACGATTAGCCTCCGCGAAAGAATGGTACGCAGTCGTCGTCCAGGTGCGAAATTACGTCGCGGAACACGCATCGCCCAAAAGTATCGAATCTCTTGCAAAGCGGGGAGACGAGCTGTCGCTGGCAGTTATCGACCAAATCGCCCGGGTAGCAATCACACAGCTGCCTACAGTCCACGCCGCGCTCCAACGACGAGCCACCAGAGGAGATCCGAGAGCGATCGACCTATATTTGCGCTTGTGGGACCCTCGATATCGGCAGATCATCGGGGAATTGCAGCAAGGAAAGGACGGAGCCAACAGGGGAGTAGAGGACGCGCTGGGGTCTGTGCTGGCACGTCTCGGCGCGTATACTGCATCCCCGGTACTCACGCTATCGCAAACAACGACGGTACAGTCCGTTCGGGTTGGAGACGGCAAGGTCTGATAATGTAAATTATGTTATGTTCTAGGTCCAAACTGCCCATTTTCCCCATTCCCTGATGATGTCAACGTCCTGCGTCCCGCCTCCCATTCTTTTCCCCCAGATTTTGACCTCCCCCCTACCGTATACCACCATGGACAAGAGGCTGACGGCCCCCCTCGAGCCTCTATTTCCAGGTTACTTCTCTTCCCTCTTGAGCCTCTCCCGTGCCGTTTTTGATTTTCTGTTTTTGTTGGAGGGACCGTGATCGCAGTAGGTAGTTTACGATGTTGCTTTTGCTCAGGGCCGATTCCAAGACACCCTAAATTGAAGTTTCACGCGAACGCGAGGTTTTGTTCAAAGAGTTGCCGGCAGACTTTTACGCAAATGAAGGATCCTGTGGTGGAGGCGCTTTACGGTGAGATTGAAGAGAGAGACAAGGAAATTGCTTATTTGAAAGGGTTATTACATGGCAGCAAAGTTAGATGAGAAGGTGGAGGTTGTGATTTGTCAGAAGGGATCTGTCATTGTTGAGATAGATCCTGTTGATTTAGGGGAGGAGGAGTCGGTGTCGGAGGGTGGGATTGTGAAGCCGGTTGGGACGGGGAAGAAGGACGGGAGTGAGCCGACTCGAGGGATTGTGATTTATTCCGCGGTAGGGGGGGTAGAGGTTGGGCAGGAAGTGATTTTCGATCGAATAGACGGGTTTCGATTTGAGAGTGAGGGGTGTGTGTTGATGTCGATTTACGGGGAGCATGTCCGGGCGATGGTTTCTATGGGTTGAAGAAGCCTAGGTGTTGGAGGTAGATGAGGTTGGTTCTGCGGGATCGTGGGAGGGCGCCCGGTGTGAAGGGGAGGAGGGTGTACCAGGACGCTCTTTTTGATTTTAGGGATTCCAATCTTGCTGGGTCTGCCTGGAGGATATTGGGTCCTTCGTAGGCTTCTAGCGGGGAGTCTTCTATGAGGGGGGATTTCAGGCAGAAGAGGATACGATTGCCTGGGACGACGAGGACTTTGAGGTCTACAATCTCGCCGTCATAGGGGCCACCCAGGAGCTCGAAGCGGAAGGGGGGGGTTTTGTCTGGGGCCTGGGAAAACTTCACGGGAGATCCTCTTGAATCTTCGACAAATCCTCTGGGGTAGACGGTATCGAAAAAACCTCGCCTGCGGACAAAGAGAGGTGGGATGCAACCAGTTCTCCGGGCGCCACACAAATCGGGCAGTTAGAAGGGGCAGGAGTCGTCATTTTTAACCTCATTCAAAGTCGCGACGTTTGATTCTGTTGCCCGATCGTCGGCCTCTTTGACCTCTGGGACGGTTTTCGTCAAAATATCGCCCACAGATGGCAATTCCGCGGGTTCCTGGGGTTTCTGGCGGTCCTCCGGGGCCCGTTTTTCGAGTTCTTTTTGCTGATCCAGCCATTCCTGGGGGTATTCGACAGAAACGCCTTCTCTTTTCAGAATTTCCTCGATCGTGTCGAAGAAAGCCTTGTCTTCTGGCATGTCTATCTTCTTGAATTTGCCTGAATTACATAGATTTACGTTCTTCTGGTGGAATGTCTGGTCTGGTTTGCCGGCTGAGGCCCATCGGATCTCGTACATGGCAGCTCGAGCCTCGCAGAATCGACGGATTGGGTTTCCTGGTGGGAGGCCCGCGGGGGAGAGCTCAGGTCGGAGGCGTTCGTTGGGCGTCCAGTTAGGGCTTTTGAGCCATCTCACCCTTGCCATCGTGTCTCCGAACTGGTCGCGGAAGAAGTGATCGCGGGTCAAGAGATAGTTCTCGCGGGAGTCGCCTGGAATTCCGGAGAGAAACGCCTCAATCGCGAATCCATTCTGACCTCTTCGGTAGGCCCGATCTGCCGCTGAGGCCGCTTCTTCCAGCCAGCGCCACTTTTTGTCGATGGAATCGACGGATTCTTGACGATCTTGCTCGATGGATCTGACGCTCATGCTTGTTTTTTCTCCTCAAAGGGAAGCGTTTTCGCTTCCTCCCAGGGAAGGGGGCCGGCGATCGCCTCTTTCACCTTCGCCTCCGGGCTGACCTCCGTTTCGTCCTCCCAGCGCCCCTGATTCAGCCAGGTCGTCGGGTGGGGGATATAGCCATCAACCCAACTCCGAGACTGAATCTGCCTATTCACAGCCGCAATCGCAATCCGGGCAAACTCCCCGTTTAGCCCGCTCGAGACCTTCGCCCTCTGCCACGCCCCCCAAGCCGCCTTCTTCCCAATGTGCCTAGGGAAAGCTTTGTAAAAGTCCAGAAACTCAAGACTGAACAACGTCCCCCCGCGGGGGACTATAGGGGGTTCTTTATATGTATCTGCCTCTTTATCTGTATCTGGTGGAGTAACATCTACGTAACTGTTACGGTATCTCATCACCCTTTTTGATTCTTCGGATGGTGATTGAGATTCTTCCCAACCATTTACAGATATTGAGTATATGCCATCAACTACTTTCCAACTTATCCACCCACTATTAGAAAGGCCGTTAAGGATTGTCGGCAAGTTTCCCTGGAATCTAAGGAGGATTCCGTCGATAAATCTCCGATTTCCCGGGGGAATCCCACCGGAATTCCGGGCTGTTTCCAGCCAGAAGCAGAACAGAGCTCCTGCCTCCTTGAGGGACAGGGAGTGGAATTTTGGGTCAGATAGAACCCGGTCCTGCCATACCTTGAACCAGGGTTTGTGCTTCATGGCTACGATCCGCAGGGTGCGTCACATACCCAAAGAATCTCCTACGTCTAAGCCTCTTTCAAAGTTGAATTCTCTGGCTTTCGACTGTGAGAACATGGAGTGGAACATGCCGGCTTCGCTGTGGTCCTCAAGTTGCAGGTGGACAAATTCCTTCCCGGCGTACTGTGCCCCGCTGAATCGAATCACGGTGCCATCGGTGAGCTTCATGGCGTAGTCGAATTGGTTATCAAAACATGCCTTTGCGAGGGAGGGCGGATATCCGCGATTGACGAGACGGGCTTCCGAATCTAGCAACCCGGCTCGCGTCAGGATTCTTTTGAAGCGTCCAACCCATCTCCAGTAGGCCCGCTTCGCCCAGCTATTTTTGGGCAGTGAAATTGTCTGTTCCATGGGGTGCTCCAGAAAAATTCCCCCGACCCGCGACCTGTGAACGCGGCCGTGAAGCTGGAAGGCTTTCTACGGAAGCAGCCGACAGGCCGGGGGAAATTGAATTCAACCGCCACGTTCACGCCCGCCACCCTACTCCTCCCCTCTTTCGGTTTGCAAGAAAAAAGCTAGAATCCATTCGTGGAACTCCTCCTCCCAGACGGTTCCTTCAACCCAGAGGCCACTCGCGTCATCTCCGAAGAGGTTGCAACCGTCAGTGAAAAACTAAAATCGACAGCCGCCCTGAAAATCCTCCTGCACCTGATCCCAGATGATCGCAAATTCATGGAGATCTTCTTCCGGGTGCGCCCCAAAAAGGGGCCCATCGTCTCATTCCGCTTTAACAAGGCCCAAGAGTTCGTCTGGTCGATCATCCAAGATTTGCAACAAAAAGAGCTCGAGATCCTCCTCATCATCCTGAAATATCGACAAGGAGGAATCTCAACTCTGATCCAAGCCTGCTTTATGATGAAAATGCTCCGGAACAATTATTGCTCAAATCTCGTCGTCGCGGACAAAGCCGATAACGCGGAATGGATCTTCCAGATAGGAAACCGCATGTACCTCTCCCTCCCCAAAGAATTCCAGCCCCTCGAAAAATACCGCGGGCGCCAGGAAATCATCCTCGAAGAGCCGATCGGATCGGACTACGCAATCGAGACCGCAAAGAACGTCAACGCCGGCCGATCCCGCACCATCCACAACATGCACCTCTCGGAAGTCGCCTTCTGGGATCAGCCCGACCTCACAATGTCAGGCTTGAACCAGGCCCGAGTTGAGGATCCAAATAACTGGATCGTCTTCGAGTCAACCGCAAACGGCATGGGAGGATACTTCTATGAAAAGTGGAAGGACGCAAAAAACGGAATCAGCAACTTCGTGCCGATCTTCCTGCCCTGGTGGATGGCCGAAGATTACGTTCGTCTCGAACGCTCCCCGGAATATCAGGAACTCGTTTCGGGAGGATTGGATGACGAGGAAGAGAAGCTCGAGAAAAACTTTTCTGTGTCCCTGCCCGCACTCGCTTGGCGTCGATGGGCCATCAAAAATAAGTGTGACAACAATGTGGACATCTTCCACCAGGAATACCCCTCAACCGACGTTGAGGCTTTCCTTACTTCAGGACGAACCGCTTTTCCGGTGAAAGATCTAGAGGCCATGCTGCAAAATGCGCCAACACCACTGTTCAGCGGAGAATTGAATATCTACAATCCCAACAAACGAAAGGCGGCGTCCCATGCCATTGAAACCGGGAAGTAGCAAGAACACGATCCGAGACAACGCGCTCGAGATGATTAAATCGGGCCATCCTCGCGCCCAAGCATGGGCGGCCGCCTACAGCAAGGCCGGCAAAAGCCGAGTGCCCGTGAAACGCAAAAGGAAACCGCGATGAGCATCGTCCCCGATTCCCTGCCCGCAGAAATCGACCGATCCCTCGAAGCAAGAGACCGGGAATTCCTCGCCGCCTACCACGAAATCGGAATCAACTACGAGCATGTGCTCGAGCACATCGACTTCAATCAGCCCTTCGTCAAGGAAAACAATTTCCAATACAAGGCTACCGTCTCTCTGCGGTTTCGAGTCTGCGACGCCGTTCACGTCATGCTGGACGAGAAAGATCTCCCCAACCCTCAAATCCTCGCGCTTGAGAATCCCGCGATCATCTCGAGGGCTTATTTTGAGGCGAGACGGAGCGAAAAGCAGGCGATGAAGTTGATGAACAAGCAGTACCACTCAAAACTCCAGGCCGCGGAAAAAATCCTGCGCTCCTTTCCGATCGTCGTGAAGGGCCTGAAAGAAAATGGAAAACAAATTATCCGGCTCCTCCCCCCAACTCCCCCAGCCAGTAATCAGCCTCCCGAAAATCCCAGGGTTTGAGTTCGAGGCAAAAAGCGGATTCCGGGGATCGCTTCGTCGCGGCGGGCGCTTGCGAATCTACGAACTCCCCAAAGCCGGCGACCTTTACGCGATCGGGGTCGATGTTTCCGAAGGAAAGATCCGAGATGGGATGAGTTCCCTCTCCGACCAACTCCTCCAGGGCAAACATACTCCCGACCTATCCACGATCTGCGTGTTGAACTGCACGACGCTCCACCAGGCCCTCGCGTACAGCTCGCTCGAGCTGCCTGACGTATTTGCGAAAAAAGTCTACGGGGTCTGCCAGCTCTACAAGAATCACATCCTCGCAATCGAAGCCAACATGGTCGGAATCGCCGTCATCAACCAGTGCGAAAGCCTGGGCGAAAGAAAGTTTTACAATCGCAGGGTCTATGACAAGACAAATCGCACCTACTCAAACATGAAAGGATTCAAGACGACTTCTTCCTCTCGGGAGCAAATTATCAATCAGTTTCGGATCTCCCTTCAGGAAGAGAACGGCGTCGTACTGAACGATTCCGAAACGATCTCCCAGTTCCTCACGATGAAATATAACAACAATGGGAAGCCCGAGGCGTCGCCAGGTTGCTACGACGACGAAGCCTTTGCGGCCATGATTGCTTTCGAGGCAAGACGGGCCTTTTACCGCCCCCAGATCATCGGGGAACCGAAGTACCGGAACCTGCCGGCCTATGAGAGAAAGCTCTGGCAGCAGATGGATCGGCTGGATGAGACTTCCAAAAAAGAGGAAGATGATTTAGATTCACTCACAAGCCCAGGGTTCGATAGCGACCTAGAAGAAAGCTTCGCGCAAGATTGATGTCGAACGAGATCGTCCTGCTTCTCCTCGCTCTCCTCTTCGCGGCCGTATGGATAGCGCAGGCCCTTCTCTACTCACGCTCGATCAAAGAGCTGGCAACATCCCACGAAAAAGCCCTCGATCAGATCTTTCTGATGCAGCAATCAAAGAGTACTTCGGAATACGTCCAGCAACGAGCCCAGATCGAAAGAGCGATCCAGGTGAAGGCTGTCCCGGCTGTCCGAGGGAACGGGTCCGTGAAGAGTGACCACGTTCGCCCTTCCATCGAAGATCAGATGGCCGAAGAAGTGATGGAGATGATCGCGGCCGGCATGTCCGCGGACGACGCGATCAAAAGCGTCCAGAGGAAGCGGGGGAAAGAGATGGAACTCGGTCCTGTTGGGGGAGACGATTTAGAAGGCGAGGGATTCTAAAATGCCAGCAGTTGACACTTCAAAACTCTCGATCCTATCGCGTCTGCCGCGCACGAAAAGCCACGATCCTTTCAACCGCGAGGACGCGCTCACCCTCATTCAGCATCACAGTCCTTACGATTTGCAGAGCGCCGTAAAGATCGCGCTTGAGAAACAGTGGTACATCGCGATCGCTTTCCTCGTCGGGCAGCAGTTCCTTGTCTGGGATGACGCGACCGGGCGCCTGCGAGAGCCCCGTCAACCCAACTCCAGGATGAACGTCGTCGCCAACAAGATCTTTTCCTACCTCCACCGCTCGATGGCGATTATGACTTCGACCGGAATCCCCTGGAAAGTCGCCCCCGCCTCAACCGACCGGGAAGACATCGACGCGGCCAGAGTAGCGGAAAATGTGCTCGACCACGATAAGCAGGCCCTCGAGATCGACGATAAGAGAATCGAGGCGGAATACTGGGCGCAATCTTGTGGCACAGTCTTCTGGAAGCCGGTCTGGGATCCAGACGCCGGCGAGAAGGACAGAATTTATAAAAACCCGGATACCGGAGAAGCAATTCCTCCCGAAATCATCGAAGCAAATCCCGATATGAAACGGGATCTCGATCAGAAGGGATCCTATTGGGGGCTTGCTCCTGGAGATGTTGTTCTAGAAATCGTAAACCCATTCCGGATTTCCGTAGATCCGATGGCCTCTCGATACCGCGATCTGCGTTGGATCAAAGAACGGACCTGGAAACCTCTCTCGTACTTCTATCAGCGATATGGAAATGAGGCTAAAGGCATCAACACGGTGAGTTCGGACTCGAAACTCAATTCCTACGAGCGCCGGCTTCTCTCTCTGAACGGTTTCTACAATACGACTGGGCCTGTCGAACCGAGTTCTGATGAGGCAACCGCAGAAGAGATCGAACTCTTCATGGCCCCGTATACGGCAGAATCAGAGGGCGGCGAGCTCATCGAGTATCCCTACGGCAGACACATCATCGCGGCCGGCGATAAAGTGTTGATGGATGGAGAAAATGAATACCTGAAGATGGGATTCCCGGATCACGGGTTCCCCTACGAGCCCCAATTCTATTCGAGAGTGCCGGGCCGTTTCTGGGGATCCTCCCACGTCGAACACCTGATCCCCCAGCAACGACTATACAACTACGTCCGCAGTAAGATCGCGGAAGGCTTCCGCATGATGGGAAGCAAGAAGTGGCTCGTCCCACGCGATGCAAACCTTTCCGCCCGCGCCCTCACTTCTGGAATCGAGGCGATCGAGTGGGATTCCAACAACACGGGAGGGCACGCGCCCGTCCAGATCTCTCCCGCCGCGCCCTCTCCGGAATACATGGAAATCCAAGCGAGCTGCGACAGAGACATGCAGGAGATTTCTGGACAACCCGAAGCCGTTCAGGGGCAGGCGCCTGGCTCTATTCGCTCGGGCGTTGCCCTGCGGTCTCTGCAAGAGAAGGGGCTGCTAGTCTCAAGCACGATGATCCGATCGCGAGAGATCATGTTTGGGAAGATCGGGAAAAAGATCCTGATCCTAGAGGGCGAGAACAGAACAGAAGAGAAGCTCGTCAAGGTCTTTGGCCGAGATCGCGCTTACCAGGTAATGAAGTTCAAGGGAGCAGACCTGCGCGGCAACTACGACGTGATGGTGCCAACCGGATCCATGCGACCAGAGGGCAAGGCGGAGACCGCTGAATTTGCCTTTGCCGCGATGGAACGAGGCGCTTTCGACATGAACAATCCTTCCGACAAGGAGGCCATGCTGCGGTTGCTGCGGTTCTCGGAGGATGAGGAATTCTTTCGCCAGCGCGAGGGAGATCGGTACGTCGCAAACAAAGAAAACGACGCTATGAGCGACCCGAATTCCCCCGTCTTCCCCGACGTGAACGAGTTCGACGACGACGTGATCCATCTCGAAGTGTTGAATCGGATGCGAAAGTCCGATGTCTATTTCAACCTTCCCGACAAGCAGAAGGCCGGAATCGACTGGCATGGCAGACAGCACGAGAAAAGGCTTGCACAGCGTCAGGCGGCACAACTACAAATGATCGAAGCTACAAAGGGAGCCCCAGGACAAAAGGGCCAAGCCCCCAAGGCCGCGCCCACACAACAGGAATTAGGAGGATAGGATGGCAGCAGAAGTTAAAAACCCCATGAATAAGTCTGACGAAAAGACCGGGAACTGGTTTTATTTGTGTCAGGGATGTCATCAGCCGGCTCTCATCTTCAAAGGGGAGCCCCTTCCGGCCCTAGGACTCTCCATCGACGAGCTCGAGTATATTGCGCTGGGAACTCACCGATCTCGTCAAATCGGAATCATCATCTGCGGTTGGTGCAAGAGGCCGGTAGATTTTGATCCGGAAGGTCGCATCAATCAGAAATGCGTAATCCAGGTGGATTCTTGGTGCAAGGCAAAGGGCAAGAAGATTTCTGAGTTTGGAGTGACGGGACGCACAAAGCAGGACGGCGAGAAGTTCTTTGATCGAGACGAAGAGGGAAACATCATCCCGTCAAAATCGGAAACCCGCTGTATTCTGCGAGCGACCGCTCCCGATCGACCGAAGGTTTTCTCAACCCTTGAGGCTCCGTAGTGAGGCATGCTTCGATGAGAGATCTTAAGATTCAATTCAGTCTGAACGATCCGGTAAAAGAACTGAAACGACTTGCTGGAGATATCGGGAAATACTCAAAGCTCAGGGTTAATTACCACAAGCCAGCAGAGGCTACTCTCGGCCAGATGGAGCGAATTTGCGCCAACTGCATCCATATCCAGCACGATCAGCCAAATGACGCATACCCCAACTGCGATTTCGTGCAGGGATCGGTGAGCAAGACCTACACCTGTAATCTTTTCGAGAGAGGTTAGATATGCCGATCGGGGTCATTCGTGCGATCCCAGATGCCGGAGTCACGACAGACGGGGACTCTTTCATCATCCAGGAAGAACGCATTCCTCTTCTTCACGCGATCAAATACACGACTCTTGCGGGCGCCTTCCGAAATATCCGGCCATTTGTTCTAACGACGGATGACGATCACGCTTTGCGCGTGAACGTGATTGCTGGTGGCGGGGGTGGTGGAACCCAGTATGCCGAGGATACCACACACGTCAGCGGCGATCTTGTCAACATGGCCGGCGTCGTCCAGCAAACCGCGGACGCCGCGCTTTCTGGAGATGGAGATCGCTCACTCCTCCAAGTTGACGCAAGCGGATTTCTGAAAGTCAACATCAAGGCTGGGGCCGGCAGCGGTGGTACCGCCATGACCGACGATGCCGCCTTCACCGTCGGGACAACTTCCTTCACCCCTGCCGGTGGCACCTTCCGATCGGTGCGCGATCTCGTCGATGACAATGACGGGGGCGCATTCGCCATGACGCAACGCAGGGCCATTCTTTCCTGCATTGAAACCCCTGCTGGCGACTCTGCGATGGACGAAGCAAACGATGCCATCCGAGTCAACATCGTGGCTGGGGCTGGCTCTGGTGGCACGGCTCAGGCGGACAAGTCATCATTCGTAGAAGGAACAACGAGCTTCACCCCGGTCGGTGGAGTTTTCAACGAAACGATCACGGCAGATCCCACGGAAGATCAGGCCGCAGCCGCCAGGATCACAGCTAAGCGGGCAATCCATGCAAATCTGCGTAATAATTCCGGCGCTGAGGTCGGGACTGCGGGTGCTCCGCTTCGGATTGACCCGACCGGGACGACAACGCAGCCGGTATCAGGAACCGTTGCCGTATCAGGTACCTCTACGGTTGCCATTTCGCAGACTGGCACAAATAACGACGTAGACGTACTAACGCTTCCCGCTCTCGCGACGGGCTCGAATAATATCGGCTCAATTACGAACGTCACCGGCACCGTGAGCCTCCCGACAGGCGCGTCGACTCTCGCGGAACAGCAAACCCAAACGACCTCTTTACAGTTGATCGACGATACCGTGAACGCGATCAACACGGCTTTCTCGAAAGCGGTATGCATCGGAGGTCAACTTGACGACACGGCACCGACGGCGGCGACAGAGAATAATATCGCCCCGATCCGCATCACGGCGCAAAGGGCACAGCACGTTAACCTAAGAGACAACGCTGGCGCAGAGCTTGGTGTTTCCGGGGCTCCGGTTCGCGTTGATCCGACGGGAACGACAATTCAGCCGGTAAATGGAACCGTCTCCGCGAATCTCAACGCCGGGACGAACAACATTGGCGACGTTGACGTGTTGACCCTCCCAGCCCTGCCCACGGGGAGCAACACCATTGGAACGGTGAATCTTGGAACCATCGCAGGAATCGCTTTAGATGCGACTCTCGTAAAATTAACAATCGCGCAGGGGGCCGCGCTCGGCACCAATACGCAAGCCTTGGCCGGAGGATCGGTCACGACAGCCGCGCCGACCTATACGACGGGACAAGTAAGCCCGTTTTCCCTTACGACGGCAGGAGGACTTCGAGTCGATGGCTCGGGGGTTACTCAGCCCGTCTCGGGTACGGTCTCGGTCAACCTGAACGCAGGGACGAACAACGTCGGCGATGTCGATGTATTAACGGTTCCCGCAAATATGACCGTCGATTTGAACCGGATCGCTGGCACGGCGACGGTCACGGCGGGCGTCTCGGGCCTCCTTGCCGTTGGCGGGAACGTAGCCGACAACGTCGCGATCACGGCAAATTCAATCCGCGCCGGATTGACGGCTCGCTCGACAAACCCGACTGTCGCAACGGACGGGCGGCATATGTCGGTCTTCGGGGATCGGGTCGGACGCCTTGTCAGCCAGCTTCATCAATGCCGCGATCTCTACACCGCCCCAACGACGACGACGATCTCGACAACGACTGAGACGACAATCCTCGCCGCGGTAGCGAGCACCTTTCTCGATCTGACCTATCTCTCAATCTCGAATACATCGAACACGACGACCCGCGTAGATATCCGGGACTCGACAGCAGGGACGATCCGATTCAGCCAGGAGATCGGACCCAAGGGCGGGTGGAGTATTCCGCTGAACGGCCTCGCAACTCAAGCTACCGTGAATACGAACTGGACGGCGCAACTCTCGGTTGCCGTAACCGATATCCGCGTGAACATTATTGCGGTGAAAAACGCCTAGTCCGACTAGTCCGATGCGAAGCTATCTCTTCTGCACCTCCAACGACACGCTCGACCCGACAGCAACGGAATACAATCTTTTCAACGCTCGTCATGCCGTAGCCTGGACCGCGACGGAAACCCTGCGGCATCAAATGAACGCGCTTGATGGGATCATTCGAGAGTGGTACATCGAACTTTCTGCGGCTCCGGGCGCTGGAACCCAATACAGTCTCGAAATCATGCAGGACGGAGTTGCGAGCGGCTACGCCGTCGTGATTGATGGGACGAATACGAACGGGATTAACTACGGGACGTTGGCTATCTCAGCCGGGCAGCAGCTTTCCGTGCGATGCACCCCAACGTCGACTCCTACGGCCCGAAGCGCGAGATGGTATGTGGTTATCGAAGCTGCTACTTTCGGGGAGATTCCCCTCATGGGGGGATCGAATATCCTGATCGGCCAGGTCACGGCGGTGAACTCCTTCCTTCCCGGCGGGGATGCCTACGGGGCTACCGTGGGACTTGGAAAAGAAACCGTCGTGCCGTTCAGCGGGACGGTGAAAAATCTCTATACCGATCTCGACGGAACCCCTGGAGCCGGGGCGGACTATACTTTCACGGTGCAGAAAAATGGGTCCAACACAACCCTTCAAACTGTCAATACGACGGGCAGCGTATTTAGCGATCTCACTCACAGCTTCACGGTGGTAGCAGGGGACAAGTTGAGAATGAGGATCGCGCCTTCTGGCGTTCCCACAAATCGCCGTGGAGTCTGGGGCGTGGTCTTCGTCTCCGACATTCAATGGCAGACGCCGATCCTTGGGGCCTCGGACAATCCGATGGGAGTCGCGGCGCAACAATTCAATAATCAGGTTAACTCTGCCTGGGATACGACGGAAACGACGAAAGCGGTTCCGACACCAAACATGAGAATCAGAAATCTCTATGTCGAGATTTTTGCGCTCATCCTGGCCGGAAACCGCGATTTCAAGCTGTTGAAAAACGGCGCGGACCAAGCCCTCGCCGTGAACTTCACGACGGCCGATTTGACCAAGAACAATCAGACCAACGTGGTAGAGTACGCCAAGGGAGATAATTTTTCCTTCACGACGATCCCCAACAGCGAAACCGATCCCGCGAATGAAACCGCTGGGTGGGGGTTTGCTCTCGATTCCTACGTACCGGGGCTCAACTCTCTGGCCTCGATGGGAGCGGGGATATGACGCTGCTCAAGACGATCCGCCTCGACTGGCGTTCAACACAAGAAAACATTGACTCTGACATCAACGCAGCAAACGCGATTCTCCTTGGCAAGACGATTCTGGACATCAGCGCTGGCGATGAGACCGTGCTTGTGCTTTATGCGGCCATTCCTTCTATCCCACAACATAAGATCATGGTCAGCTTCATCCGACCCCGCAGTTGGGAGAACACCAACGCGGCGCTCGAGGCAGCGCTGGAATCATGGGTGTCGGCTCAGACAAGCGTATTCAAACTTCTCTTCCTAGATGATGGTGCGATCCTTGCATGGTACGCATGATGGAAAACGAACGGCGATCCTGAACTTTTTCACAAGGAGACTACATGACCCCAGAAGAACTGACCCAGAAGAAGGCAGAGATCTATGACCTCGCGGTCGCCCGCGATCAGGCCCAGGCAGAATTCAATAAGATCTCCGAGTCGCAAAAAGCCAGAATTGGGGCCCTGAATAATCAGATCGGCGCGATGGATTTAGAGGTTAGGAAGGCTCAGAAAGAAGCATCCGTGGTGGCGCCTTCATAAAAATCAAAATACCAGGGATTGACAATTAGGAAGAGGATGCCTAATTTGTTGTGTATGGGCGTTGGTCTTGCAACAGGGAAACCTGAAATCTATCACCCCTACGACCCTTCACTCTGCACGTTCTGTGCCGAGCACGAGACGAAGGATTTGAAAACACGATCCGAGGTTCTGCGAGAGCGGGACGCGAACACTTCCCAGATTTCCGCAAAGTACGTTCCGACCCCCGGAAGCATGATCGACGTGAGCCTGCTCTATGAAATCGCGGAAGAGCAGCGCATGAAAGAGTTGTTCACAAGGAAAGGGATGCGGTGGATTGGTCATGGATGACTACGGAAAAGGAATGGATTCTGGGCATGAAAAGATGTCGATGGGTGGAAGCGAAATGAAGCCTGAGACCGGCATCGGCAGGACGCTTCCCGCGATCGACATCGGGGAGCCCAACAGCGGTCGCAACTATCCTGCTGCGATAGATAAAGAGGCCATGAGCAACACGGTCGGCGGGATGTCCCATCGCGCAAGCTATGAGGCCAAGGATACGAAGATTTAGTCATGGCTGAGGAGAAAAATCCATCTGCGGTGATTGGGGAAGTCCAGAATTGGGCAACCAGTGGGGCTGACCACGATCGGGTCGATTTGTCTGGATCTCAAAGTATTTTGAAATCGGCAAACGACATGCTCCGAAAAAGCTTCGAGACGGAAGCTTCCTCGGTGTCCGCAGTCTCCACGCAAGTCCAGCAGGCCGGAAAGCCGGATGTGGCGCCCGCAGAGGAACAGGTTGCTGGTCAGCCGCAGGCCCCGCAAGGATTCCCCGCTGCAACGGAGACAATCACGGAGCCTGCGGCATCTGAAACGCCGGCAACGGAGGAAGACCGGAAGGTCCCTGACAACTGGGCCTATCCATTCAAACGCGAAGACCCTCTTTCGATCCCGGTCGGGGAAAATGAATCCGTCGAAGTGACAGGGGAAAACATGGTCGAACTCGCCCGCAGGGCAATCGACTATGAAACCGACATGGCACAACTCGAGCAGAAGAAAGATTTGCTCGAGAAGGCTCTTCTCTTCGACCGCGAGGTTCAAAGGAATCCGCGGCTGCGAGAACTCGTTTTCCGTACGATGAATGGGGAGGACGTGGACGGCTTTGGCGCAAACACTCCGGGAAAATCCTCCTCGTCGGGAACCACGTCCTCTCCCTCTGAGCTCGACGCGCTCCTCGCAGATCCAGATCTCGATGAGACCCAGAAGAAGCTTGTGAAGATGACGGCCGCGATCCTTCAAAGAGAAATCGCCCCGATCAAGAAAGAGATGGAGGCCGACAGGGCTCGCTCTGCTCAGGCGGAGAGAGCGAGGCTCTACGAGGAACGCCAGCGAACCGTAGAGACACAGATCGAGAAGGCGATGGGCGGATATCCGATCTTTAAGAATCC
>Ga0247727_10007972_pt1 | contig 19872 bp, 15 predicted proteins | sample WisWelCaveWW1625_FD_202498 | JGI IMG/M metagenome (GOLD analysis project Ga0247727, IMG submission 202498) | Biofilm microbial communities from Wishing Well Cave, Virginia, United States - WW16-25 | ecosystem: Environmental > Aquatic > Deep subsurface > Groundwater > Cave microbial mat | place... | reverse complement strand
GCCGCCGTCGCCGTCGGCGGCGCACTGTGGCTGCGCGGACGCGGCGATCCCGCGCGGCGCGTCATCGCCGTGATCCCGAAAGGCACGACGCACGAGTTCTGGCGGACAGTTCACGCCGGCGCGCAGTCCGCGGCGAAGAAGCGCGGTGTCGAGGTCCTCTGGAACGGTCCGAGCCGGGAGAGCGACCACGCCGGGCAGATCGCGATCGTCGAGGACATGGTCAACCGCGGCGTCGACGGGATCGTGCTCGCGCCGACGCACGCGGAATCCCTGGTTCCGGTCATCCGGCGGGTGAAGGCTGCGAAGATCCCGCTCGTGATCTTCGACTCGGGCGCGAACACCGAGGACTACGCCTCGTTCGTCGCGACGGACAACCGCCAGGGCGGGGTCGTCGCGGCGCGAGAGTTGGCGCGGCTCGTGGGGGGAGACGGCCCGGTGGCGATGCTGAAGACGCAGCCGGGCGGCGCGTCGACCGAGGAACGCGAGCGCGGCTTTCGCGAGACCGTCGCGCGCGAGTTCCGGGGCATCCGGATCGTCGCGGAGGAGTACGGGATGAGCCTGCGGGAGCGATCGCTCGCGGCGGCGACGGACATCCTGACGGCGCATCCGGACGTCGAGGGGTTCTTCGGATCGAACGAGTCGAGCGCGCACGGCGTGATGCTCGCCGTGCAGAACCGCGAGGTCGCCCGGCGCGTGAAGGTCGTCGGCTTCGACTCCGCCGAGGATCTGGTGCGCGCGCTGGAAAGCGACGTCGTCCACGCCCTCGTGGTGCAGAACCCATTCGCGATGGGCAGGCTCGGCGTCGAGACCGTGTGCGACGTCCTCGACGGACGCCGACCGGAGCGCCGCATCGACACCGGGGTCACGCTCGTGACGAAGGGGAACCTGCGCACGGCGGCGGTCCAGAAGCTCCTGCACCCACTCTAGTGCCGCGCCTTCAGCGTCCGATCTGGGAGTCACATGGCGCGGCCCTTCGCGGAAGGGGCCCCCGGCCTTGCAATTCGCGGCTATTCCGGCCTGCGCTGCGCTGCGGCCGGAATCCGCCGCGGCAAGGCCGTATGCCCCTCCCGCGTACCCTCCCGGAGGGGGCGGACCGCCGCCCCCTCCGGACCTCCCCCCGGAGTGCCGCCTGCGCGTGCGGGAATCAACGCCACGCGCATCCAGGGCGGCACTGATGCTGCTCGCGCTGCGAGGCGTGACACGCAGGTTCCCGGGCGTCGTCGCGCTCGACTCCGTCGACTTCGATCTGGAGCCCGGCGAGGTCCATGTCGTCTCGGGCGAGAACGGCGCCGGCAAGTCCACGCTCCTGCGGATCGTCTCGGGCGCGGACCGCCCGGACGCCGGGCAGATCTCGATCGACGGCGAGCGGGCGTCGTTCGCCGGCCCGAAGGACGCGCTGGAGCGGGGCGTGGCGGCGGTCTACCAGGAAGGCACGCTCGCGCCGCACCTCGGCGCGGCGGACAACGTCGTCCTGGGCCGTGAACCGACCGGGGCGTTCGGAATCGTCGACCGCGCGCGGGCGCGGGACGTGGCGAGGCGCGCGCTCGCGGACCTCGGCGCCGCGGACCTCGATCTCGAAACGCCTGTCGCACGGCTCGGGATCGCCGCGCGGCAGCTCGTCGAGGTCGCGCGGGCGCTCGCGCAGGGGGGACGGATCCTCTGCCTCGACGAGCCGACTGCGTCGCTCACCGGCCGCGAGGTCCCCGCGCTGTTCGAGGCGATCGCGCGGCTGCGCGCGAAGGGCGTGGGAATCCTGTACGTCTCGCACCGCCTCGAGGAGTTCGCGCGGATCGGGGATCGCGTGACGGTCCTGCGAAACGGGAAGAAGGTGTGGACGCGGCCGGTCGCCGAGGCGCCCGTCGGCGCGATCGTCGAGGCGATGGCCGGTGAGGGCGCCGACGCGCGCGTTGCGGCGCCCTCGCCACCCGGCGGCGAGGCGCTGCTCGACGTCGAGGGTCTCTCGTCCGGTACCGTCGAGGGGGCGACCCTGCGGTGTGCGCGCGGAGAGATCGTCGGGATCGCCGGGCTCGTGGGCTCGGGGCGCAGTGAGCTGCTGCGCGCGATCTTCGGAGCGGCTCCCATCCGCGCCGGCCGGGTCCGGTTCGAGGGGCAGCCCGTCCGATTCGACTCGCCTCGGGACGCGGTCGCGGCGGGAATCGGGTTCGTTCCGGAAGACCGCAAGGCCGAGGGACTGGCGCCGGGCCTCTCGGTCGCAACGAACGTGACGCTGGCGAGCCTCGACAGGTTCCGGGCTCGGCTGGGCCTCGATCTCGCACGCGAGGAGAAGGAAGTCGGCCTGCTCGCGGATCGGCTGTCGATCCGGCGCCGCTCGGTCTCGCAGCCGGTGGGCGAGCTGTCCGGCGGGAACCAGCAGAAGACGCTGCTCGCGCGATGGCTTTGCCGCGGCGCAAAGCTGCTGCTCCTCGACGAGCCGGCCGCGGGCGTGGACGTCGGCGCACGGGCGGAGCTGTACCGGCAGGTGACGGCGCTGGCCGCCTCGGGCGTCGGGGTCGTGGTCGTCGCGTCGTACCTGCCCGAGCTGCTCGCGGTGTGCCACCGGATCGTCGTCCTGCACCGCGGGCGGATCGCCGGCGAGGTGTCGGCCGGGGCGGGCCCGGATCGGATCGTCGCCCTCATGACGGGCGGTCCCGCGTGAAGCTCGGAGAAAAGCTGCTTCCCGTCGCGAGCCTGGTGGCTCTCTCGGTCTTGCTCGCGATCGCGGCGCCCGAGTTTCTCTCGGCGGGGAACCTGGCGGACCTGCTTCGCCGGGCGAGCGCGGTCGCGATCGCAGCGGTCGGCGCGACGCTGGTGCTGTGCATGGGCGACGTCGACCTGTCGGTCGGGTCGGTCATCGCGCTCTCCGGCGTCGCCGGCGCGTTCGCGATGCAGGCCGGCGTGCCCGTGCCGCTCGCGGTCTGCGTCGGAATCGCGGTCGGCGCCGCGGCGGGCCTCCTCAACGGCGTGCTCGCGGCCTCCCTGCGCATCCCGTCGTTCATCGTGACGCTCGGGACCCTCGGCGCGTTGCGTGGAGTTGCGCTCATCGTGACCTCCGGCGAGAGCGTTTCGGGCCTGCCGCGCTCGCTTCAGCGCCTCGCCGGCGACGTCGGCCCGGTGCCGGTTCCCCTGATCTTGCTCGCCGCGACAGCGACCGGGGCGTGGTTCGTCCTGACGCGGATGAGGTTCGGCCGGCACGTCTACGCCGTCGGTTCGAACCGCAGGGCGGCGGAGCTGTGCGGCATCCAGGTGGAGCGCGTCCGCGTCGGCGTCTTCTGCGCGGCCGGCGCCCTCGCGGGCCTGTCCGGAATGATCTTCACGTCGCGTCTGATCACCGGGACGCCGACGGTCGCCGAAGGCCTCGAGCTCGACGTGATCGCCGCCGTCGTGATCGGCGGCGGAAGCCTCGCGGGCGGAGTGGGCACGGTCGGCGGCACGCTCGTCGGGACCGCGATCATGCAGGTCCTCGCCAACGGCTGCGTCCTGCTCGGCATCGACCCGTTCGTGCAGAAGGTGCTGATAGGCGCGATCGTGATCGCAGCCGTCGCCTTCGACGCCTACCGTCGGCGCGCGGCCGGCGGCGCCTGAGCGGACCGGCGCTGGCGAGTCGCACGGATAGCTTCGAGCATCTCGTCGACCGCCGAGACGACTTGGGGCTCCGCGGCGGCGAGGCGCTCGAAGAACCCCGGCGACCAGCCCGAGGGACGAGCGATCGCCTTCTCGAGGGCGCGCACGATGAACCGGTTCCGGCTGATCTTCAGCCGTCGGGCCTGCCGGTCGACGGCCTCGAGGAGGGGCTCGGGGAGGTGGATACCCTTCGGCATGAATGTGTCTGCGAGGCTACTCGGATTCTCTCGGACTGCCAGGCCACGCGTCAGCTCGACGCGACGACACGCACCCGGAATCCGAGCCCTTGGGTCGCGGCGATCATTTCTCCGAAGACGTCGCCGTAGGCGACGGCGACGTGATTGGACAGGTAGTGGGCCATGATCGTCTCCATGGAGCATCCGAGGTCAGCGGCCATGAAGGGCCACTGGCGCGTCGTTCCCTTCCACCAGCGGTCGCGTACGTCGGGCGGGAGCTTGACCACCTCGCCTTTGCCGACGTCCATCCACAGCTCGTTCGCCTTGAGGTACGCGCGCGCCCAGGTGATCTTGCCGGGGAGGCTCTCGCCCGCGAAGGTGCCGCCCGGGATCGGGAAGTAGCCCGCGGGCTGCCGGTACGAGTGCACGCCTTCGAGCGTCGCCGGGTCGTGGTTGAAGGCGTACGCGCCACAGCTTCCACTGTTGAGCAGGACCCACAGCCACCGGCCGTGGTGGACGGCGCCCCACCGCACGTCGTGGAACATGACGGCCTCGTGCAGGCCCTTCGCACGCAGCAGGCGCTTCATGATCTCCATCGGGATCAGGTTCCCCTGATCGGCCTCGGTCGCGGTGATGACGACGCTCCCGTTTCCTTCCGGCCGGCACGCCGAGTTGAAGAGGCCCTCCGCGAAGTCGCTCGGCGGCAAGAGGGGAATGAGCCCGAGCTGGTACTGCCAGCCGAGGCAGTCGGCCTTGAACTCGCCCAGCAGATCGGAGACGGCGAGGTACATCCGCAGCTGCTCGCGGGTGCACGCCTCGTCGAAGTCGCGCGCGTCCTTCTCCTTCCAGTGGAAGACGACGCCCTTGGCCTTGACGAACTTGAAGGCGTCCTCGACCCGCGCGGGCGCGACGCGCTTCATGCGGTCGATGATCCACGCCTGATCGACCTTGTGCTCCGCGAAGCCGACCGGGTGCAGTCGTCGCGGGCCGAGGTAACCGTTGATCATCCCCATCGAGGTGTCGCCCAGCATCAGCGCGAGGGGCCGGCGCTTCTTGATCCGCGCCACGATCCTCTCGGCCCGGCGGATCGCGTCGGGAGCGACCGGGCCGGCGCCCCGGAGATCGTCCTCGGGGTAGGCGATGCGGCCCGAGCTGCACCACTCGTCCAGCCGGTCCATGAACGTCCGGTCGCGCGTCCAGTCGGCGGCGTCCGTCCAGATGCGCGAGTGGCGCCGGCCGATGGACTCCAGGCACGCCGCGGTGTTGAGGAGCGCGACCAGCCCCGGCCAGGTCCCGGAGAAGTTCGACGCGAGCAAGAGCGGGTTGTCCTTGCCGGTCACGCCGTCGCAGGTGTGCGGTCCGTACGCCCAGTGGACGTAGAGACCCACCATCGGGTCGTCGATGCGGCCGAGCTTCGCGATCGACTCCGAGGGCTTCGTGAGAAACCCCTTCACGAGGTACGGCGCGCGGCCGAGCTTGCGCAGCGCGGCGACGATCTGTCGCGTCGCGGCGCGCGCGTGTGGAAGCGCCCAGCGGTTGGGCAGCGGCCGGTAGTCCCCCGGCCAGAAGACGGCGACCTTTCTTGCCCTGGGCATGACAGGCATTCGAAGACCGGTCCGGGTGCCGCGTCAACCGGGTAACGCTCAGCCCGGCAGCTCAGCCCGGCAGCTCAGCGACAGGTGAGATCGCCCTGACAGGTCTCGCCGTCCGGGCAGTCGCCGTCCTTCGTGCAGGAAGTCAGCCCCGGGATCTCCACGGCGATCTCGATCTCCGAGACGACGAGGAACTCGACGCAGCCCGGTTCGATGTCCATCGAGTCGGCCGTACGTCGCGAGAGGATGACGGACGGGAAGCCGGACAGCCCTGCGTCCAGGAGAGTCTCGATCAGGCTGGCGGAGATCTCGAACGAACCGGTGTCCGGGACGTCGCACTCGACGGACCTCGACGACGCGCCGTGACGGTTCAGGTCGACCTCGATCCGGACGCGCGCAGGTCCGGGGTCTTCGGGCACGTTCCAGGCGACCGAAGCCGGCGATCCGGTGTCGACCAGGACGTCGTCCATCGTCGGGACGATCGCCCCGATCCCCCAGCCGAGCAGCGATAGCGGCGCGTAGTCGCCGCCGGTCGATGTCATCTCCATCCCCGCGCCAGGGGCGAAACCAGGGTACGGAAGGGTGCCCGTGTGGTTGTAGAAATTCCCCGGAGCGCGCGGCGTCATCTCGACGGCCGCCTCCATGCCCGCGATCGCGACCGTGCCGACGTCGTGGCTCGACGGGTAAGCAATGCACGACCCGCCCTCGTCGCAGGTCTCTCCCCCCGCGCAGGGCGGATCGCAGAAGAGGACCCGCGGCGCGAGCACCCTGCAGTCGCCGATCGTCTCGACGACATCGGGCACGTCGCCCGGGACGACCCCATCGGCGACCGCCCCCTGGACGCCCGTGAACTCTTCCTCGAGCGCGACGCGAAACTCCCCGACCCGATCGGCGGCGTCGCAGGGCCGGTAGGTCAGGTCGGAGACGTCGATGTCGGCGTCGGCGTCGCCGTCAGGACCGCCCCCGCCCCCGCCCCCGCCGCAGGCGAGCACGAGGATCGGGGCACAGAGGGCGGCTGCCGATCTCATCGGGAGGAGAGAATAGCCGATCGCCGCCCACGTCCGACCTGAGTTCCCCTACCCGCGCCTTCTCCCGCCGCAAAGCGCGAGGGCGAGCCACGCCCCGAGCGCCCCGGTCGCCGGCGTGCCCCCACCTCCGGGCGCGGCCGCACAAGACCGGAAGCGGGGCGGGCAGCGCGGGGCGCGCGCCGGGGGGTCGCACTGGGCCGGGGGCGCCTCGGTCCACGACTCGGTCTCGATCGCGGGCGCGGGGCCGTCGCACGCGTACAGATCCGCGAGCGCCTCGTCGATCTCGGCCGTCCGGTCCACGACGACCTCCGGCTCGCCTTCTCCACGCCATCGCAGCGCGCGCTGGGCCGCCGGTACCGACGTGAGCGGCGCGTCGGCCTCGGAGGGCGCGCAGTAGTGATGACCGGCCTCCGTGACGATCTCCTCCACGTCGTCCTCGAACTCTGCAGTCCCGGCGCAGTGCTCGAAGACCGTCGCCTCTCGCACCGGCTCGCGCGTCCCGAGCGACCGGTTCACGGCGAACCGCGGGTCCTCGGTCATCTCGCTCGGCGAGACGCGCGTGGAGAGCGCAGTGAGCCAAGGACGCCTCGCCATCGCGTCCGCGACGTCGCGCACGGGGCCGACGATCCGCCGTTCGAGATCCCGTGCGAGGCCCTCGCCGTCCACGTCGCCGCCGCTCCCGTAGCAGGTCGGGCAGTTGTAGTAGTCGCTGGGCTCCATGTCGCCCGGCACCGGCACGTTCGCTTCCAGGATCTCGAGGAGCGTCCCGCTGCTCCGGAATCCCTGCCGGGCCAGCTCGTCCATCACCTCCTGCGCCGTGTCGAGGTCCCGGAATGCGTCCGGACATTGCCGGCCGGAGTCGAGGTACGGAATGAGCGGACAGGCCGACCCGGCGAAGTCCGTCGCGAACGCGCGTCCGCCGACCTCGTCCGCCGCCTCGCCCACGAGCGCGCCCCAGTCGAGCGGCTCCCACCGGAAGCCGTGCATGCGCGCGTCGTTCGGCTCGACCTCGAGCCAGCCGAGCGGAACCACGCGACCGTCCGCGAGGAACCAAACGTGCACGGGCATGTCCTCGACCGCCGCGATCGCCGTGAGGCGCAGCGGGACACACGCCTCGTCCGAGTCCATGCGCAGCACGATCGGCTGGAGCGCGCCCGCTTCCTCGCCTTTGCGGAGCTTGAGGCCGACGAAATACCACCCCATCTTCACGTACGAGGCGACGATCGGGTCCGCCGTCGCGGGGACGTCGTAGCCGTTGTCGCGCAGCCACCAGCCGAGCGCCTCCGGGTCGGAGGAGTCCACGACGATCGTCTCGAACGGGCCCACCGTGCCCGCCGATACGATCCGGACGGGAGGCGGGCCGGAGTCGTCGCCGCCGCCCGAGGACGCTGCATCTGCGTCCGAATCGGCGTCGCCTCCCCAGCCGCCGTACCCGTAGTAGCCCTCGTCGCAGTCGACCCCCTCCCAGCGCGCCCACGCCTGCGGCGTCGTCTGCATCGCCAGCACGTCGAAGACCTCATCGGTCCCGACGTCGATCTCCGGCACGGCCGACACGGGAACGACCCACGAGAAATCCTCGGCCGCGCCCTGGTAGGCAATCTGGATGTGCGCGGTCACGCGCCCCTCGTCGAGGACGAAGAGGATGTTCTCGCCGGCCTGATCGACCGGCACGTTGCTGCAGAAGAAGCCGCCGCACGCGTCGGCCGCGGACGGAGCCGCCCCGACGAAGACGAAGGCCAGGGCGGCGACGACGGTTCTTCTCATGTACGATCAGACCCCGGACGAGACCGGAGCGTTCGCTTTCGTCGGCAGACGAAGACGGCGAGAAGGCCTGCCGCACCGATCCCCGCCTCGACGGGCTCCGGGGTGGGCCCGAGGCAACCCCCGTCGGCCGTCTCCAGGGGCGCGTCCAGCTCGTCGGGCGGCGGCGGAAGCGGCGGCAGCAGCTCGGGGCGCGGCCGTGGGTCGTTGTCGTCCGCGGCAGGGGGGCCCGTCGGTCCACCGCAATACACGAACGTCTCACCCGCCTTCGCGGATTCTTCGGCGCCGTCCGACGCCCACACGCGCCAGTAGAAGCGCGCGCCGAAGGGCAGACCCTGCAGCTGCCATTCGGTGAAACCCGATGGACCCTCCGGCAGCCCCGGGCTTTGCACCAGCTGGGCGCTGTCGAAGTCCGGATCAGAATCGACTTCGACGAAGTAGAGGAGTGGATCTCCGTCGGGGTCGGAGGCGTTTCCGACCTTCAACGTCGGCCGCGCGACCATCACGCAGTTGGCCGAGGTGGGGTAGAGGGGCAAGGGAACGGAGGGCCCCGAGTTGTCCCTCACGTTCACGTCCCACACCTGGCTCGCGGTTCCTCCATCGCCGTCTGCCACCTCGACGCGGACGCGGACGGGAGTCATTGCGAGGTCCGCATCGTCCGGAATCCAGACGAGCACGCCCTCTTCTACCCACATGCCCGCCGGGCTCTCGTCCTCCACGAGTACGACCGCGTACGGATCGCGCTCGCCGACCGGGTCTTCCACGATCGGCTCGTAGCGGTACTCGGCCCCGCGCCGCACCGTCACGGGCGGCGGCGAGACGATGACGGGGGCGACGTTGTCCACCGAGATCGTCTCGGTCGTCACGACGCCATCGGCCCACACGCCGACATCCACCGCGTCCGGCCCGTCGAAGGTCCGAGCCGAGAAGAGACACTCGCGCTCGCCCTCGCAGTCGTCGAATACACCGTCGCCATCGAAGTCCCACGCCCAGCGCCCGGCGTCGGCCGGCGCCTCGAGCCGGACCTCCCCGCCCTCCGGCACGCGGACCTGCGCACCCGCCACCCCCGGCGTGATCCACGTCGCCACCATCCAGACGCCCTTCACGTCCGGATCGACCCCGGTACCCACGCCCGCGTCCACCCTGCCGTGATCAACCCCAATTCAGGAAGGAGTTCCCGGTGGCGTCCCGCCTCGGAACCAGGGGCGCTCGCCCGCGTCGAGCGCCTGACGGCAGGCCCGCGCCTCGTCCGCCAGACGGACGTGGCGGCGCGCCGTCGCGTCGCGAGCAACCTCTTCGAAGCGGGCGGCCGCGCGCGAAGGGTCTCCGCACCACGCGTCGAGGATCGCGCCGTAGAGGCGGCACTCGAGCTCGACCCAGTCGGCGCCGGACGCGGCGACCTTCCGCGCGAACGCGTCGATCCTTCCGACGGCATCCGGATCGCCCCGCATCCCCGCGACGAAGTCTCGCAGCACGGAGTTGTGCATGACCGCCCCGATGCCGTGCTCGCTCACGAGCGAGTCGGACAGGTCCAGAAACTCGATGGCCCGCTCCACGCGGCCGAGGCGCAGCGCCGAGTCGGCCGCGTTGTGGGACTCGATCGCCTGCTCGCGAAGGAGGCCCGCCTCGCGCGCGGCCGCGAGCGACTCGAGCGTCGCGTCGTGGAACCCTTCGAGATTTCCTCGGTAGTACAGGACCATCGCCCGTCCTCTCGCGAGCGAGGCGCGGATGTCCGGAGGCGGCTCGTGTCCCGCGAGCCGGATCGCCTCGGCGACGTCGTCCTCGGCCGCGTCGAACCGACCGTCCGAGGCGAGGAACAGGGCGCGCCCCGCGAGCGCGCGGACCACGTCGAGCATCCGGCCGGAGCGGCGGCACGCTTCGACCAGACGATCGCTGCTCGAGCGCGCGAGCCCGCGATCGGAGTGTACGAAGATCCGGACCTCGCCTTCCAGCAGCCGCAGCGCCGCGACGTCCCTCAGGCCGGGGTGGCCGATGCCACCCGCGACCGCCCGGGCCCGTTCGAGCCAGCGGACGGCTTCTCTTCCCTCCGCCGACGCCGGCATCTCGAGCAGTCGCGCGACCGCCTCGCAGCGATCCTCGTCGGACTCCGCGCCTCGCTCCAGGTGCTCGACGAGGAGCGCCTGGTCGCGCTCGCCGGCGGAGGTGAGCCAGCGCAGCGCGGCGCGATGCCCCGCTGCACGGTCGGCATCGGGGAGCATCGCGTATGCGGCCTCGCGGACGAGTGCCTGCCGGAACGCGTGCTCGCGCAGGTCCCCGAAGCGGTGCGTCGGGGACAGACCGCACAACTCGGCCCGCGCGAGGCGATCGATCGACCCATGGACGTGCGGGAGATCGACCCCGAGCAGCGCGGCGACGCCCTCGTCCCAGAAACGCATCCCGAACACGCTCGCGGCCCGCAGCGTCCGCCGGTCGCCCGGATCCAGCTGCAGCAGCCGCGCTTCGACGAGGGCACCGAGCGTGCCGAGCGCGCTGTCGACGCCGCCGCCCGCGTGCGCACGCGCGAGCTCCTCGAGGAACAGCGGGTGCCCCCCGGCCCGGTCCACGATGGCCGCGACGACCTGGGCCCCGGCATCCTCGGGGACGAGCTCGCGGACGAGCTTCTCGGCCGCCCCGCGCGGCAGCGGAGCGAGCCGCACCTCGGAGGCGTTCGACTCCTCGAACAGCCGCGGGAAGCGATCGTGGACCTCGGGCCGGGCGAGCGCGAGCACGACCCAGGGGCGATCCGGCAGCGCGCCGAGTGCACGCTCGATCGCGGCGAGGCTCGCATCGTCCGCCCACTGCAGGTCCTCCAGGACTACGAGGACGGGCCCCCGCTCCGTCTCTGCGCGAAGGACCCGGACGAGCGCGTCGCCGACGTGCAGGGCCATCGTGCGCGCGTCCTGTCGCGCGGCGCGAAGGAACGGATGCCTTTCGACATCCGCCGGTGCGCCGAGGATCTCCGCGAGGAAGACGACGGTGTGCTCGAGGTCCTCGCCGCCGAGCCGGCCCGCGAGGTAGGCGCGAAGCGCCGTGGCGATCGCCTCGGGCGCTTCGCCCTCCGTCAAGTCCAGGCCGTCCCGGACGAGCCCCGCGAGCAGCCCGAAGGTCCCGCCGGCTCCGATTTCCTCGCCCCGCGCGACCAGGACGTGCAGGGCGCCATCTTCGACCGCGAGCCGCGCGATCTCCCGTCGCAGTCGCGACTTGCCCAGTCCCGCCGGCGCGGTGACGAGCGCGACGCGCGCGACGGATTCCTGCACGGACTCCTGGACCAGCGCGCGCAGGTACGCGATCTCCCGGGCACGCCCCACGTACGGCGTTCGCTTCCCGAGGACGAGCCGCTCCGAACGTGCCGCGAGCGGCGCGGGCTGCAGCACGAAAAGGCCCCCCTGCGACGCGACGTGGAACCGATCCCGCACGAGGTCCGCCGTGAGCGCGTCGAGGCGGACGTGCTCGCCGTCCCCGGGTGCGCGCAGGAGCGCAGCGGCCCGGTCGATCGCGTCGCCGACGGGGATTCCGAGCCCCGTCGTCGCCCGCCCGGTCGCGACGGCGACGACGAGCTCGGGCCGCAAGCGCCGCAGCGCGCGAGCGCAACGGACCGCCGCCAGGGCCTGATCGCTCGCCGAGACGCCCCGCATCAGGCACAGGACGCTCCCGTCGGCCAGAGTCCGCACGTCGATGCCGAGCGAGGAAAGCTCGCCTCGAGTCCGGATCGTGTCGACTTCCGACAGTTCGCCGACGACGGTCGCGGTCTCCGCGGCATCCGGGCTCGTGCCGAGGACCACCGAAAGCACTCGTCGCTCTCCCGTGCCGACGACCCCCTGCCGGCCCGCCAGGGCCGCGCCGCGCGCGAGCTCACGCAACGACTCGGCCACATCGGCCGCGTCGGAGAGGCGCTCGGCCGGATCCTTCTCGAGCAGTCGCGCAAGGAGCGCGTCGAGCGCCTCGACCTGCGGGTCCTGCGAGGGTCCCAGGCGCGGCGTCTCTCCGAAGAGGACCTTCGCGATGACCGCCATCACGGTCTCGCCCGTGAACGCGGGCGTCCCCGCCACGCACTCGTAGAGCACGGAGCCGAGCGAGAAGAGATCCGTCGCGGGTCCGATCGCGCCTTCCGCGGACGCCTGCTCGGGCGCCATGTACGCGGGCGTCCCGAGCAGCACCCCGACACGTGTCCGAGCGGCGAGCGTGCGCGTCACCCGGGCGACGCCGAAGTCGAGGACGCGAACGTCTTCCAGGCTTCCCCGGACCAGGAAGATGTTCCCTGGCTTGACGTCGCGGTGAACGACCCCCGCCGCGTGCGCGGCCGCGAGCGCGTCGGCCACCCGCGCGGCCAGCGTCGCAGCGTCGCGCACGGAGAGCGAGCGACGCGAGAGCAGCCCCGCGAGGTCCTCCCCCTCGAGCCACTCCATCGCCAGATAGAATGATCCGTCCCCCGCCTGCCCGTGCGCGACATGCCGGACGATCGCAGGATGCGCGAGCTCCGAGACGACGCGCGCCTCGCGCATGAACCGCTCGACGTCGCCGCGCTGCGGATCGTGCAGCGTCTTGATCGCGACGTGCTGCCCGGTCCGCTCGTCGAGCGCGCGATGGACCACCCCCATCCCGCCAGCCCCTACGCGCTCGAGCAGTCGAAATCGATCGTCGATGCGATCCTGCAAGCCAGTCACCACCCGACCTTCACCACCGACAAGGTCACGCTCACGCGCGCGACGGGCTCGCCGTCAGAGAACACCTCGGCGTCCGCGAACGTCACCGACCTTCCCGGCCGAACGACGTTTCCGACGCATCGCAGCGCCTTTCCCCTTGCCGGCTTGACGAAGCGGACGTGCAGCTCGAAGGTGCGAACGGACTGGCCGGGTTCGAGCAGGGTCGCGGCGGCGACGCCCGCCGTGTGATCCGCCATCGTCACGAGAACCCCGGCGTGGACGAAGCCGTCCTGCTGCCCGTGCCGAGGCAGGATGTCGAGCGTTGTCTCGCAGCGGCCCGGCGCCGCCATCGCCAGCGCCATGCCGAGGTCACCGACGAACGCCGCGCGATCGAAGACCGCGCGCGCTTTCTCCGCCCACGCGGGGTCTCTCGTCTGGAAGGCCACGATCCAGCATACGCTTGGCCAGGAGCCCTTGGATCTCCTCGTCTACGCCGCTCCCGCCTTTCTCGTTCTCTCGGGGCTCGAGGCGTTCGCGCTGCGCCGGCTCGGCAGGCGCCCCGTCCGGTTCGCGGACTTCGCGAGCGGCCTCGGCTGCTCGATCCTCGATCAGGTCGTCAACGCACCGACGGTCGTTCTCTTTCTCTGGGCCTACTCCTGGATCCAGTCCGGTCACGCCCTGTTGCCCTGGCCTTCGTCGGCGCTCGCCTGGATCGGCGCCGTGCTCCTGCACGACCTCGCGTACTTCGTGTTCCACGTCGCGTCGCACCGGGTCAACGTCCTGTGGGCGGCACACGTCGTCCACCACGAAAGCGAGGACTACGACTTCGACGTCTCCTGGCGGCAGGGGACCGTCGCGACCTGGGTCACCTACGCGTTCTACCTGCCGCTCGGGTGGATCGGCGTTCCGGTCGAGGCGTTCGTCATCGTCCACGGCGTCTACCAGATCCACCAGTTCCTGGTTCACACCGAGCTCGTGGGCCGTCTCGGCCCGATCGAGTGGATCGTCGCAACGCCACGGATCCACCGCCTCCACCACGGGCGCGATCCCGAGTACCTCGATCGCAACTACGGCGGGCTGCTCTGCGTGTGGGATCGGCTCTTCGGAACGTTCGTCTCGCAGGGACGCGAGCCCGACTACGGCGTCACCGAGGGCCTGCGCAGCTGGAACCCCTTCTACGCGAACGTCCACTTCTTCGGCCGCCTGTGGCGCGAGAGCGAGCGGGCGAAGGGACTGCGGGCGAAAGCACGCGTGTGGCTCGGTCCGCCGTCTTCCCTGACGCCTGCCCCGCGCAGGGGCCGGTACGACGCGCGCCCCTCGGGCATGCTTCCGTACGCGCTTCTCGCCGGCGCAGGGGTGCTGGCTTTCGTCGCCCTCGGCCTCGGAAGCGCCCCCGTCGCGTCGGTTCGCGTCCCCGCCGGCATCGCCGCGCTCGCGCTGCTCGCTGCGCTCTCGGCGCGGCTCGACGGCACGGCGTGGCCGCAAGGGACGGGACCATGACGGCAGCGATGATGCTCCTGCTGTGGCCCGCGGCCGCCGCGGCCGACTGGGATTTCGAGACCGAAGGCCGCATCGGCGCCGGCTCGGGCGAGCAGCAGGCCGCGCGCTGCTGTCCGGCGACCCGCCGGTTCACATGGGGCGGCTTCGGCGGGCGCCTCGACGCCTCGCAGTCTCCCTACGGCCGCAGCCGGCTCCTCGTCGCCGCGCAGGGCGACCTGCGCGCCGGCCACCTGCGCGGCCTCGGCGAGGAGAACGACCAGGGCGCGATCTTCGTCGCGTCTACGGCCGGCGCGGGCTTCGATTCGAGGTACTTCGCGATCCTCGCCGGAGGCTACCTGGCGAACCTCGGAGCCGACGAGAGACCCGTGCGCATCTTGCCGAGCGCGTCGCTGCGCTTCGGAAACCGCGCCACGTACTTCCTGGGCCTGGACCTGCTCGACGAGCCCGCGTGCTTCTTCCCCACCTGCATCTTCGGCCTGTCCTACGGCCTCGCCTTCGAGGGCGACGCCGTCCTTCGCCAGGGCTTCAGCCTCGGGAAGGACGGGGCTCGCACCTGGGTTCTCGTCCCATTCCGCACGGCTCACCGCTGGTGGGTCGTGGGTGCGCAGATCGACGTCACCGGGGAGGGTCCTGGAGCCTGGCTGGTCTTCGGAGTCCGGTCGCCCTGGCCTGCCCAATGACGCCATGCCGGAAACAGGACGGCGAATCACCGCAGAGTACGCAGAGAACGCAGAGACGAAGAAACTCTGCGATCTCTGCGTGCTCCGCGGTGAATATACGTCACCGAATCCTACGGAGGAGTTCCTGGCCGCTAGCCGTCGTACGTCGGGCAGACATCTCCGTCGACGCAGATGATGAGCGACGCATCGCCCGGGTACTCGCAGCAGATCGTCCCCGCAGCGCAGCCGTCGTCGCAGGGGCAGGCCGCGCAGCCGATGGCCGGCTCCCAGCTCGTGCACTCCGCGGCCACGCACACCTGCGCCGCGAAGCACGTCACTCGGCAGCCGCCGCAGTTCGCAGGGTCGTTGTCCTGGTCCGCACAGTTGTCGTCGTCGAAGTCTCCGTCATCCTGCCGGTCGCACGCTGTGAATCCCGCCGAGCAGGCCGCGACGCACGCGCCCTCCTCGCACAGGGGCGTCCCGCCGCCGCACAGCGTGTCGCACCCGCCGCAGTCGGGCTGCCAGGTCTCGAGGTGCTTGCAGTTCGAGCCGCCGCCGGCCCCGCGCGCGTCGCCGCACCGGTCGAACCCGGGCTTGCAGTCGCACGCGCCGTCCACGCAGTACTCGTAGCCGTAGCAGTTCGTGTCGGGCGATCCGTCGCCACAGCCGCCGCAGTTCTCCGGATCGGAGCTCGTGTCGACGCACACCATGCCGCCGCCCTTCCATCCGGGCAGCTCGCACTCGGTCAGGCCCTCGCCGCACTCGCAGACCCCGGAGATGCACTCGCCCGGGCAGAACTCGTCGCAGCCGCCGCAGTGGTTGACGTCGGACGACAGATCCGCGCACACGTCGCCGCAGATCACGTCGCCCGGCGGGCAACGGCACACGCCGGCTTCGCAGTTGGCTCCGAGCGCGCACTCGTTGCCGCAGCGGCCGCAGTTCGACGTGTCGGTCGACACGTCCGCGCAGACCGCGCCGCAGTCGAGCCGCGGTCCCTGGCACTGGCACCCGTCGTCCACGCACGACTCGCCAGGACGGCACTCCACCCCGCCACAGGTGCACGCCGCGGCGACGCACTCCGCGCCCGCGCCGCACGCGTTGTCGCAGGCGCCGCAATGGGCCTCGTCCGTCTGCAGATCCGCGCAGTCCGCGCCGCACATCGTGTCCTCGCACGCGGTCCCCGTGTCGGTGTCGGTGCCCGTGTCGGTGTCGGTGTCCGCGTCGGTGTCCGCGTCGGTGTCCGCATCGACGTCCGTGTCCGCGTCGGTGTCCGCGTCGACGTCCGTGTCCCCGTCGCCTCCCGCGTCAGGGTCGATCTTCGTGGACTTTCCGCCGCAGCCGACCGCCATCACCCCGAGAAGTCCGAGAAGCTCGTAACGCATCGAGAATCCTCCGTTCGTTCGCGAGCAGATTGGAACGGCGCTCCGGGCCCGTCAAGGAAGGGGCCCTTCCACTCCCCTTGCACGCCGGCAAGGGGGTCCTACCCCAGCGGGACCAATCCGGGACCGATGGAACGGGCCTCGCGGACCAGCCCTGCCACCCAGCTCTTAGCCGCCCTCGCCGCCTCCCGCGGGGACGCGCCCCTCGCGAGGTGCGCCGCGATCGCAGCGGACAGCGCGCACCCGGCGCCGTGAAGCCGGATCCTCCACCGCCGGCCCGACAGCCAGGCCTCCCCGCGCGAGTCGACGAGGAGGTCCCGCGCCCGCGCTCCGCGCAGGTGTCCGCCCTTGACCAGCACCGCTTGCGCACCGAGTTCCCGGATCCGCTGCGCCGCGTGCCGCGCGCTGTCCGCGTCGTGCACGCGCACGCCGGAGAGGATCGCCGCCTCCGCCACGTTCGGCGTGACGATTGCCGCGAGCCCGATCAGCTCGTCCTGCAGCGCCCGCACCCCGGCGCGGTCGAGCAACGCCCTGCCCCGGGTCGCACGGATCACCGGATCGACGACGATCGGCGCGCGAAGTCGCCCGAGCGCCCGGGCGACGACGTGGACGACGTTCGCCGATCCGAGCGCTCCGGTCTTCACGGCGGCGACCTCCAGATCCTCGAGGACGACATCGATCGCCCGCGCGACGACGCGCGGCGGCAGGACGTGGACCGCGCGCACGCCGCGGGTCCCCTGGGCCGTGACGAGAGTCGGGACCGCCGCGCCCCAGACGCCCGCCGCGGCGAACGCGCGCAGGTCCGCTGCGATCCCGGCTCCTCCGGAGGGATCCACTCCCGCGATCGTCAGTGCGACCGGTCTCACGGCGTTGGCGCAGTATAGGGCGGTGCGCAGGAGGGACTTCCTCCGGACGATCGGCGGCGCGGCCCTGGCGAGTTGCACCCGGACGGGGCCGCGGGGGCCTCGTCGTCGCGAGGTCGACGTCCTCGTCCTGGGCGGCGGGCTCGCCGGCCTCGTGGCGGCCTACCGCCTGCAGGCGCGCGGCGCGTCGGTACTAGTGCTCGAGGCGGCCGGGCGCGTCGGCGGGCGTGTCTACACCGAACGCGACTTCTCCGACGGCTTGACCGCCGAAGCCGGCGCGCACGACGTCCACGAGGCGCACACCGAGACGTGGGACCTCGTCCACGAGCTGGATCTGCCGCTCGTGCGCTGGCCCGAGGAGGAAGCGATCACGGTCTGCCGATGGGGAGGCCGGCGCAGCGTCGTCCCCTCCGCGAGCCTGCCCCACTCCGCACCGGACGGCCTGTCGTCCGAGGAGCGCTCCGCGTTCCCGGAGATCCTCGATTTCCTGCTCGAACGCGACGTCGCTGCGCTGCGCGGTGCGGGCACGCCTCTGTCTGCATCCGTGCGATCGCTGGACGGCGAGTCGGTCGCGGCGCGGCTGCAATCCATCGGCGCGTCGCCGGCGGCGCGGGAGGTCGTTCGGCGCTTCTTGCCCGTCCTGCCCGAAGAGGCCTCCGTCCTGTGGGCCGCGTGGGAGATCGCCGCGGACGATCCTGGCGTATTGCGCCGGCCCTTCCGGATCGACGGCGGCAACGACCGACTCCCCGAGGAGATCCGACGAAGACTCGGTGGGGCCGTCTTGACGGGCCGCCGCGTGACCGACGTCCGGACGGATCCGGCAGCAGTCGTCGTCGTTGCCCAGGGCCCGGACGGACCGGAAAGGCACGCATCACGGGCCATCGTCGTCGCTATCCCGCTGGCCGCCTACGCGGCGGTCGAATGGCAGAGGCTCGGCGAGACCAAGCGCGAGGCGGCGCAGCGCGTCAGGCAGGTCGCCGAGGCCGTCACGCACTTCGAGGTCCGCGCGAGCGAGCACCTGGCGACGTCCGGCACCGCGACGTCGTTCGGCGACGGACCGATCGCCTGGACCAACGCGACGGCTGCCGCTGCGCCCGGACGCCGGTCGATCCTCGAAGCGTGGTCCGAACGCCACGGCGCGGACATCCTAGACGGGGCGGGACGGGACGTGGAGGACGTCGCCCGCCGGGATCTGCTTAGACTCTTCCCCGAGCTGGACGGCGCGATCGAGCGGACGCACCACCTGTCGTGGCGACGCTTCCCGGGCATCGGCGGCGCGGGCGCGTACTTCGGCCCCGGCCAGGTCGGCCGTTACCTCGCCGAGCTGGCTGCCCCCGAGCCCCCTCTTTTCTTTGCCGGCGACCACGCCTCCGAGCGCCCCACCTGGACCGTCGGCGCGATCCGCTCCGGCGAGCGCGCCGCCGAGCAGGCCTGGGCCTGGCTGCGAAGGTGAAACCTACCGCGCGCGGCGGGCGGAGGCTCGTGCGACACGGCGGGCGACGCGGACGGTGCGCGCGAGCGGGCGCGGCGGGCCTTGAAGCGCCGCGCGGGCGATCTCCATGCCTCGTCGGAGCGTGACGGCGCGGCCGGACGGGTCCGCCTCGCAGCGGCGCAGGAATGCGGCGAGGTGGCGCTGCGCGGTCGTGTCGTCGCCCGACGCGCGGTACAGAAGGCCCAGGACGAGGCGGCCGTGTCCCTCGCGGGACGGGGAGGCCTCGAGCCGAGCGATGGTCCGCACCAGATCGGGTGGGCTCTCCCCGAGCGCGCAGCGGGCCGCGACGGCCGAGGCGCGGTACAGAGGGGCCTTCGCGTCGAGACGCGCAGCCTTCTCGAAGGCACGGACCGCCCCGCGCAGGCGGCCGACGCCGTGCAGCCAGGTGCCGAGGACCCACGTCTGGTACGCGCGGCGCTCGCCGGGGGCAGTGCGGGCGGCGGCGCGAAGGTGCGTGAGCGTCGCGGCGTCGTCGCCGAGGGCCTCCGCGGACGCGGCGGCACGCGCGTGCGCGCCGTCGACGAGGACGCCTGTCTGGACCATCTCGTGCGCGGTCTCCAGGGCCCGCGCGTACTCGGCGCCGGAAAAATACGAGGTCCACAGCTCCGAAAGCAGCAGGAAGCGCGTCTCGGAGTCCTCGGTCGCGGCGAGCCCTTGCGTCGCGAACTTGCGCCGGGCGCTCTCGCCCTTCGCCCTCCTCGCCAGGAGGAGATACGCCATGGACGTCCGCTCGTTCATCGGCCGCGCTCCACCAATGCCCCACGCCGGCCGCCAGGGCGGCCGATAGGCCCGCAAGGACGCGCGCTGGCCGCGCGCGCGGCGTTTTCCTCACCCATCTTCGAGGCTCGCGGGTTCACGGTACTGGACATCAGTATAGCACCCGGGCGAGGACGTCCAGAAAACGGTCCTCGTGGTAATCCCGTCGGCATGGCCGCGACGATCTGGCGGTACCGCGTCATCTACGGTGACACCGACCAGAGCGGGGCCGTCTACCACGCAAACTTCATCCGCTGGTTCGAGGCGGCGCGGTGCGAGTTCCTGCGGGTCCGCGGCGCCAGCTATGAAAAGATGAGCCGCGCGGGGGCGAACTTTCCGGTCGTCGAGGTCCAGTGCCGCTACCTGCGCCCGGCACGGTTCGAGGACGAGGTCCAGGTCGAG
>Ga0247727_10007971_pt1 | contig 19873 bp, 15 predicted proteins | sample WisWelCaveWW1625_FD_202498 | JGI IMG/M metagenome (GOLD analysis project Ga0247727, IMG submission 202498) | Biofilm microbial communities from Wishing Well Cave, Virginia, United States - WW16-25 | ecosystem: Environmental > Aquatic > Deep subsurface > Groundwater > Cave microbial mat | place... | reverse complement strand
GCGGCGCGGGCGATCCGGAAATTGCGTGTGCGCCAAAAAATCTGAATTTGTCAGTGAAGCTTGCACACGCATTCAATGTTGACGGGCTCTTTTATGCATCCTGAACACTCCACACGCATTTTTGAGGATAAAACCAAGTTCATGTGTCCTTCAAATGTCTTCAGGCATTTCCCACTGGACAGTCCCCAGAGCTTTAGCATGTTATCAGCAGCACCCGACAGGGCAAAGCGTCCGTCCGCACTCAAACAAACCGAGTTCACTTTCTCTGTGTGCCCTTGAAACGATTGCAGGCAGCGGCCACTGGAAAGCTCCCAAAACTTGAGCGTTTTATCAGCAGCACCAGAAAGCGCGTAGTGACCGTCCCCACTCATGCAGACCGAAAGTACGTCGCTCGTATGCCCTTCAAAAGTCCGCAGACACCGGCCACTTGCCAGTTCCCAAAGTTTAAGCGTGTCATCACTGGTTCCGGTTACTCTTTTGGATACATAGTCTCCGCTCCCCGACAAAGCGTAGCGTCCGTCCGCACTCAAACAAACCGAGTTGACGCAATTGGTATGCCCCTCAAATGTCCTCAGGCACCGCCCGCTGGACACATCCCAAAGCTTGATGGTCCGATCCGAACTGCCCGACAGCGCGTAGCGCCCGTCCCGACTGAAACAAACCGATTGCACCTCATGTGTGTGTCCTTCAAATTTCCGAAGACACCGGCCACTTGATATGTTCCAAAGCCTGAGCGCATCTTGCTTGCAATCGGGTTGAAATCCGCTGCCTGATAACGCGTAACGACCATCTCCACTCAAACACACCGATTCCACCTCACCCGTGTGCCCTTCAAATGTTTTCAGGCACTGCCCAGTCAACACGTCCCAGAACCTCAGGGTTTTGTCCTTACTGCCCGACAATCCATAGCGACCGTCAGGGCTCAAGCAAACCGAGTTTGCTTTCCCGGCATGTCCTTCAAAAGTGCGCTCCTCCCAACCCTCGATGAAATCCAACTTAGGCAAGCGCAGATGAAGCTGTTGCCAAAGTTGAAAGGCTTCGGGTCGTCTTCGACATCCCGTCAACGATCTGGCACGCCTTATTGCGGCGGCGGCGCTCAAAGCATCATACTCGGCCAACGACCGGCGCGCATGCGCACAATACTGCCCGAATTGCACCTCGATCATGGTTGCCGATTCACCACTCACGACGATGGCATATTCCCAAGCGGCTACGTATTCAGCATTGCCGCCTAGCTGCCACAGTTTGAATGTATTGTATTCGGGATTGAGAAAACCAGGTACGTATCCGCTGGCGGACAGCGCGAAACGACCGTCGCCACTAATGCAGACTGAACCTACGCCGGTCATCTGCGACTCGAAAGTGCGCAGACACCGACCGCTAGCTACATCCCAAAGCTTAAGTGAATCCGCACCGCCTGATAGCGCGTAGCGGCCGTCCACACTCAAACAAACCGCGTCCACAAATGCCGCATGCCCTGCAAAGGACCGCAAACACAGGCCGCTCGCCAGCTCCCAAAGCATGAGTGCGCCGTCTTCACTGCCCGACAGCGCGTAGCGACAGTCGCTACTCAAACAAACCGATCTTACGCAATCTTTGTGGCCTTCGAACGTCCGCAGGCACCGACCGCTGGCCACCTCCCAGAGCCTGAGCGTCTTATCCAAACTGCTTGAAATTGTGTAGCGTCCGTCAGAACTCACACAGACCGATGTCACCTGTTCTCCATGCCCTCTAAACGTACGCAAGCACCGGCCGGTTGACGAGTCCCACAGTTTGACGGTGTCGTCCTCAGGTCTGGGAAACCCGAGTACATAGCCGCTCCCTGATACGGCGTAGCGACTATCTCCGCTCATGCAGACCGAAGCCGCAGGAGTCGTGTCTGCCTTAAACGTACGCAAGCACCGGCCACCTGACAGGTCCCAAAACTTGAGCGTGCCATCCGGACTGCCCGACAACGCAGAGCACCCGTCGCCACTCATACAGACCGAACGCACTTCATCCGCATGTCCGATGAAAGTCCGCAAGCACCGGCCACTCGTCACCTCCCAAAGCTTAAGGGTTCGATCCGCACTCCCAGATAGTGCGAAGCGACCATCCGCACTAAAACAGACCGAAGACACCACACTCGTGTGTCCTTCGAAAATCCGGAGGCAGCGGCGCGAACGTGGCAATAATTCTCTTGCCATTTGCAGCAGCCGTTGCAGTTCGGGCTGAACAATCGCCGCTTCACCCAACCCTTCGAGAAGCGCAACTTTGGATTCGCAATTATCTCTTTCCAGTTCCACCTGTGCGCGCAGCAGTGCTGCCCGCCATGGCCCCGCCCTGCTGGACGCATCTCGTATGCTCGTCAAGAGCTGCAAGTCGTCAATCCTTGCAGTCCGCCATTGCAAAAGCCCGTAGTTGTACCGCGTCTCCAAGTGCTTTGGGTCTGCAGCCAGCGCCTCCTCCCACGCTTGCGCTGCTTCCACGTGCTTGCCCAAATCCATCATAGACAGTGCACGGTTGTTCAATCCGTCCGCCAACAATTCGGCTGCACGGGGCTCAGGCCGCGCATGTTCCTCGTTCAATTCCGACCGGTGGACGTCCAGCAATCGCAGAGCAATTTCGTTGAAATCTTTTGGTCGGAGTTGCGGGGCCGGCTCAAAACAATCCCAAAGCAACGCATTGAGCAAGCAAGGCATGGCCGGCAAATCGCTGTGCTCACGTTGCAGCGCATTCATATGCTCCACAATGGTCCGGGCCGCTGTGCCGCTGTGCCAACACACCCCGCCAACAAACATCTCAAGCACACCCACCGCCCAGGACCATATATCAGTCTTGCGGGACAGTGCCTGCTTACTTGCCTGTTCGGGGGAACAATACGCTGGCGTCATGCCGTCACTGCTTACAAGGATGGTGCGGCCCGCGCGTGCCACGGCCAGCTCCCCACTCGCCGCCCTTGCTTTGGCCAATCCAAAATCCGTAATCTTCGCCGTCCCATCCGAGGTCATGAGTACATTCGCCGGTTTCACGTCTTGGTGAACCACGCCTTGCTCATCCGCATAATCAAGCCCCCACGCCATCTGGATCGCGATGTCCAGAATTCGTTTGAGGGCTTCCTGTGAGCCGCCTTCGTACAGCTTCCGGCTGTCAATCCAGTCCTTGAGGCTGCCGCCCTCCACGTACTCCGCGAACACGCGCGGAATCCCGCCCAAGGTGCGGACGTAATGGCAACTGACGATGTGCTGATGCAAACCCAACTTGATCCACGTTTCGCATTCTCGCGTGAAGTCCGTTTTTTGGGCCTTCGTCTGGAAGAACTTCGGTCGCGGGCTTTTCACCGCCAGATCAATGTTCCAACCGCGATGGTGGACACGATACACCAACCCCATGCCGCCGCCTTCGTAGATGGCTTTGACCTCGTAAAGACTTAGGATGACGTCCCCTACGTTTCATTCAGCCGGTACGGTGTCTTCAGTCACAAAAGTGCGGGGCGGTGGGTCCCGCATTACGCGTCCATTCTCGGACACGGGGGGAGGGACATAGAAAGCCGTCTCGCACGCAGGGCACACCGCGTTCTTATCCCAATACTCTTTGCCCAGCGCGTACTCCGCGCCGCATCCGGGGCATTTGACTCCAGCCGTTTGACTCATTTGCTGGTGCTTTCTTAACGCGGCGCCCCTACAGCAGGCTTTGCAATTTCGGACGACCATATTTTGGGGAGCAAGCAGGGCTGGCGCTCCGCAATGAGTTTCTTGAGCGAAACCTGCTTGGCTTCGGTTGCAAAAGGGTTAATGACGATGCGAGCCACAAGCGCCGAGAGGTCGCATTCAATTCTGTCGCATCGGGGGACCCGTGCTGGATTGGTTTTGAGGTCTTCTCGCGTCAAGTGGAAGTGCTCGTCATGGAAGCAAACGAGTCGGATTTCACGTTCATCAGAAAACCAGAGTGATTTGTAAAACGCTTCTTCGCCCAGTCCAGGGTTTTGAAAATCATCGAGCCGATGATTGATGTAGGCGACAGTTCTAAAATTGACATTTTTCTCCTCCCGCAGGCGATGGTGCAGGTGTGTCAGCTTTCTCCATGTGGTCTGAATGGCGAATCCGCCGCCATGCGGACAGTAATTCTTCCACGCCGGCCAAGATTCGTGCGGACTCATGCGCCAGCAACAGACGTACGTGCAATGCTTGTGGGTTTCGGATGATGTTGGCTCGGAACCCGAGACGGAGGGGAGAACCCGGCGGCGGACAGCCAGCTCATCGAGATAGCTGCCAAGCGACGGGGTTGCCTCATACTCATCTTCGAGCAGATCTGACCGCCGGAAGTAAAGTTCGCGGCTTCGGATCAAGTCCTTTGCCTTCCGTTGATCAAGGTAACGCCAAATCTTGAGCATCGGATTGCAGGACCGAACCGCTATTCCCAGAATCACGGGACGCTGCAAAGTGTCCTCAACTCGGAAAACAATGCGGAATAATCCATCTCGCAGCAGCCTTGCGTTGCGTCGAGGCAGTCGCACGCACGAGAACGAGTTGAGTTCTTGTGGCAGAAGCGAGAGGGCTGCACGCAATCGCCTTTTTCCATTGCTCGTGCCAAAGTAGTGCCAGTCTCGCAAGGCTGAAGGGATAAACCGCAGGTCAGAACCGGCGGCGGGATTCTCGCATGTTCCGGAATCTCTCTCTTCGACGATTCCTTCATCGAAAAGCTCGCACGCTGCCTGCTCGTGGAATCCCTCCTCCAAAAGCCGCACCAGCGAAACCCTGTCCTTCTCGGAGAGGGTTTCGTATCTGGTAGTGTTCACATCTGGCGCCTGCTTGCTGGATTCAGGAATGAGCCTCGGCGATAAAGGCATCTAGCACGGCGGGTTCAGTGTCCAGCGCCTCCGGTCCGAACGTCCGCACGTGGAAACGAATGGCGGATTGACAATCTTCCAACGCGGCTTCGTAACTGTCGCCTTCGCCGACCACCACTCCTTTCAGGCCGAGCGGATATGCAACGTAACCATCCTCGTGGTGTTCAACGACGATTTTCAGTTTCTTCATGGGTCGAAATTAGGCTGGGAGGCTTGAACGGTAAAGCGCGCAGTTCCGCGCGCGTTACATCAATTCCGCCGCCAACGCTTCACCCAAAGCCGCGGCTTCCTTCACTGGTCGTTTGCCTTCGGTGCGCTTGGCGGGCCCGTCACGAAACGACACGGCTTTCATGCGAATGGTGTCGCCGGTCATTTCGGCATAGGCGGCGACGGGACTCTGGCAACCGCCGCCCATCGCCGCCAGGTACGCGCGTTCAGCGGTCACACATTGGAACGTGTTGTGGTGATTCAACCGCTCGCACAGCTTGGCAATCCGCTCATCGTCCGCGCGAACCTCGATGCCGATGGCCCCCTGCCCGACGCAGGGTAACATCACGGCCAGGTCGAGCACCGTCGCGAGCAAGCCGTCCGGCACTGCATCGCCCTGGAGCTTTCCATCGGGACTGATGGTGAAATTCAATCGCGTGAGGCCGGCGAGCGCGAGGACCGTGGCATCCAGTTCGGCGCGGTCGGCGACCTTTTGCATCCGGGTGGAGACGTTGCCCCGGATTTCGACGACATTCAGGTCGGGACGCACGGCCAGCAATTGCGCCTTGCGCCGGGTGCTGCTGGTGGCGATGGTCGCACCCTTGGGAAAGTCCTCCAGCTTCGTGTGCGGCGACAGGCCCTTCAGCGCGCTTTGACCGGGCGACCAGTCGGTCGTGTTGCGTGTTGCGTGTTGCGTCAAGTATTCGGCGGAGCGGTAAATCAAAACGTCGCGCACGTCGGCCCGCTTGGGCGTGGCGGCGAGGATGAGTCCGGCGGGCAACTCAGTCGGCAAATCCTTCAGGCTGTGAACCGCGAGGTCGGCCTGGCCCTTGAGCAACGCGACTTCGAGTTCCTTGGTGAAAAGACCCTTCGGCAATCCGCCTTCGGCCTTTGCCATCGAAGCTTTCTGCAACTTGTCGCCGGTTGTTTTGATGATCTTCAACTCGAAACGCAGTCGCGGAAAGGCCGCGCGACACTGCGCCGCAATCAAGTTGGCCTGGGCGAGCGCAAGCGCGCTGCCGCGCGTGGCGATGAGGATGGGTTTGTCAGGCATGGGTGGGAGTGGGATACGCAAAGCGGGAGGCGGAGCTCGCGAGACAGTCGTTCAACAAACCCTTTACTTTCTCCTCAATGATCTCCTCGCATCGCAACATCTCGTCCCGGCGCTGTTGCAGATAATCGTCAGCGATGGCTTGCAAATCGTCCACGTTGTAGAGATAGACGTTCTCCATGAAATTCACCTCCGGATCAATGTCGCGCGGCACGGCGATGTCAATGACCAGCAGCGGGCGGTTGCGGCGCAGTTTCATCAAGGGCTCAAGCCGGGCGCGGTCGAGGATGTGATGCGGCGCGGCGGTGCTGCTGATGACCATGTCCACCCGGGCGAACTCCTCCTGCCAATGGTCGAAGGTCACAGCGCGGCCGTCGAGTTCACGCGCCAGGCTCTCGGCGCGCTCGAATGAGCGGTTGGCGACGATGACGCTGCGCGCGCCGCGCGAGGCCAGCGCCCGGGCCGTCTTCTCGCCGGTGTCGCCCGCGCCGATCACCATCACGTCATGGTCCGCCAGATCGCTGAAGATTTTTTCCGCCAGCTCCACTGCGACCGATGCGACGGAAACGCTGCCACGCTGGATGTTTGTCTCAGTGCGGATTTGCTTGGCGACGTTGAATGCGCGCTGGAACGCCTTGTTCAAGCGCGCTCCGGTGTGACCATGTCGCAACGCAACGGCGTAGGCTTGCTTGAGCTGGCCCAGGATTTCAGTTTCACCCAACACCATCGAATCCAGACCGCACGCCACTTTGAACAGGTGATGGACGCTTGCGGGTTCGCAGAGCGCGTACAGTTCGTTAGATACCATGCCTTTGAAATCGTGAGCGGCAACGAGAAAATCCCGGAGACCGGCAAACGCGGCGGACGGTGCCAGCGGAGTCGCGGCATAAATCTCCACGCGGTTGCAGGTGGAAAGAATAGCGGCCTCCTCGGCGATCCCTCTGCTACGGAGCAATTCGAGCGCGGCGGGTATCTCCCGCTCCGCGAACGCGAACTGCTCCCGGAGTTCGACGGGCGACGTGCGATGATTGAGGCCCACGACGACGACACTCATGGGTGATGCAAGGTGGAGAGAAGATTAGTGCCCCAGAAGGTGAGCAGCACGAAAGCGAACACACCGATGACGCCGCACGCGAAACGGCGGCCGGTCTGCGCAAAGCGCCAGCGCGCCACCAGAACCGCGAGATACAGCAGCCACAACAACGCCGACCAGAGCACCTTGGCATCCATCCAGTATTGCACGCCCTCGGGGCGCGGCAGGTGTCCTCCGGCGAACAATCCCAGCGTCAGCAGCACGAACCCCACCAGCACCAGCCGGTTCGTCACGGCTTCCAGCCGTTGAATTGGCGGCAGCAGCGAGAGCACCGCGCGCAGCTTGTGAACTTTGAGATTGTGCTGTTGCGTCAGAAACATGACGGCGCCGACCGATCCCAGCCCGAATGCCCCGTAGGCCAGCAGCACCAACGCCGCATGAAGGCTCGTCAGCCAGCCGGTGAATTCCGGCTTCGGCCCGCGTGGCGGGTCGAGCGCGGGCATCAAGGCGAACACGCCGATGGCGAACAGGACTGGCGAGGCGAACGCCCCGACAAATCGCAGCCGCGGCAGCAGGCCCACGACGAGATAGGCCAGCACCAGCGCCCAGGCGAGGAACAGCGTGGCCTCGAACAGATTGTTGACCGGACAGCGGTTCAACGAAAAGCCGCGCTTCACCATCGCCGCCGTGTGCAGCAGGAAGCCAGACAGGAGGAGGAAATAGCTGGCCCGGTCATCCCGACGAAACCCCTTCTGCCACAAAAAAACCGAGTGGATCATGCTCGCGCCGTAAACCACCACGGCCAGCAGAAACATGCTTCGGTCAGTGAACCAATCCACGCTGACAGGTTAGAGGGGCGGGACGGGCGCGCAAGCGGCAAGTGTTCGGCCTGAATTTTCCTGACAAGGCACGGTTGCCCTGGCTATCCTCCGCGCGCATGACCGCGCCGCCGCTCATCCTGGTTTCGCCCAACATCGAGAAAAAGGGCGATGAGTTTGGCGACATGTCCATCAGTCTCGCCGAAACCTACCAAATGGCCTTGATGGGGGCAGGCGCCATCCCGGTCGCGATGCCAGCCACCGGCGCGCGCAAAGCGATCGCCGAATGCGTCCGAAGAACCGACGGCGTTATGCTCACCGGCGGGGAGGATGTGGACCCCGCGCTTTACGCGGAGCGCGTCCCGCGAAAGCTCCGTCGCACAGTGACGCTGACCGCGGACGGCGGGGCGCGTGACTTGCGCGAGGTGATGCTGGTGGACGAGGTGTTCCGCCAGCGCAAACCCCTGTTGGCGATTTGCCGGGGACATCAGGTGTTGAACGTGGCCCTCGGCGGCACGTTGTTCCTGGACATCCGACACCAGGTGCCCGGCGCCATCAGCCACCGCCGCATGGACCGCCGCAGCGAGATCGTTCACGAAGCGCATTTGACACCCGGGAGCTTACTGGCCAAGATAACCGGCAGGCGGACGCTGGGTGTGAACAGCACCCATCATCAGGCCGTCGCGCAGCCGGCGGGGCCGTTGCAGGTCACGGGCCGGAGCGACGACGGTGTCGTAGAGGCCATGCAGTTGAAGCCGGAGGCCGCGCGGTGGTTGCCGTTTCTGTTGAGCGTTCAGTTCCATCCCGAGCGACTGGCCGGCCGATACGCGGAACATCGCGCGATTTTCTCCGCCTTCGCGCGCGCGTGCGCGCGGAACCGTGACAAAAAACTATGAAGGGTAAAGTGTTGGTGGTGGATGACCAGGAAGACGTGCGCAACCTGCTGACGGATGTCCTGGCGCGCGATTATCAAGTGACCGCGGCCGACAGCGGCGCGGCACTGCAAAAGGCCTTTTCCCAGGAGCAGCCGGACGTGATGGTCCTGGACGTGAAACTGCCGGACGCGAATGGCATTGATCTGCTGCCTCAAGTCAAGAAACGCTGGCCGGAAACCGAAGTCATCGTGCTGACGGGCGAGGGCACCATGGAGATGGCGGTCGAAGCCGGCAGGCGCGGCGCCTACAACTTTCTCTCCAAGCCGTTCGAGAACGAAAAGCTCCAGGCGGACGTGAAATGCGCGCTGGAACGCAAACAACAGAACGAGGAGGCCAGCGCCTTGCGCCGCGCGCTCGAAACCATGAGCGGCACCCCATCGCCCGTCTTCCGCAGCGCCGCCATGCAGGAGGTTGTCCGCACCATCGAACGCATCGCGCCCAGCGACGTGACGTTGCTCATCACCGGCGAAAGTGGCACGGGCAAGGAAGTCATCGCCGACCTCGCGCACGCGATGAGCGCGCGCAGCAAGGGCCGCATCATCAAGATCAACTGCGCCGCCCTGCCGCGCGAATTGATCGAGAGCGAACTGTTTGGCTCGGTCAAGGGCGCGTTCACCGGCGCGCACGCCGACCGCGACGGGTTGTTCCGCCAGGCCGAGGACGGCACGCTGTTTCTCGACGAGATTTCCGAGATGCCGATTGACACGCAGAGCAAACTGCTGCGCGTGTTGCAGGACCAGGAAGTGCGGCCCGTCGGCGGCAAGACCAGTTACAAGACCAATTGCCGCGTCATCGCGGCCACGAACCGCAAGCCCGAGGAAGCCATCAAGGACGGCAAACTGCGCGAGGACCTCTTCTACCGGATCAGCGCCATCTCGGTGCATCTCGTGCCGTTGCGCGACCGGCGCGAGGACATCATGCCGCTGGCCAACGCGTTTCTGAAGCGCTTTGCCGCCCAGGCCAACCGCACCATTACCGGTTATACGCCATCCGCCGTGGACCGGCTCACCGCGTTCGAGTGGCCGGGCAACATCCGCCAGTTGCAAAACGAGGTGCAACGCGCCGTCCTGTTGTCCGAAGGCGATGCCGTGGATGCCGCCGATCTTTCCGTCAGCAGCGTCAAGACCGCAACTGGCGAGTCGCAGGACACGAACTTCACGCTGCTCGAAGGTGTCGAGCGCAACGCCATCGTGCAGATGCTCAAGGAAACCGGCGGCAACAAGCTGGAGGCCGCCAAACGCCTCGGCATTGGCCGCCAGACGCTTTACAACAAGATCAAGGCGTACGGGATCGAAGTGTAGCCGCTGCCGGGGCCACGAGGCGGACCTCGAACAAGAAGGGCAACGGGATTTCCGGGGTCCCAAGTTCCGATTGGTATCGGAGGGCGTGATCATCGCTCTTGCACCGCTTCACTCGCTCTCGCCAATTCATCCCTGCTTCCCCAAAATCGGCGCATGAGCAGGTTTGACTTCGATGTCGCCATCCTCGGCGGCGGCAGGGCCGGTTTCGCTGCGGCGCGAACGGCGGCAGGCGCGCGACTCAAGACCGTTGTGATCGAAGGCGGCGCGGAGGTTGGCGGGCTTTGCATCCTGCGCGGTTGCATGCCGTCCAAGACACTGCTCTACGCGGCCGAGGTGCTGCATCTGGCGCGGAAGGCGGACTCCTGGGGCATTCGCGTGAGGACCGCCGGATTCGATTTTGCCAAGGTCATGCAGCGCAAGACTGGGATGATCGCGGACTTCGCCGGCCATCGCCGCCAGCAATTGACCCGGGGGCGATTCCAATTCCTGCGCGCCAGGGCGCGGTTTCTCGATCCGCACACGCTCCAGCTTGGCGGCGGGCGCAAGTTGACGGCGCGGCACATTGTCATCGCCACCGGCTCGGTCGTCTCTACGCCTCCATTGCCTTCGCTCGCTGAGGTCGGCTACATCACCAGCGACGATGCGCTCTCCCTCCAGCGCCTGCCCAGGTCACTGATCATCCTCGGCGGCGGCGCCATTGCCTGTGAACTCGCGCAGTTTTTCGCCCGGTTCGACGTGCGCGTGACGATGATCCAGCGCAGTCCGCACGTACTAAAAGAATTCGATGCCGACGCGGGCACGGTGGTGGCTACCGTGCTTCGCCGCGAAGGCGTCCGCTTGTTCACCGGCACTCGATTGATCGAAGCCGCGCGTTCAGGCGGGGAAAAGGTCGTGAGCTTCGAGCACGAAGGGAAGACAGTGCGGGCGCGCGCCGGGGAGATTTTGTTCGCACTGGGCCGCTCGCCCAACACCGCCGGTCTCGGCCTCGAACAGGCTGGCGTGCAGACGGAGAACGGCCGCATCCTCACCAACGACCGCATGCAAACCAGCGCGCCACACATTTTCGCGGCGGGTGATTGCACCGGGCCGCACGAGATTGTCCACCTCGCCGTGCAGCAGGGCGAAATCGCGGCGCACAACATTGCCAAGCCGCGCTCACCACGCCGCATGGACTATCGCCTGCTCACCAGCGTCGTGTTCACTGATCCGCAGGTGGCGACCGTCGGGCTGACGGAAAAAGCGGCGGCGGCGCGCGGGATTCCGTTCATCGCGGCGAGCCATCCCTTCAACGACCACGGCAAATCGCTCATCATGGAGGCGCGGGATGGTTTCGTGAAACTGCTCGCCCATCCGGCCACCGGCGAAATCCTCGGCGCCGCCTGCGTCGGCCCGGTCGGCGGCGAGTTGATACATGAAATCACCGCGGCGATGGCGAAGCGCATGACCGTCCACGAACTCGCCGCGCTGCCGCATTATCATCCGACGCTCGCGGAAATCTGGACCTACCCGGCCGAAGAGCTTGCGGAGAAGGTCCGGGAGCAACGCGGAATGAAACTGGCCGGCGCGCGGAACAAACGGATGCCGTTGCGAGACCGCGCACGCAACCGCCGTTGGACGCCGGGTCAGGCCAGCGCCAACGGCCCGCCCTCGCACAGCGCGCGTTTGCCGAACGTCTCGATGCGATGACCGACGGCGTGCGCCAGCGCCAGGTGGAAACGGTTGTGCGGTGTCTTGGAGAGCTGGAGGGAGCGGCCCATCTTGAATCCGAAGCCACCGCCGACGAGCAGGAACGGGATGTTGTCCAACGTGTGGGAATTGCCCTTGCCCAGTTCGTTGGTCCAGACGATGAGCGTGTGATCCAGCAGGCTGCCGGAATCACCCGGCTCGGGTGTATTCGCCAGTTTCTCGATGAGGTAACGCAGTTCGCCGCAGAACCAGGTGTTGATCTTGATGAGCTTGATGAGCGCCTCCTCGTTCTTGTCCGGCTCATGCGAGAGGCCGTGGTGTCCGTCCGTGATGCCCAGCCAGCTCATACGGGCGGAGCCGACGGACTTGGTATATTGCAACGTGGCCACGCGCGCCATGTCGTTGACGAAGCTGTTCACGAGCAAATCAATCTGCATCCGGCTCAGTCGCGGCACGTTGTCATTCTGGTCGGCGACGCCTTCCTCCAGCGTGGGCGGACCGACGCGCAACTTCTGCTTTCCCGTCTCGGCCATTTCGCGTTCCATCTGCCGGACGAGCGCCTCGTGCTCGTTGAGCAGCCGGCGGTCTTCGGCGCTGATGAGTTTGCGGACCTTCTTCAAATCCTCCCGCACGTCGTCGAGGATGCTCTGGAGGTTTTCCTTGTCCTTCAACTGCCCGTAGAGCTTTTGATACATCTGGTACGGGTCGGAGATGGGCGCGACCGGCTGGTTCGGGCCGGCGTAGCTCATGCGCGTCCACGGATCGGCGCGGTCGGTCACACCGACGCCGAATTCGAGCGAGCCGAACCGGGTGCGTGTGTCCTCGCGGCTCTGGAAAAATTTCTTCAACTCCTGGTCAATGGACGGCCCGCTGGCCCAGCCCGCCGGCGTGTCTGAACCGCCCTGGATGTTCCCGGGGAACAACTCGATGCCGGTGAGCAGGCAACTCATCCCGCGCATGTGTCCGTCGCCGTCGCCGCGGACCTTGTTACACAGTCCCTTGATGATGAGCATCCGGTCCTTGAAGCCTTCGAGTGGCGTGAGGATCTGTTTGAGAGTGAAATCGCGGCCCTCCGCTTCGGGCCAGTACTCAGTCGGGATCGTGCCGTTCGGACTGAACATGATCACGAGCCGTTGGCGCGGGCGGGCGGGCGCGGCGAGGCCGAGGCTCGGCAGGCCGACGATGAACGGCAGCGTGGCCGCCGAGATTCCAAGCTCGCGGATGAATTGGCGGCGGTGGATGGCGTTCATGGTTTCGATTGGGCGACAGTGGCCGGCGCGCGGTGCAGGGCGGAGAGCGTGGCGATTTCGACGAACAGCTTCTGGAGATTGAAGCCGGAATCCACGAAGGACCGCCGCAATTGCTGGTTCACGTCCAGACCATAGGCGAGCATGGGCTGCTTGACAAGCGCGTGAAACAGTTGCTCGATGAATCCGTCGAGCGCCTTCTCGTTGGTGAGGGCGAAGTGCGCCACGTCCCGCGGGCCGGCGATGCGGACGGTTTCGCCTTCCTCAGTGACGTAATCGCTCGCCGCGTCAATGGGCTTTTCGTTCTCACTCGTTCGGAAGCGCCCCACGGCGTCAAACTGCTCGAGGCTGAACCCGAGCGGGTTGATGACGGTGTGGCAGTTCTGGCACGCGGACGGACGCGTCAGTTCGGTGACCTTCTCGCGCATGGTGAGATTGGGCGCAAAGTTCGCCTCGTTGAAAGTCTGCGCTATCGGCGGCGGCTTGAGCGAGCGGCCCACAATGTTGCGCGTCAGAAACACGCCGCGATGAATCGGCGACGTGGACTTGGAATAGGAAAACGCCGAGAGCAGATACGGATGCGTCAGCACGCCGGAGCGTTCCTTGCCGGCGGGCGTCACTTTCACGAAGTCGTCGGTCATTTTGTGGCCCTCTCCCCCCTCCAAGCCTCCCCCCTCACCCGTCGCGCCTCCGGCGAGGGGGGTGGAGGGGGGAGAGGGCGTAAATACGTTGGTGCCGAAGCCATAAAACGCGGCCAAGCGGTTGTTCACGAACAGATGGTCCGCCTGAAGCAGCGTGCGGTAATCGGACGCGCCGTTCCAGACCGCATCCGCCAGAAACGCGTCCAGCGAAGCGCGGAGGTCTGCCACGATCCCGGGCGTGAATCCGGGAAACAATTGCTGATCCTTTGCCTGGCTCTCGACCCGGTCCATCTGCAACCAGTGATGCAGGAAATCCTGGACCTTGGACCGCACGCGCGGATCGCTCAACATGCGCCGCGCCTGTTCCGCGACTTGTTCGCGCGTGTGGAGCGCGCCTTGCGAGGCCGGCTTCCGCAAATCGCGATCCGGCAGCGAATCCCACAGTGCGAATGAGAGACGGGACGCGATCTCGAAGTCATCCGGCGCGGTCCCTGCGAGACCCAGGTACAAGAACCGGGGCGATTTCAGGGCGAGGAGCACGACGCGTTTTACGGCGTCCTCGAGCTTGGTTTTTCCGGCGAAGTGCGACCGGACCAGCGCGCGTTTCTGTTCCTCCGTCAAGGGCCGGCGAAACGCCGCCGCCACGAAGTCTTCGCAGAACGCCTCAACCTTCGCCGTGCGATTGGTGGCATCGGGTTTGGTCTGCGAGAGGCGAGCGAGATGTTTCAGCACGTGATTCGCGGTTTCAATCGCGGCCTGGGTCGTCGCTTCGTCCCAGGCCTTCGATACCGCCACGCCCCGTTCGTAGCCCACGCTGCTGTCGTCCGCGGGAAACGGCGTCGTCACCACGAACGTCGGAGACGAGCTTGCCGGCGTGAGATTGCGCGCCGGCACCGGTTCAAGCGTCCCGTGCGGCGGCGACCATTGCAACGAAATGGACGCCCTCTTGTCCTTGAACCGGAAATAGTTCATCCGCAGCGGATACATCCGCCCGCCGAGCAGCCGGATCGTCGCGCGATGCTCGGTCACGGTGCCGGACGCCACCCACGCGTCAATCAGCGGCTCGTCCGCGTCGTTGAGCCAGAGCCGCGCACCATTGGGAGTCTTGAGAATGAATTCGTAATCGCCCGTCTCGTCCGCAATGAGCGACCCGCGCCACTCGATGGCGAAGCCGTTCGTGGTGGTGAACGCCTCTCCCGGGCCGCCCGGGCCGAAATCGAAATCCACCTGGCGGTCCACGCGGTCGAACACCTTGTTGCCGCCGCCGAAATCCTTGTGCTTGAAATACGCCGCCTGCAGGCCGCGCTCCGTCGAGATCGCCGCGTCCTTGCCGGTGAATTCCTTCAACAGGTCTGCGACGGTGTTGACGTATTGCCGCTTGGTGAGCCGGACGAGTTCGACGCGCGGGGGATTCTTCCGCAGCCGCGCCTCGCGGGAGTAAAAGGCGTCGTAGATGAAACGACCTACGGCCTCGGCGTCCCTGCCCACGCACTTCGAGGGATCGTCATCCGGCATGTTGCGGTCAATGTAGCGGATGAGCTTGTCGAGCGGATGGTCGCCGCGCAGCGGGTCGTCGTATTTGCCCTTCACGCCCTCGCCATTCCGGCCATGACACTTCGCGCATTGCGTCCGGAAAATCTCGCGCCCTGTCAGCCGCCGGGGCGCGCCTCGCGCCTCGACGCAAACGGCCCACAGGCACAAGAGCGCCAAACACACCGGCCAGAAAGTTTTTCCCGCTCGAATCATCGTTTCAACCCGGCAAGGTGTCGGTCGCGAAGCATTGGCCGGGTCCAATCGTTGGCATGAAGTTGGATCCGAATTGCCGGCAAAATCAAGTCGAAGAAAACCACTGCGGGCGCAGCATCACTTGAAGATGACACTGGCGGAAGGCGCTTCCTTGTAGATCACCTCGCGGCCGGGCGACCACTCGCCGTTTTTCAAGTGTTCGCTTTTCACGTGAAAAGTTCCATCGGGGCGCATCTCGTAGGTGCCCTTGACTTCGGCGATGCCGCCGGCATTGCCCGTGACGACTTCGTGCGTGAGGACCTTGCCGTCCTTGAACGTCATCGTGCCGCGTGTCGTAAAACCGCCAGTCGTAAAATAGTGATAAACGACGGCTTGCTGTTTCTCGTCCCACATGATGATGGATTCACCGCCGTAAGCGCCGTCGTTGAGCGAGTGGAGCACGCGGACAGCCTTGCCATTCAAGGCGCGTTCCCAACGCGCGACATCCACATTCGGCTTGTCCGGCGTGGAGGATTTGAATTCGCCTTTCCAGGTTTTGCCGAGCCACGGACGGAGCGGTTCCAGCCGCGGATCCAACGAGGGCGATTCGGCTGCGATTATGGCGAGCGCCGCGGAGAAGGCTCCCACAAGAGCCAGGAGACGGTTTGTTGTGTTCATGGATTTAGTCTGGGTGAGTTGCTGGTTGTTGATTCACGCGCGACTCGCGCGGGGGTGTCGTTCGGCTTTGGCGGTTTTCACCCGGCGTTCGGATGCTGCCACGGCGCGCGATAGGGTTTGCGCAAAAGTTTGGTGGCCTCGGCATCGCCGGTGACAACGCGCCGCTTCGGGTCATAGACCACTGGCCGGCCCGTTTGCATCGCCAGGTTCGCCATGATGCAGCTCGCGCTGGAGATGTGGCCCTCCTCGATGTCGGCGATGGGGCGGCTGCGTTTCTCGATGGCGGCGAGAAAATCGAGCATGTGCCGGCGCGTGGCGGGCGCGGCATTCAGTTCGTTGTCTTTTTCGGTCACGTCCTCGGGATATTGCTCGCGTTCGTAATGGCATTCGAAGTGAATGGGTTTGGTCTTGTTATCCAGCGGGACGAAGTCCGCGCGCATCGTGCTGGCCTTGAGTGTGCCCTTGTCGCCGTAGATGAACAGCGCCCACGGATAGTCCGGGTCGGGCGGTGTCCCCCACGTGCGGTGCTGCCACGCGGCGTTGAAGTTGTCGTACTCGAACGTGGCCGTCTGCGTGTCGGAGATGTTCGACTTGCCCTCTTTCTGCACATAAATGCCGCCCTCCGACGTAATGCGCTTTGGCCAGCCGAGACCAAGCATCCAGCGCGCGGTGTCGAGCATGTGAACGCACATGTCGCCGACAATGCCGTTGCCGTATTCCGTGAACGTACGCCACCAACGCCGATGCGGCAGCCCGTCGTAAGGCCGCAAAGGCGCCGGGCCGGTCCACATCTCGTAATCGAGAAAATCCGGCACGGGCTCGACGGGCGGGTTGCCGTTGGCGCGCATGTGGAAATAGCAGCACAAGTCAACGTGGCCGATCTTGCCGAGCAATCCGCCTTCGACGACCTGCTTCTTCACGTCAATGAGATGCGGCGTGCTCTTTCGTTGCGTGCCGATCTGGACAACGCGTTTGTGTTTGCGGGCGGCGTCGAGCATCGCCTCCCCCTCGCGCACGTCGCGGCTGATCGGCTTCTGGCAATACACGTCCGCGCCCGACTCGATGGCGGCAATGCAATGCAACGCGTGCCAGTGGTCCGGCGAACCAACCAGCACGATGTCGAGGTCTTTCTCTTTGAGCATTTCGCGATAGTCAGTGTAGGTGCGCGGTGTTTTCTTCGACTTCTGTCGTTGGCTGGCGATCTCCACGGCGCCGGCGAGCATCTGTTTATCCACGTCACAAATTGAGACCACCTCGACCGGCGCGACCTGAATCAGCCGCCACAAATCGCTCTTCCCATACCATCCCGCGCCGATGAGGCCGGCACGCTTCGGCTTGCCGTTGATGATGTCCAGCGCTTCAGCGCCAAGCGCGGGAAATGCAGACAGGGCGGCTAACGCCGAAGCGGACTGGAGAAACCGGCGGCGGCTGACGTTGAAGCTCGCGCCGGACGTTGAATTGACAGCGGCGGGTTTCATATCGGCAGTATTAACCACGTCCAGACGCCGTTGCAATCATTGCTTGTCTGGCTTTTTTGCCAATCGAGGCGCGAACTTTCTGTCAACGCAGGACTCTCCGCTCGATGGTGATGCTGCAGGCAGTCAACGCTCAATTGGAGGTTCTTCGTTCGAGCGCTGGAAACTTGCCTGTGCGCTTGGACGCCGCATACTCGTCACATCCATGAGCCAATTGAAGCACGCTCGTCGCTGTCTGCATTTGCTCGTTGTGGTCGTCGCGACGTCGCACGTCCGGGCGGCGACCGTCACTGGCGAAATCGCTGATTCGCGCAGCGGACAAGCGATTCCCTCACGCCTCTACATTCGGGCGGACGATGGGCGCTGGTTCTTCGCCGCATCTGCGGCGCCTGCCGGTTCGGCAATTCGCTACGAGAAGCGGAATTGGATCAACACCAACGCGGTCGAAATGCACGTCACCCTCTCAGGGCATCCGTTCCGCGTCGAACTGCCGCCGGGCGGATACGTCTTCACAGTCGAGCGCGGCACGGAATTCCGTCCCTTGGTCCGGCGCGTTCAGGTCGGCGGCGAGCCGCTGCAATTGCGGCTGTCGTTGCATCGGTGGATCAACATGGCCAGGCGCGGTTGGTTCTCCGGCGACACACACGTTCATCGCCGGATCGAGGATTTGCCCAATGTCATGCTCGCCGAAGACCTGAACGTCGCTTTCCCGCTGACCTACTGGGTCACGAAAGCATTCACCCCGCCCGCGCAAGGCGACAAAAACTTCGACCCTGGCGCGCGTGCTGAACTCATGCGCGTGGACGCCACCCACGTTATCTGGCCGCGCAACACGGAATGGGAAATCTTTACGGTGGGCGGCCAGCGACACCACCTTGGCGCGGTGTTCGCACTCGGCCACAAATCGGCATTCAATGCTGGCGCGCCGCCGGTGACGCCCATCGCTGAACAAGCGCGGCGCGAAGGCGCGTTGCTCGACCTCGACAAACACGACTGGCCCTGGTCCATGGCGCTCGTGCCGTTGATGAATGTGGACCTCTTTGAACTGGCCAACAATCACCTCTGGCGGACGGAATTCGGAATGGCGAAGTGGAACGGCGCGTCGGGCGATTTCGTGGGCCAACCGGGCGACGGCTGGTCAGGCACGGAACGGGAATGGATCGAAGACGGCTTTCGCAACTATTACACCCTGCTCGATTGCGGTTTTCGACTGCGCCCGAGCGCAGGCACCGCCAACGGCGTGCATCCTGTGCCGCTCGGCTTTGGGCGCGTGTATGTGCAATGCCCGCGCGGCTTCAGCTATGAGGCATGGCGCCGCGGCCTCAATGAAGGCCGCAGCTTCGTGACCACGGGGCCAATGCTCTTCGCCGAAATGGACGGCCGCCCGCCGTGCGGACGCGTCACGATGAAGCCCGGAAAATCCCGTCGCGTGGAAGTCGCCGGCGTTGCCATCAGCGATGAGCTGGTAAAAGTCATTGAAATCATCGTGAACGGAGAAGTGGCGCATCGCCTCACGCCGGACTCGCGCAAGAACCGAGACGATGCCAACGAAGCGAAGTTTCGGCAGACCGTCGAGATCACTGGCTCGAGCTGGATTGCCGTTCGTTGCTGGGAACCGCGCGCTGGCGGACGCATTCGCTTTGCGCATACCGCACCCTGGTGCTTCGACCTTCCCGGCGCGCCACTCCGGCCACGGCGCGAGGAAATTGACTTTCTGATCCGCTCCGTGCGGCAGGAAATGGCCCGCAGTTCCGCTGTGCTTCCCGCTGAGGCGATGGCGGAGTATCAAAGGGCGCTCGCTATCTACGAGGACATTGCCCGTCACGCGCGTTGAGATGGCAGCGCCCTATGTGCACAGGACCAGCCGCAGTGGCAGGCGAGCGCATCCTTCCTGCCACGCCACAAGCGCCAGCCGTGACTCAATCCGTCGCGATTGCGATGCCACTCGCTCTCCCATTAACATCACCGCATGGAAAAGAACCGGCTCGAAGCTTTCAGCGACGGCGTGCTTGCCATCATCATCACGATCATGGTGCTGGAGATGAAAGTGCCGCACGGCTCGAACCTCGAAGCGTTGCAGCCAATTCTGCCGGTGTTCCTGACCTACGTGTTGAGTTTCATGGTTCTCCGCTGTTTTCGGTGGAGCCGTTGGGTAGTCTTGGGGCATGACTCCTGAAAAACTGTTTCATGAATTGTTGGGATTGGGTTTGAACTGGGAAGTGGTCGAGAGCTCGTTTCACCACGAGAG
>Ga0247727_10007970_pt1 | contig 19874 bp, 19 predicted proteins | sample WisWelCaveWW1625_FD_202498 | JGI IMG/M metagenome (GOLD analysis project Ga0247727, IMG submission 202498) | Biofilm microbial communities from Wishing Well Cave, Virginia, United States - WW16-25 | ecosystem: Environmental > Aquatic > Deep subsurface > Groundwater > Cave microbial mat | place... | reverse complement strand
GGCAGGGAAAGAATATGATCCATATCATACTGGCTGGAATTTAGCAGGCCCCGGGGCGGGCAGAGCGTCCCCGACGGGACGACGTCCGAACTCAAGATCCATGCTCCTGGGCGACCTTCCTCGCCGAATTCCGGGAGTGGTGCCTCACCGAGGAGGCGGCCAGTGTCCTTCAGCAGCTCCCGGTTATAGCCTAAGCGGGCTGTCGGCTGCCAACAGTGTGTACCACGCAACTGCCTATCGAGAAACTCCTTGCAGATGAAGCGATTGTCTGGCATAATTGCTTCATAAAATGAAGCGATTAGGGGCGGATCGGTCGTGAAATACGTCTGGCAATATGAGAACTGGCCTCACTTAAGCTGGAAGAGCGAATCCTTGCTCCCTTTGATCGGCAAGGCGCGTCTCGCTCAAGGAAAGCTTCTGACCCAAGTGGCGCATCTGGGTTTTAAGCTTGAGCGAGAGGCCCGCTTTGACATCCTCACCGAGGAAACCGTTAAAACGTCCGCCATCGAAGGAGAGCGTTTGAACAGGGAATCGGTGAGGTCCTCTGTGGCAAGACATTTGGGACTGCCTACTGCTGGGTTGCCGCCGGTTAATCGTTCTGTGGACGGTTTGGTGGAAGTGCTACTCGAAGCTACCCAGAATTACGATAAGCCCCTTACCGCAGCACAACTCAAACGCTGGCAGGCGGCACTTTTCCCAACAGGATTTTCTGGCTTGAGGCGCATCCGCGTCGGAAAATGGCGCGCCTCCAGCCAACCCATGCAGGTCGTCTCTGGCGCTGTGGGCCGGGAGAGGATCCATTACGAGGCGCCTCCCGGCGAACGGGTTGAAAAGGAAATGGAACGATTCCTCTCCTGGTGGAAAGCCCGTTTGGGTCGTGAGGACGGCCTCTTGCGCTCCGGGCTGGCGCACTTTTACTTCGTGACCATTCACCCTTTTGAAGACGGCAACGGCCGGATTGCCCGCGCCTTGACCGATATGGCGTTGGCCCAGGATGAAAAACTCGCCACTCGTTATTACAGCCTCTCCTCCAAAATCATGGAAGAGCGGGACGATTATTACGATGTCCTGGAGTCATGCCAGAAAGGAAACGGGGACGTCACGGAATGGCTCAGCTGGTATTTGGGTTGCCACGCCCGCGCCGTCGAAGGGGCTCAGAAACTGATTGCAGATGTTCTGGCCAAAGCTGAATTCTGGCAGCGCAAAGCCCAAGTAGACATCAATGAACGGCAGCGTAAAATTGCGAACCGGCTTCTGGACGCCGGAAAAGGAGGGTTTCAGGGAGGGTTGACGACCCGAAAATACGCCTCGATGGCGAAGGTCAGCCGGGTAACTGCTTACCGCGAGATTTCGGACCTGTTAGAGAAAAACCTCCTGCGTCAAAATCCTGCGAAGGGCCGTAGCACCAGTTACGACCTGAACTGGCCTGCGGACTGACCCTGTTCTCAATTTTGAGTACAATGGATCTCAGAAGTTGGACCGTTGTCATTCATGATCCAATCGTTATAAATTTTATAGACTATTCCCTGGATAAAGGGCGTAAAAAATTACTGGCCGATCTTGAAGAGGGACGCACCTTCTGAATCGGTACTTTTACCGGGAATACAGGTAGTATTGACAATTGCCTGGATTCCCGGTATACTAGCTGCATGAAGATCCATCTGCCGAACAGCGCTTTTTTAGGGAACATGGACCCGTTCTTGAGAGGGTTTGACGGTTCAGACCCGGAATCGATGAAAATCACGGCCAACAAAAAATGGATTTCCATCCACCCCATGTCGCTCTCCATGGTTGCTGCGCTTGGACTCACTGTGAATCCTTCCCGCATCGAATGCGAGAAGCTTGAGGCAACTTCAAGCCATTATTTGGAGCGAATGGGGCTGTTCAGATTCTTACGGATACCCTCCGGCATAAAAATCACGGAGCACGAGCCGGCAGGGCGCTTCATCCCCTTGACGCAAATCAAGGATTCCGGCGAGCTGAGGGTTTTTATCACGGATATGATCCCGCTGCTTCATTTGGATCCCAAACAGGCTGAGCCGATTCGTTACATCGTGAGTGAGCTGGTCCGAAATGTTTTTGAGCATGCCGGGTCTGAACACGGCGCTGTTCTCTCTGCGCAATACTATAAGAAGAGCAATTCCATCCGGATAGGCATCGCGGACACAGGCGTAGGCATCAAAGAAACCATCCAGCATTCTCATTCGGTCGGAAGTCACCTGGATGCCCTCCGGTTAGCGTTAATGCCCGGGATCACCGGGACAACAAGAAGGGAGGGGGGAACGGAATTTAACGCGGGAGCCGGCTTATTTTTCATCAAATCCATAGCCCAGGTGAACCGCGATTTCTTCCTCATTTACAGCGGCAACGCCGTGTACAAATTGCTGAAAAGAACTCCTGTTAGAATCAAGCTGCATGCCGACCCGTTTGAGGATAGGCACTCAAAGGGCGAGGACTTTCCGTTCTGGAGAGGAACCGTCGTGGGGATAGACATCTCCCTTGACGAGACCCGGGCGTTTTCGACCCTCTTGGATCTCATCCGAGATACTTATCACGTAGCCGTTCAAGAAAGGCGGAAGGCCAGATATAAGAAGCCTCGTTTCATATGATGCGGATTCCACTGTTTAATTGCACCGGCTCGTTCGCGGAAGACAAGGACCTGGCGAGAACCATCCGGAGGGAGCAGATCGTTCCTGCTTTGAATCGACATGAGGAGGTCGTCCTGGATTTTGAGAATGTTGATTCAGCGACGCAATCCTTCATTCATGCCCTTATCAGCGATCTGATCAGGAATTACGGCAGCGAGGTGCTGGATCGAATCCGGTTTAAATCGTGCAATGACACCGTGCAAAAGATCATCGGCATCGTGGTTGATTACATGCAAGAAGGGCCTTGAGCCTTGCGGCGAAACAGCGTCCCCGACGGGATTCGAACCCGTGTCGCGGCCTTGAAAGGGCCGTGTCCTAGACCGGGCTAGACGACGGGGACGGAATGAGGCACATAGATTATAGCGAATGGCTGTCTAAGGGAAGTGGTTTTGAAGGTTACGGCTTTTCTGGAAGCTTGGACTCGCTCCCGTTTTCTTGGACGGCGCCGGTTGTTTCCTCCTCCTCGGGTACAACGGTGGCAACCGAGGCGAGATGATCTTTGGAATCCAGCCGCATCAGGCGGACTCCCTGCGCCGCTCGCCCGGTGGCCCGGATCTCCTTGACCGGGCAGCGGATGAGCTGGCCCTGCTGGGTGATCAGCATCACCTCGTCCTTGTCGGTGACGGTCAGCAGGGTGAGGGCCTCTCCGTTTTTTTGGGTGATCTTGAGGTTGATGGTCCCTTTCCCGCCGCGGGATTGGAGCCGGTACTGCTCCACCGGGGTCCGCTTGCCGTACCCGCTGGCGGTGACCGTCAGGACGGCGAATCCCTTCCGGCAGAAGGTCATTCCCACCACCTTGTCTTTCTTGGTCAGGGTGATCGCCTTCACCCCGGTGGCGCCGCGCCCCATGTCCCGCACCTGGGATTCAGGAAACCGGATCGCCTTGCCTTGAGCGGTGGCGATCAGGATCTCCTGATGCCCGTCGCTTAAGAGCACCCGGATCAGCCGGTCCCCATCCTTGAGCCCGATCCCGATGATCCCGCCCCGTCGAGGATTGCTGTAGGCAGCCAGGCTGGTTTTCTTGATCCCACCCTGCTCAGTCACCATGATCAGGTACTGGTCCTCTTTGAACTCCCGCACCGGCACGAAAGCGGCCATCTGCTCCCCCTGCTGGATCTCCAGAAGGTTGATGATCGCCTTGCCCTTGGCCTGGCGGCTGGCCTGCGGGATGTCGTACACCTTCAGCCAGTAGACCCGCCCCTTGTCGGTGAAGCAGAGCATGTAATCGTGGGTGGAAGCCACGAACAGGTGTTCCATGAAATCCTCTTCCTTCAGCTCGCCGCCGGTCACCCCTCTGCCGCCGCGGCCCTGCCGTCGGTACGCCGACACCGGGATCCGCTTGATGTAGCCGGTGTGGCTGATCGTGATCACCACATCCTCCTCGGCGATCAGATCCTCCACGTCCAACTCCTTGGCCTCCGCCACGATCTGTGTCCGGCGCTCATCCCCGAACTTTTTGGCCGCTTCCTGCAGCTCCTCCTTGAGGATCGTGAACACCTTGATCTCCGAAGCCAAAATCGCCTGAAGCTCGCTGATCCGCTTGATCAGCTCCAGATATTCCTGCTCCAGCTTGGTCCGCTCCAAGGCCGTCAAGCGGCGCAGCTGCATCTCGAGAATCGCCTGGGCTTGAGCCGGGGTCAGGTCGTACTCCTCGATCAGTGCCGCCTTGGCTTCTTGCTCGCTCTTGGATTTCCGGATCAGTTTGATGATGGCATCCAGGTGGGCCAGGGCGATCTTCAATCCCTCGAGGATGTGGGCCCGCTCCTGCGCCTTGCGCAGCTCGAATCGGGTGCGGCGGACCACCACCTGCTTGCGGTGGTCGATGTAAACCTGGATCAGCTGTTTCAAGGTGCAGACCTTCGGCCGGTTTTCCACCAGCGCCAGAAGAATCACGCCGAAGGTGCCTTCCATCTGCGTGTGCTTGAAGAGCTGGTTCAGCACGACCTGTCCGTTGGCATCCCGCTTGAGATCCACCACGACCCGCAGGCCGTCTTTGTCCGATTCGTCCCGAAGATCCGAGATCCCTTCGATCCGCTTATCCCGCACGAGGCCTGCGATCGCCTCCAGCAGGGTCGCTTTGTTGACCTGGTATGGAATCTCCGTCACAATGATCGACTCCTTGCCCCCTTTGCCCGATTCGATGTGCGCCTTGGCCCGCACCTTGATCAGACCCCTTCCAGTCGTGTAGGCATCCAAAATCCCTTGCCTTCCGGTGATCAGCCCGCCGGTGGGAAAATCGGGGCCCTTGATGATCTTGGTGAGGCTCTTGATGTCGATCTCCGGCTCGTCGATGACGGCGATGATTCCCTCCGTCAGCTCGTTCATGTTGTGCGGCGGGATGTTCGTGGCCATCCCGACGGCGATCCCGCTGGAGCCGTTGGCCAGCAGGTTCGGGAATCCGGCCGGCAGCACCCGCGGCTCCATCGAGGACTCGTCGAAGTTCGGGGAGAAATCCACCGTCTCTTTGTCGATGTCGGCCAGCAGCACTTCAGAAATCGCCTCCAGGCGGGCCTCGGTGTAGCGGTACGCCGCCGGCGGATCCCCGTCGATGCTGCCGAAGTTGCCTTGTCCGTCGACCAGCAGATACCGCAGGTTCCATGGCTGGGCAAGGCGGACCAAGGCGTCGTAGACCGCCGCGTCGCCGTGAGGATGATATTTCTTGAGCACCTCCCCCACGATTCCGGCGCACTTCGTGTAGCGGTGATTGTGCACCAGTCCCTCGCTCAGCATCGCGTACAGGATGCGGCGTTGAACCGGTTTCAGGCCGTCGCGGGCATCCGGCAGCGCCCGCCCTACAATAACCGACATCGCGTAGGAGATGTAGGAATCCTTCATCTCCTGCTCGATCGCGATCGGGATTATCTGCTCGTTGCGTGTATACATCAGACGTCCAAGAACCGTACTTCCGGCGCGTGCTCTTCTATGAATGCCCTTCTTGGCTCCACTTCATCTCCCATTAGGGTTGTAAACATGGCCTCCGCCTCCACCATGTCGGTCAAAGTGACCTGCTGCAGGGTACGGCGCTCCGGATCCATGGTCGTCTCCCATAACTGGGTCGGATTCATCTCTCCAAGCCCTTTGTACCGCTGAACCTGCAGGCCGCGTCGGCCCAAGTTCCGAACTACCTGGAGGAGTTCCGTCAGGGAGTAAATCTCCAGAGTCTCCTTTTCCAGACCGATCTTAAAGAGAGGGGCCGGACTCGCCCGCGCAGGCGTTTTCTTCCCCTTCCCTCTCCGAATTTCCGGGGTCTCCTCCGTTTCGGGTGATTCGAATTCCTGAAGGTCCACGCCCAGCTTGCTTAATTTTTTCCCCAGCTCCTCCAGTTCACTCGACTCGTAAATCTCCAAAGCATCGGCCTCTTTTTCTCCTTTGGTCAGTTTGGCCAGCTCCTCGTCAGAATATAGGAATTGGGTTTCTCCCTCCACTTTAACCATAAAAACGGGAAGTTTCTTCGTCTTCTCATCCCCACTCAAGAGGAATTTTTGGAAATCTACTCCCTTTTTATGAAGAGACTTCCCTATCCACTCGACCTCAGTCAGTAACCGGAGAAGCTCCTTGGCCTGGCTCGCCGTGAATTCCTTCTTTCCCCGAACAGAGGTTATGGCCGCACCATCCAGCCCCAGATCAAATAACATCTCGTTAAGACCGTTCTCCGAGTAGACGTACTCCTCCCTCTTTCCCCTCTTGATCTTGTACAGCGGGGGTTGAGCGATGTAGACGTATCCCTGTTTCATCAGCTCCTGGAGTTGGCGGTAGAACAGGGTCAGAAGCAGCGTCCGAATATGCGACCCGTCCACATCGGCATCGCACATGAAGATCACCTTGTGGTAGCGTAATTTTCCGATCGAGAACTCTTCCCCCACTCCAGCTCCCAAAGCGGTGATGATTGTTCGGACCTCGTCGTTGGTAAGCACCTTTTCCAGGCGCGCCTTCTCCACGTTGATGATTTTCCCCTTCAGGGGCAGGATCGCCTGGAACCGGCGATCTCTCCCCTGCTTCGCGCTGTTATGAACAAACACGCCGCTTGCAAGCGCAAAATTATGGGTCTCCGGAACTTCCATGTCGTAGACGTCCATCCGCTCGGAAAGTTTCCGAACCTCCACAACTCGGTGATTGTAATTCAGGGCGGCTTCCCGCATCCTATTCTCATCGCCCTCGAAGAACCGCTCCGCGAGAGTCTGTTTCTTTAGCTGCATCGCCGGCTCCAACATTCTTTGACGAATTCGGTCTCGGAATTCCGAGGAGGCGCGGATCTGGCGGACGACGTTGCTCGGGTTGTTGTTGCTCTTGTTGAAATCGAGGTGGTGACGGTGCTCGGCCGGATCAAACGTCATCTCGTAGTCCTTAATGGTGATCCTTCCTCCAAGGCGGGATCGCTGACGCCGGAGCGGCATTAAGGAATCTCCGGCCTTTAACCCCTCGGCCTTCTTATAATTTCCATCGCGCAGCATGAAAGAATGATCCGCCGTGCAGGCGATCCGTTCGCCGTTGTCGAGCGTTACCTCCACAACCTCCGCGTTCTCCCTCGTCTTCCTGGGATGGAGAATCTGCTCTATCCCGATCCTCCCTCCGGGAAGAACGGTGTAGCAAAAATTCTTTCTTCCGGCGTTCCATTCCTCGACCAGCTCTTTAAAAGTCAACTGCCTGCCATCGGCAAGCGCAACCCTGGTATCGCCCGAAAAGCAGCCTCCGGCGGAATCCCCCTCCACTAGATACAGTTCGCACAGCTCCGGATCTTTCTCTGAGCAGTCGGCCAGCTTGCCCGGCAGGCTGTCCATCTCCAAGAGGCCTTTGCGCCGGGTCAGCTCCCGCGCCTTGCGCGCCGCTTCCCGGGCCCGCGACGCCAGGATGCCCTTCTCGATGATTTTGTTGGCGACAGAAGGGTTTTCCTCGAAAAAAGCGGACAGGGCATCGTTGACCACACTGGCGGACAAGCCCTCTACCTCGGAGTTTCCCAGTTTCGTCTTGGTCTGCCCCTCAAACTGAGGATTGGGGATCTTGACGCTGATCACGGCCGTCAAGCCTTCTCGGACATCCTCGCCCGTCAAAGGAGGCTCGCTCTCCTTCAGGTGCCCTCTGGCCTTGCAGTAGTTGTTCAAGACCCGAGTCAGCGCCGACTTGAAGCCGCTTAAGTGGGTGCCTCCCTCCACCGTGTTGATGTTGTTGGCGAAAGAGAAGAGGGTCTCGGAGAAACCGTCGTTGTACTGGATCGCCGCCTCCAGGATGACATCCTCCTTCTCCCGGGAGAAGTTGATCACCCCCTTGTGAACAGGGGCCTTTCCTTTGTTGAGATACTCCACAAAGGAAGCCAGCCCGCCCTCGTACTGAAAGACCTGGTTCTTGTCGGTCCTCTCGTCCGTCAAGGCGATTTTTAGGTTCTTGTTTAAAAACGCCAGCTCCCGCAGTCGATTCACCAGGGTATCGTAGGAGAACTCTATCTTCTGCCCGAAGATCTCCCGATCCGGCTTGAAGGTGACTCGGGTACCTGTCGAACTCGCCTTGCCGATGACGGTGAGTTTCGTCTTGGTTTTTCCCCGCTCATATCGCTGGTGGTGGACCTTCCCGTCCCGGCGAACCTCCACCTCCAACCATTCCGAGAGAGCGTTGACCACGCTCACTCCCACTCCGTGCAGACCGCCGGATACCTTGTAGATTCGGTGATCGAACTTGCCGCCCGCATGAAGCATCGTCAGCGCCACCTCGACGGCCGGCTTCTTCTCTGTTTTATGAATATCCACGGGGATCCCGCGACCATTGTCATTGACGGTCACGGAGTTGTCCGCGCGGATCGTCACTTCGATGGAGGCGCCGAACCCGGCCATCGACTCGTCCACGGAGTTATCCACCACTTCGTAAACCAGGTGGTGGAGCCCCCGAGCTCCAGTGTCTCCGATGTACATGGCCGGGCGGCGCCGGACCGCCTCGGTTCCTTCCAGAACCTGTATGGTCGTGGCGTCGTACGCGGAGGGTTTACTCGACTTTACGGCCTCTTTCCCTGCCATTCGGTTTCCTTTTCCTCTCCGATCCGAAAGCTTAACTCCTTGATCCGATTCGCTCCAAACCGCTCGATCAAACCCTGAAGGAGCCTGGGTCTGCTCAGATTCAGGGTGTACATCCATCCCGAGTTCTCCGCTTCCACCAGAAGCCGTCGACTCCGAAGGGTTCTGGGCCAGCTGTGCGCCGACGCCCTCTTTCCGACCAGTTTTTCCCATGCCGCTTGAATCTCCTCCAATGAAAGACGCTTTTCCCCTTTTAAATCCTTCAAGACCCCAGGAAGAAGCTCTGCCAGGGGGACTGTCGGGTGGGTCCTGGAGCTTTTCAAGGGCTCAGTTGCATGGGTAAAACAATATACAGGTAGTGATCCTTGGTGCGAACCACCCCTGGTCGATCCGGCCCTGGAAGTTCGATCTCCACGTTCCCATCCGGAAGCGCTTTTAAAACGTCGATGATGTAGTTTGGGTTGAACCCAACGGAAAATTCCGATCCACTATAGGACACCTTCAATTCTTCATGGGCCTCCCCCACCTCCGGAGTTTGCTTAGAGATCGTCAGGTGTCCCGGCTTAAGGTCGAACCGGATGGAGGGGGAATCCTGCGTCGCCCACAAGCTGATCCGGCGCGTGGCCAATAGAAGGGCCTCTCTGGAAACCTCCATTTTTTGTGGGCTTTCCGGCGGTATCACCTGGGCATAGTTTGGGAACTTTCCTTCGATTAACCGAGATACGAACTGCGTGTTCCCTAAGTCAAAGGCAATTTGATTCTCCTTAAACAAGATCCTTACCGTCGGACTCTCTCCCAAGAGACGGTGCAGCTCTGTTACGGTTTTAAACGGCACAACAGCCTGCTGCTCCACCGGGGCGCTGGTTGTTACTTGCCTCTCCACCATGGCCAGCCGTCTCCCGTCGGTGGCAACTAACCGCAGCCACTCTCCTTTCCAAACAAAAAGAATTCCAGTCAACACATAGCGGGACTCGTCCTTTGAAACTGCGAATGTGGTCAGCTCCAACATCGCCTGAAGCAGCCCTTGATCAATCACCAGGGCGTCCTGGTTTTCTAGTTTTGGGAGACGAGGGAACTCCTCTTTGGGAAGCCCCATAATCTTAAAGAGCCCCTGCTCACACTCTATGCTGACCTGTTGATTCTTTTTTGTGGTAATTGCGAGCGCTGTGTTTGGAAGCTCCTTGACGAGATCGTTTAAGCGTTTTGCTGGGAGGGTAATGGCCCCTTCCTCTGTAACTTGCGCCGGTACCGTGCAGGAGATGCCCAATTCTAAATCTGTGCTGGCGAGGTGAATGGTATCCTTACGCGCTTCCATAAGCAGGTGCGAAAGGATGGGGAGGGTGCTTTTTGTCGGCACTATCGGGTATATGGTTTGAATCCCTTTTAGAAGGTGCTCTCGCGCAATATGGGTTTTCATCAGGCCTTCTTGATATTATCCTTTAGATAAAAACAATAACAACATTAATAAGGGCTGTATCCACTATGGAGACCACACACAACCACACCGCCAAGAAAGAGATAAGATTCAACAAATCCTGTTGATAAACCGTTCAAAGATTAAACACTCTCCATAAAACACGCCACTACAGCTGACTCTCAACAACTTATCCACAATTTATGAGAGCTGCGAAGCTAAAACTTCCAACAGCTTCTTTAACCGCTCATCCGACTTCTTGGACCCTGAGATTTTTTGGCAGGCATAGATGACCGTCGCATGATCCCGCCCACCAAAAGCTTCACCAATAGCCGGCAAAGAAGCTTCTGTCAGCTCTCTAGCTAGAGCCATGGCGATCTGCCGGGGCATCGAAATCTCCCGTGACCGCCGCTTCCCCTTTAGGTCCGACACCGATAGATTAAAATAATCCGCCACCACCCGCTGAATTCGATCCAAGGTGACCCGACGAGCCGTCTCCGCCACCACCCCTTTTAGAACCTCCTGGGCCATTTCCAGAGAGATCTCGCGGCTCACAAGGACCGAATAGGCAATGACCCGATTCAGCGCACCCTCCAGTTCCCGGATATTGGAAGAGACGCGCTCCGCAATGAATAAGGTAATCTCCTCTGGAACAAGAGAACCCTGAGCCTCCGCCTTTTTGCGCAGAATAGCGACGCGAGTCTCCAGGTCGGGTGGCTGAACATCCGTAACCAGGCCCCACTCAAACCGGGAAACCAGACGCTCCTCAACACCTCGAAGTTCCTTGGGGGGCCGGTCGCTGGACATGATGATCTGCCGGTGCGCGTCGTACAGGGTGTTAAAGGTGTGGAAGAACCCTTCCTGCGTAGACTCCTTTCCGCCGATAAAGTGGATATCATCCACCAGAAGGGCATCCGCGGATCGAAACCGTTCGCGGAAGGCAGCCATCGAACGATTCTGAATTGCCGAGATCAGGAGGTTTGTAAATTTTTCGCTGGAGATATAAATCACCCGAGCCTGCGGAAACCGCTGCCGAAGCCTGTGCCCGATCGCCTGCATGAGATGGGTCTTTCCGAGCCCCACCCCCCCATGAATAAACAAGGGGTTGTAAGCCTTAGCGGGAGAATCACTGACCGCCAAGGCTGCGGCATGGGCGAACCGGTTGGAAGATCCGATGACGAACTCCTCGAAGGTATACCGCGCATTCAACGCCAGGTCCGACGAGCTCAGACGATCAGAGCTGGAAGATTTCTGCAGGTTCCAAGGATTCGGGTCGATTTCCGGGGGGATCGTCGCAGCGGTGGCTGCGACCGGGGAGGGCCTGCTTGTCGGCGAGGAGATTTTATACTGAACACGGACACGGGATTTAACCAGACCGACCAACACTCGATCAACCAGTTCTGTGTAATGGCTGGCGAGCCAATCCCTGAAGAAAGGGTTCGGCACCTCGACGACAAGGGTGTCGGAGGTCGATTCAACTACCCGTGTGGGTTGGAACCATGTTTCATAAGCCTGGCTGGGCAACTCCCGTTGAATCTGAGCGAGCGCTTCCTGCCAGAGGTTGAGGTCTAAGCGGTCCATCGGACAGGTGACCCTTTCTCGGTAGAAAAGGCATCTTATCATGGGAGACACCTGTTTGACAAGGATTCGAGAGGGCTGTACAATGAAACGAAAAGGGTCTCTTCATGAAGAAAACATTAAAGCCTATTACACTCCTGAAAAAGAAACGCCGGCACGGATTCCGTCGGAGGATGTCTACCCGGGCCGGCAGAGCGGTTCTCAGGCGGCGCCGGCAGAAGGGCCGCCACCGCCTGATTCCGTGACTTGGCCGTCTCTGGTCTGTCCTGATGGGAGCCGAGAAGTTCCGACGACCGCAGCGAATTTTCGGCACCCACACCTTCCGGCGAATCTTCAAAGAAGGAACCCGCCTTCGAATTCCGCGGGAGCCTTTCTCCGAAGCAGAGATCGGATTAATCGCTCTTCCAAACGGCCTGCCCTATCCGAGATTTGGATGCGTCGTCCGTCGGGGAGCAGCCTCAACGGCGGCAGAGAGAAACCGGCTGAAGCGGTGGCTGCGCGAGGCATTCCGACGGAATCAGCCCTCTTTTCCGAGGGGCTGCGACCTGGTGGCGGTCGTTTTTCGGGCTTCAAAAGACCGCTCGTTTCAGTCTCTCCAGAAAACGCTTCTAGCCTTTGCCCAGGCAAGGGCCCCGTGGCACGAATCCTCCTCCTAGCGATTCAAGCATACCAGGCAGCCTCCAGCGCGCTGGGGATTTTTCCAAGAAGCTGCCGATTTTTTCCAAGCTGCTCCCGGTATACGGCCCAGGCGATCCTTCGATACGGAGCTTATGAAGGAATGAAACGAGGTATCCAACGACTGCTCAGATGCCACCCGCTTCACCCGGGCGGGTGGGATCCCGTGGAGGTTTGAACCCATGACCCCGCACCTTCTGCGTTGTCTAGAGCCAACCCGTGGATCTCCCGGCAATCTCCACGGCAAGAAAGAAGGTGCGGGGTGAAATCCGAGCAGCGCCTCCTGTTGGCGATGGCATTGACCTTCGGGGTGTTGGTCTTCTGGTCTTCGATTACCCCAACCAATTACCCAACAACAAGATCCAATCCTGAGAAGAGTCTGGAACAAGCCGCACTCCCCCCTAGCCCTATTCAGAAGATAGAGCCGATGGCGGAAGAGCTTCTCGAAATAGAAGCAGCCCCGTTTCGGTTCGGGATAGGAACGATCCGAGGAGGAATTCGGAACCTTCGAGTGGATTCCACCCACCTCCTTTCCGGATCCGAACCGGCTTTTCTTGAGGTCGAACTCCTAAAACCGGAAGGAGAGCGGCTTCGATTTCAAACACTCCAGGCCGGGGGGAAACTTGTCAGCAAGTCGGAAATATCAGATGTCGGAGCTGAAATAACCAGGACAATTTCAAAGAGTGATATTGATGCTGATTTCTTGTTAGATATAAAGTTAATAATTTTAAATAATGGATCAAAAACACAGAATTACAAGTTGCGCATGACCACTTATCGACCGCTGCTTCTCGGGAAACCGGAAGATCAGCAATACGGCCATGGATTTGCAAGATCTCTAGGGGAAACACGCCCCCTTAATGTAAAAAAGGGCGGCGCCCTGAGCATTCCGGGCTCCCCGGTTTGGATAACGGCCCAAGGAAGATCGCACGCGATTATCCTTCAGCCTGTTCCGCCGGTTGGTATGTTCCACGTGGAACATTTTAACTCGGAACCAAACGAGGTCGTCGGCTGGCTGGAATTTCCGGAGATTCAGCTTGCGCCAGGCGGGCAGGCCGCTTGGGACTTCCATCTCTATGCGGGGCCTCTGACCCCCTCCTATTTGGAAAAAGCGGGGTTGGCCGACGCGATCACCTTCGGGACTTTCTCAGAGGTGAGCCGGTTTATTCTGAAAATCCTTCCCTGGGCGAAGGAGCATCTTGGAAGCTACGGCTGGGCGATTATCTTCCTCAGCGTGTCGGCGTGGCTTATTTTTTTCCCGGTTACCTGGTTCGGGTACAAAGCCACTTTTCGAACCATGGAGAAAATGGCCGCTTTAAAACCGAAAATGGCGCGGATCCGAAAAGAGTTCGCGAAAAATCCGGAGAAGATTCAGAAGGAGATCATGGAGCTGCATCGTCAGCACGGGGTCAACCCGTTAAGTGGCTGTCTGCCTGGATGCCTGCCGATGCTGCTTCAGATTCCGGTTTACATCGGATTGTTTCAGGCGTTGAATCGCGCTCCGGAATTGGATGGGGAGAGATTCTTCATCTTTAGGGATCTTTCAGCTCCGGATGCTCTTATCTCGTTCGGAAAAATGGGGGTGAATCTATTACCGCTGTTCGCAGCCGCCGCGATGTTTCTTCAGCAGCAGCTTTCCAAACAGCCGACCGAATGGCTGAGCGAAGAGGAAAAGACGCAGCAAAAGATAATGGGTTGGATTTTTCCTGCGATGTTCACCCTCATGTTTTACTCACTTCCTTCCGGATTTTTGATATATTACGTTGTCAATACGGCCTTGATCGTGAGCCAACAGTTTCTGGCCAAGAAAGTCCATAAAAGGCAGTAGAATGGCGACAAGGCCATCTCGATCGGTGACTATGGAGGGACCCTCTGTGCGGGAGGCGATCGGCAAAGGGCTTGCCGTCCTCGGAGTCTCCAGGGATCGGGTGAGCATCAAGGTTCTTTCCGAGGAGAACAGGGGGCTTTTTGGAATGCGGGGCGCGAAACCGGCGAGGGTCCGGCTGACCTTAAAATCTTCTCAGAGTGCCGGCCTTTAATGTTCCACGTGGAACATTCGACGATCATCTCCATCTGTAATCAAAAAGGGGGGGTGGGGAAAACCACCACGGCGGTTAATCTCGGGGCGGCCCTTGCCCTTTCGGGATGCAGGGTTCTGTTGGTGGATTTAGACCCTCAGGGGAATGCTACCAGCGGGCTGGGGATCGAGAAAAAAAACCTAGGCCGATCCGTGTACGACCTTCTTCTCGGTCGGCTCTCTCTGGAAGAGGCGGTCATTTCTACGAAGGTCCAGAATCTTTCCCTCGTTCCTTCGTCGGTTGCTTTAAGCGGCGCAGAGGTGGAGCTGGTTCAACTTCCGGAAAGAGAGCATCGGCTTAAAACGGCCTTGAAAGATCCCCAGAGAGCGGCGTATGATCTGGTGTTGATTGACAGCCCCCCTTCTCTGGGATTGCTCACGCTGAATGCCCTCGTGGCTTCGGACAGCGTTCTGATTCCGCTTCAGTGTGAGTATTATGCTCTAGAAGGATTGAGCCAGCTTTTGGAAACCATTCGCCTTGTCCAGGAGGGACTGAATAGCGATCTGTCCATCGAAGGGGTTCTTTTGACGATGGCTGACTTTCGAACCCGGTTGACCAGCGATGTCATTCAAGAGGTGCGCCGATTCTTTGGGTCCAAGGTCTACGATGTGGTTATCCCTCGCTCGGTACGCTTAAGCGAGGCGCCAAGTCACGGAGTGCCGATCGCTTTGTTTGACCCTGGCTCGGCAGGAGCGAGGGCGTATCAGTCTTTGGCCGAGAAGATTATCGCGGCGAAAAAAGAGGAGAAAGATTCCGATGTCGGAGATCAAGGGGCTAGGCAGGGGGATCCGGGCGCTCATCCCGGAGAGCACGCTCGCCTCTCTGGAGAGGCCGGTCTCTTCACGAGTTCCGGTTCATCCGAAAGAAGGGGAGATCGTCTGGGTTCGAATCGAATCGATCCAGACCGGCCGGTTCCAGCCTCGGAAGAGACTGGATGAATCAAAAATACACAAATTATCCGATTCTATTAAAGAAAGTGGATTAATATACCCACTTTTAGTCAGAAAAAATAGTAAAAGTGGAGTAGAAAGCCAATTTAAATACGAATTGATCGCAGGAGAGAGAAGGCTTCGGGCCCTTAAATTTCTAGGAGAAACAGAGGCCCCGGTAGTCATCAAGGAAATTCCGGATCGAAAAGCGATGGAATTGGCCTTGGTGGAAAATCTGCAGCGAGAAGAGCTCAACCCGATCGAAGAAGCGATGGGATACCAGCGGCTGATTCAAGAGTTTGAATTAACCCAGGAGGAGGTGGCTGGTTCTGTTGGAAAGGATCGGGCCACGGTCGCCAACATCCTGAGGCTTTTAAAGCTTGGCGAATCGATCCGAGAAGAGCTTGCCTCGGGCCGTTTGACGCTGGGCCATGCGCGGGCTCTCTTGGGATTGGAGCCGGGAAAGAACCAGAGCGATCTGGCTCAGCGGATCGCGACGGAGGAGCTTTCGGTCCGTCGCACGGAGCAGATGGTCAAGGCTCTTCTCTCCCATGGCGCACGGCCCAGATCCAGGGGACTGCGGGATCCCCACATGGGAGAGGCAGAGCAAAAACTCCAGAGAGCTTTGGGCACAAAGGTGGAGATCCTTCACGGAAGATCGCGAGGCTGGATTCGGATCGCCTATTACTCCTTGAAGGATTTGGATCGGCTGCTAGGGCGGTTGACTTAAGAGATTACTCACTTATAATAGTAAGTTTACCCAAGATGATTCAACAAACGCTCGTTTTAATCAAACCGGACGGCTTGATCCGATCCCTGACGGGGAATATCCTCACCCGGCTCTCGGAAACGAAGCTGGAGATCGTAGCCGCCAAAATGAGCCGGGTGTCCAAAGAGCTAGCGGAGGCTCACTATCAGCATTTGAGCGACAAGCCGTTCTACCCGGAGCTGATCCAATACCTCCAAGGGGAGCTCCACGACCGGAGAAAGATAATGGCCCTGATTTATTGGGGAGAGGACGCCATTGTCAAGGTGCGCGAGATGGCCGGAGAGACCAACCCGGAAGAGGCCGCACCCACGTCGATCCGGGGCTCCTTCGGGCGGATCCGATCCAGCGGGCTGTACGAGAATGTCATCCACGCCTCCTCCTCGGAGCCTGAGGCGGAACGGGAAATCAAACTTTGGTTCCAACCCGGGGAGGTGGTCGTAGACCTGTATCCCACCCAATGGGTAGCGGAAAGAGAAGTTAAGGTTCTTCGGTGGATCTAATCGGATCCTCGCCAGGTCGATGCTCACCAGCATGACCGGATTCGGCCGAGCGGAGGTTGAGCTCCCGCCGGCCGGCCGGGCCGTCGTAGAAATTCAAACTCTCAACCACCGATTTCTCGATATGGAATGTCGGCTTCCCGATGGTTTTCAATCTTTCGAGGAGCAGGTGAGGTCCCTCGTGGCCGGGAAAATCCACCGGGGCCGGGTTAGGGTGTTCCTGAATTGGAAGGCGCAGGCACGGAGAATCCCGGTGGATTTTCGAGAGGGGCTGGCTCGCCAGTATGTGGCGGAGCTTAAACGGCTCCAGCGAAACCTTCAGCTTTCCGGGCCGGTCACTCTGGAAATGATCCTGGGGCTGCCGCAAGTGGTGACGGTAATGGAACAGGAGGCGCTTCCCCCGCAAGGATGGGCTTCCGTGAAGGGGGCCATGGGCAGGGCCTTGGCGCAGGTGATGATGATGCGCCGAAAGGAGGGGGATCGCCTTGCAAAGGCCGTCACCCGGCACGTCCGCTCGCTGGCGACTCTTTCTCGGAGGATCCAGAATCGCCTGCCCGGGATTCAGCGGGAGGCGCAGAAAAGGTTGATTCAACGGGTCCAGGCCATCGTTCCGACGGCGGATCCGAAAGCGGTGGTGGGCCAGGTCATTTCCTTCGCTCAGGCCACGGACGTCACCGAAGAGTTGGTGCGGATCAGCTCGCACCTTTTGGCCTTGCGAAAGGCGGTTCAGGGCAGCGCGGAAAGTCCCGGGCGGACCATTGACTTCCTGGCCCAGGAGCTTCATCGAGAAGTGAACACCTTGGGGACGAAGGTCCGGCAGGGACAGGTGGTTCGGTGGGTGGTGGAGATGAAGAATCAGATCGAGAAGCTCCGAGAGCAGGCCGCCAACATTGAGTAGCGCCCTGAAGAAGCGACGGCGCCTCTTCGTGATCTCCGCTCCTTCGGGCAGCGGGAAAACGACGGTGATCAAGGAACTCCTGAGGTTAGAGCCCGGCATGGTGCGGTCGATCTCGATGACCACGCGGCCGCCGCGAGCCGGAGAGCGTCACGCGCGAGATTATTGGTTTGTCGGCCCGGCCGAGTTCGCCAAGGCCAGGGCCAGGGGGGATCTGCTGGAGTGCGCACGTTTGCTGGAGCACTGGTACGGCACCCCCCTAAGGCCGATTCGCCGCGCCCTGAGCAAAGGCAGGGACGTATTGTTGGGACTGGATATTCAAGGAGCCAGGCAGCTTCGTCGGGAAAAGCTTCCCATGACCAGCATCTTTTTGCTGCCCCCCTCTGTGGCGGCATTGCGCAGCCGCTTGAAAGGTAGGGGCACGGAGACCCCGGCGCAGATCCGGGCTCGGTTAAAATTGGCGCAGCAGGAGCTGAAGGAAGTGAAGTATTATGATTACGCTGTAGTCAACGACTCGCTTCCGGAAGCTGTAGAAACAGTGAAGGCTATTGTGAAGGCAGAACGTTGCCGGGTGAATTAAAACCATGACATTTACGATGGAGCAGTTGTCGGGGAAAGTCGGTTCGAAATACAAGCTGGTGATTCTTGCGGCCCGCAGGGCTTTAGAAATCAGCGAGGGGGCGCCCAAGCTGGTGGAGGTCAGCCTGAAGACCAAGCCGTCGCTGGTGGCCCTGGAAGAGATCGCCCAGGGAAAGATTTTCTATCGCCTGAAGAAATCGAGCAAATAACATGAAGCAGGTGATCGTCGGGGTCACCGGATCCATCGCCTGCTACAAGGCGTGCGATCTGGTGAGCGCCTTGCGCAAGGACGACGGCGTGGCGGTCCATGTGGTGATGACCCAGGAGGCGGCCCGATTCGTCAGCCCCCTGACCTTTCAAACCCTTTCGGGGAATCGAGTCTACTCGGATCTCTTTGAGGCGCCGGAGGAATGGGATCTCCTGCACACCTCCCTGTCGGCTCAAGCGGATCTGGTGCTGGTTTGTCCGGCCACCTTGAACCTGATCGGGAAGCTGGCCAACGGGATTTGCGACGATCTCTTAACCTGCATCTTGTTCGCGACGAAGGCGCCGGTGATTCTGGCGCCGGCCATGAATAAGGCGATGTACGAGCACAAGGTGACCCAGGGGAACATTGCGCGCCTGAGGTCGCTGGGATATGAGTTTGTCGGACCGATTCGGGGAGAGCTTGCCTGCCGGCAAGTGGGGATGGGGCACATTGCAGAAGCCGAGGAGGTCTTGACCGCGGCGCGGCGGCGTCTTGGAAAGTTAAAGGTGAGAAGTAAAAAATGAAAAGTAAAAAGTATCGATTGCTGATCACCGCAGGTCCCACCCGGGAGCCGATCGATCCGGTCCGGTTCATCTCCAATTATTCCACTGGAATGCTGGGCTACACCCTAGCGAAAATGGCCGGCCGGCGGGGGCATCAGGCGATCCTGATCAGCGGTCCCACGGAGCTTAAGGTCCCGAAGGGGGTCCGGTGCATCCAGGTAGAGACGGCCATTGAGATGGAGCAGGCGGTGGCGAAGACCTTCCCCAAGGTAGATGCCCTCATCATGGGAGCGGCGGTGGCCGACTTCCGGCCGATCCGCGTGGCCACCCAAAAGATCAAGCGCTCCGGCGTCACCGGGTCGCTGCGTCTCTGGCAGCTCGACCTCGTTGAGAATCCGGACATCGTGGCGCAGGTGGCCGGCCAGCGCAAGAAGACTCAGGCGGTCATGGGATTTGCCCTGGAGACGGAGAATCTCCTCCCCAATGCCCGGCGGAAACTCAAGTCCAAGAACCTGGACGCCATTGTGGCCACGCGGCTTTCCCCCAAAGGCAAAGGGCGCGGCCCCTTTGGCGCCGATCCGGTGGATGGGGCGATCCTGGATCACCGCGGCCGGACCAAATCGTTTCGAGCGCTGCCTAAACTCCAGCTGGCTGCCCGCATCCTCGACACCATTGAAGGAATCCTCTCCACCCGTCTCAAGGGATGAATCCCATCTTTTTTCGGCGCGGTAGCCAAGTGGCAAGGCAACGGTCTGCAAAACCGTTATTCATCGGTTCGATTCCGATCCGCGCCTTTTTGAAATTGGGCTGAGGAACAATGAATAAGACTGGACCGAAGCCAAAACCGTTTGAGTGCCCGGAAAATCTATTCTGGTACCTTGTGGGACTGGTAGCTACGGATGGCTGCCTGATCAACAATGGCAGAAGGGTAACGATCACAGCGAAAGACAGGCGCTATCTGATGCAGCTTCGCAAGATGCTGGGGTTGAAAACGAAAATCGCGAGAAAGCGAGGAGGCTTTGGGGACACGATCGGACACGACCTTAATATAGGTAGAAAGATT
>Ga0247727_10007969_pt1 | contig 19874 bp, 21 predicted proteins | sample WisWelCaveWW1625_FD_202498 | JGI IMG/M metagenome (GOLD analysis project Ga0247727, IMG submission 202498) | Biofilm microbial communities from Wishing Well Cave, Virginia, United States - WW16-25 | ecosystem: Environmental > Aquatic > Deep subsurface > Groundwater > Cave microbial mat | place... | reverse complement strand
GTCAAGCCCCGAACGAGCCGCGTTAGTGTCTACAGTTTTCATCGCGACTGACCTGGATTCGCCCCTCGTGACAGAGGTAGACCGCCGCTCCGGCCGCTCACTTCACCCTACAGGTGTCGAACTCAGGTCTCACGATTGCCAGCAACGTCTCCTGAACAACGTCCTCCACGTCTTCGGGAGGCACCCGCCGAACGACCACCATGGTGATGCGACGAGTCCATGCTTCCAGCAGTTGGTCGTCTACCCATCCCGACCCGTCCTCTGACTGAGCGTGCCCGTTTGTGGGCCGCTCGGAATGTGCCAACGTCGGTGGGACAGCCCGGGCAGGATATTACTGTAGCGGCGTCATGACGACACCTCCGGCGGCCTGCTCCGGTGAAAGTATAGCCCGGTGCTCACCGGCGTCAAGGGTGCGCTGCGCCGGGCACGCAGACGGCGACGTGCCCGCCCTTGACCCCGGCTCCGCTCCGGGCTGGTTCACCTTCGGAGCAGGCGTCGAGTCCAAGCAGCCCTGGACCAGGTGGGTGGGTTCATCAGCGACCGCCGGGGCGTTGATCCAGACCGTGCTGGGTGGCACGGCGACCTTGGGCAGTCCGTGCGGGAAGCGCTCAGGATGCGCCGCGTAGGCCGCGTCGAGAACCTGCTGGCGTTGGGCCAGCACAGCTTCGGTGCGTCCGTAGTGCACCGTCGCCGGCGTCAGCAACGCCAGCGCCGTGTGATGATGCTCCTCGTTGTACCACAAGAAGTACGGGCCACAGAAGCCACGGCTGTTGTCGATGCTCATGAAATGATCCGGGAATGTCGGGTGATATTTCATCGTCTTGAAGCCGGACTCCGAGTATGGGTTGTCGTTGGAAACGTGCGGTCGACTGTGCGATTTGCCGACACCCAACTTGTTGAGGAGATCGTTGACTGTCTGCGAGACCATGGGACTGCCGCGGTCCGCGTGCAACGTCAGCTCTCCGGGCTGGATGCCCTGTTTGGCGCAGGCCGCATCGATCAGCTCATGTGCCAAGGCCTCCCGCTCGTGCTCGGCCACCAGCCAGCCCACGACGTAGCGACTGAAGATGTCCATGATTACGTACAGGAAGAACCATACACCCCTGACTGGCCCCCGCAGTTTGGTGATGTCCCAGCTCCACACCCGATTGGGTCCGCTGGCCATCAGCTCCGGTCGCGCGTAGTGCGGCTGTCGCGCCTGGTTGCGCCGTTCGCGGACTTCGCCGTCCTGGCTCAGGATGCGGTACATCGTGCGCCAGTGACACAAATGCACGCCCTCTTCCAACAACGTGGCGTACACCTCTCGCGGTGCTTTGTCCACAAACCGCTCGCTGTGCAACTCCGCGCGGACGAGCGTCCTTTCACCCTCGGACAATGCTCTGGCCGGTATCGCACGCGACGACGCATCGCTCGTCGCCAGATTCATCGGTTCGGCCTTCCAACGATAGAAGCTCGACCGCACAACGACCAACATTTCGCATGCGGGTGCGAAGCCGATCTTCTCGCCCAAGGACAACGTCGTCATCATCAACTCTCGCCATCGATCGACAGCTTGGTCGGCTCCGACTCGAAGATCGCACACAACTTTTTTTGGGCGTTGATGATCAACTCGGCCCGTTCCAGCCGAGCTGTCAACTGCGTGTTCGCGCGTTCGAGCTCGGCGATGCGGGTCTCCGGGGTTGGCTTGCGTCCACGCTTCCGCGGCGTCAGGGCACGCAGCAGGCCCGCATCGCGCTGCTGTCGCCAGTTGGCCAAGTGCGACGAATACAGTCCTTCGCGACGCAGCACCGTCCCAATCTGGCCCGGACCGGTGCACCCGTCGGTCTCGCGCAGCACGCTCAGCTTGTACTCCGCATTGAAGCGCCGCCGGCCCGCCTTCGGCACAACCTCCGGGTCGACCACCCCGCCTGCCCCGTTCTCGTGGACCTCGACGCGATTCGCTTGTGACATGACTCTGCCTCCTGTCCCGCCCCCGGCATTCTACACTAATTTCCCCGGCAGAGTGTCTCACCTCTCGTTGGCACAGGGGGGCTCAGCATCATCAGCACTCTCTCGATTCACGGAACAGCCTCCTTGTTGTGCCTTCGGCACGAATGGTAGTTCTGTTCCCTCCCTTAAGCTCTCTGAACGGTGTTGAGCGATTGCGGCACACTGGGGTGGTATCGTGCGCGGGGATCCCGATGTTCACATCGCCTGCGGCAGGCGACCCAGTATCAGTACTTCCGATATTGGGCGTGTGGGTTCCGGAAATTCTGCCGGGGAAATTCCGGAAACACTATGTTTGCACTTTTTCCAGTTTGCAGAGGTGGCCCGCCGGATCGAGGGGCGCCGTTTGCAGAGGTGGAAGCGAAAAGTGCAAAGGTAGTGCCGGAAAGTCTGGCCGCTGAGCCGATGAGTTGACGGATTCATCGGAGACAGGAGCGGCAGATGCTCGGCCGCAGGCTTTCCCACTGCTTGCCGCTCAGCAACTTGGCACGGGGATCGATCCAGCGGTAGCTCGGTGAGACGAACACGTCTCGCCGGCGGAGATGGGCGCGGAGCTGGTCCAACACGCAGAACGTGTAGGCCGTGCGGTCCACCTGGCCATCAGGGCGAATCACCAGCGGGCGCCAGCGGCCGGTGACGACGCCAAGGGGCGCCTTGCCCATGTCCGGTGCGCGCTTGCCCTCGATCGAAGCCAGGAAGTCGAGCGCGCGGATGACGCCGCGGGCGGTGTCTACGCTCTCAAACTGAAGCGCCTTCAGAAAGGTCGGCAGGAAATGGCGGACGGTGCGGTACCGCTCCGCGAGCTGGTCATAGTAGAGGTCATCCTGCGGTCGACTGATCGCGTCGACAGTCTCAAGCGCACCGAGGAGTTCGTCGCGTGGAACCTGGGCGAAGATGGCCTCACGGATGTCGGTGGTCTCATCCCCCTCTCCCAGCAGCATCTGGCAGGCACGGGCGAGCGTCATCGCCGCCTCATCGAGATCGCCCAAGGTCTTGAGGCGCTCGCGCTGGCCGTCATCACGGGCCTCGTTTAGCAGCTTGGCCAAGAGCAGATCGAACAGATCCAGGGCGTCATCCTGCGCCAGGACCTCGTACTCCCTGGCGAAGGCGACGAGCGTCGCGATCTGATGCTCCTCGGGCATCCGGGCGATGGCTTGGGCGCGGGCCGCTGCGGCATACCGGGCCAGCATGCGGATGCGGCGGGCGGGAATCCGGTTCAGATCGAGCGCGCTGGCACCCAGGGTGCGAATCTCCGTCAGCCGATTGAGCGCGCGGACGAGCTCCCGGCTGCTCAGGCGGCGCGGGGCGCGCCGTAGGGTGTCGAGCTTACTCTGGCCGGTGTCGTCGATCTTCAGGAGCAGCTTCAGACGCGCCTTCTGGTCAGCGTCGGGAGCGGCGGACAGGAGGCGCCAGACGCGGGTGTCGGCTCGACTGCGTGCCCGGGCGACCAGCCGTTCGAGCACACTGGCGCCGGGCAAGAGCACCTTGCGCTCGACGAGCCACCCCGTAGCGCCATCAAAGAGTACGATGGGCCGCTCTCCACCCAGCCAGGCCCGCGCCAAGAGCCAACGCGTCAAGGTGAAGTGGTAGGGCTGTTCGTGGAACTGATGGTAGCCATACGCCTCTCGGATGTCTCGCGCATGACGCCGCTGAGTGTCGACATTGGCGTAAAGCCGCAGGCAAGCCACTGGGTCAGCGATCTCAAGCTGGTCGCTGACGTACCAGACGACGGAATCCGGCACCTCGGCCAGGTCGGTGGCAAAGGTGCCCAGGAAGCGCACCGTCCCCAGTTGGAGGGCGTACCCGAGGCGGTTGTGATCGCTCCGGTACTGGGCCAGCCGCTCTCTGTCGGCGCCGTCCAGATGGAAATGGTGGGCCAACTGCATAGGCGAAGGCGCTTCGACAAAGTGCCCGAACTGGGAACGAACGGCGGCGGGCAAGAACTCTACGGGCACGGCAGCCTATCCTCTCTGGGGCGGTCGGAGGTCTACTGCGCCCGATTCTGGGCAGGGTTCCAGCGGTGTCAAGGCCGGGGGGTTGGTGGGTCGTCCCTCCTCAAGCGGGCCTTATCGCTTGTTTCTGTTCCAAAACTACCGGGAGGCCTACATACTAACAACCGCAGCGCGCGGGAGGCAACCGCAGCGCGCGGGAGGCAAGCCCCGCCCCTTGGGGCGCCGCCGACTGCGAGCGGCGGGCGGTAGCCTGCCCCGACCGCATGGGAGGGGCAGGAATGACCACCAACTACCAATGCGCGTAGCTTTTATGTAAAGCCAGCGTCTGTGGCAGAATAGCACATCTCGGGGCTCTCTCTGCCGATTTCAAGGCCAAGTCCGCGAACCACCTCTGCAAATGACCAACGGTGTCATCCTGTCATCCACCGGCACAACGGCGTGTCCATGGACCTGCAAGCTTGCAAGCAAGCTTGCTTGCATTTCGTGAAGATAATTCGCGACCTGGCGACGTGAAAAAAGCCCTTGACAAACGGTCGCTGGCCTGATATTCTGTACTTAGTTGTCCTTTAGTTGGGCGCAAAGCGTCTCAATCTAGCCACATTACAGGACTTACCGATGGTCATGAGTAACCTTCTGTCAACCAAGGAAGTGGCCGACCTCTTGGGGGTCGATCGCAAGACGATCTTGCGGTACCTCCAGAGCGGCAAGCTGAAAGGCGCCAAGCTGGGGCGGGATTACCGAATCCCCCAGGAGGCCGTCGCGGCGCTGCTTCAGTCCGGGAGCACGAACTCGCGCAAGCGGTCGGGGACCGCCCTCGTGACTGTCCTGGCGAACCAAAAGGGCGGGGTGGCCAAGACGACCTCGGCGTTCAACCTCGGGGTGGCGCTACACCGGCTGGGCAACAGGGTACTGCTCATCGACCTCGACCCGCAAGCCTCGCTGACGGCGTCGGCGGGGATTCCCGCCGCTCACCTTGAGCGCAGTGTGTACAACGTGCTCCTGGATCCCACGGTCAAGCCGGATGAGGTGATCAAGAAGACGGCCTCGGGGGTCTCTCTCCTCCCCTCCACCATCGACCTCTCGGCAGCGGAGATCGAGCTGGTCAACATGATGCAGCGCGAGCTGGTGCTGCGGGACTTGGTGGACCCCCTTCGTTCAGACTACGACCACATCATCATCGACTGCCCGCCGTCCCTGGGTCTCTTGACCATCAACGCCTTGGCCGCGGCGGACCAAGTCATCATTCCACTCCAGTGCGAGTTCCTGGCCACGCGAGGGCTGGCGCTGCTGCTGAATACTATAGAGAAGGTCAAGTCCCGGCTCAACCGGAGCCTCCATGTGGCCGGCATCCTGCCAACCATGTTCGACGTCCGCACCGTGCACGCCACGGAGGTTCTAAACGAGCTTCGGGCCACCTTCCCCGGCCAAGTGTTCGAGCACCCGATCAAGCACACCGTCAGAGTCAAAGAGGCGCCCGCGGCGGGGATGTCGATCCTCGACTACGACCCAGAGCACGAGGTGTCCCAGGCGTACATCGCCCTAGCGAAGGAGGTGGACGGCTATGCCTAGTCGCCACAAGCGCCCATCTCTCAAGGGCAAGGGCGCCGACATTTTCTTCTCTGGAGAGGTGCCAATCGCCACCGAGCCAGAGATCGCTGAGAGGCTGACGACCGCCAGGGGGCCAGAGGTCAAGCCAAAGTCAACCGATGAAAGCTTGCTTGCAAGCATGCAAGCAAGCGCGCCAGCGCGCCAGCAACCTAGCAAGCTTGCAAGCAAACAAGCAGATCCGCGCGGTTCAACGTCGACCGCAGCCGGAGCAGCGCTCGACAGAATTGCCGCCCCTGGGCGGATCACCGCCAGCTTCAGGTTCGCAGAGGAGGAGCTTGAGGCGCTGGATGACGCAGTGACCGAGGCTAAGAAGAAGCACCGCGTCCGGATCGCCAAGCAAGAGGTAGTACGACTCGGCCTAGCGGCCCTGTTGAGCGACTACGAGGCGCGTGGTACGGCCAGCGTCCTGGGCCAGTACATCGCGAAGGAGAGAGAGAAGAAACGCTAGCAAGCAAGCTTGCAAGCTTGCTTGCACCTGGGCCTTTAAAGAAGGAACAGCCAGCCGTTTCCTCTGTAAACAGGGAAACCTAGCTGACCGCCCTCCCTAAGCAAGAGAGATGGTAGCTGGGTTTCCCGCAACGGACAAATTAGAAGTTGCGCGGGAAGCCAAGTTACCATGTCTAACCAAACACCCAACGACACACCGAGACCGTTCATGGGGTTCCAGAGTCCCAACTACACGCAAGTGCCGGATGAGCTGTTCGACGAACTGCTCCCAGTCCTTTCCGGCGCTGAGCTGAAGGTTCTGCTTTACATAATTCGACGTACGTTCGGGTTCAAGCGGGAGAGCGACAACATCAGCCTTGCCCAGATGCTCAATGGCCTCACCACGCGAGACGGACGGGCGTTGGACGGGGGAGTCGGGCTGAGCAAGAAGACGCTCCTTGGAGCGATCCACAGCCTGGAGGAGCGGAACGTGATCATCACGCAGCGGCGCCAAAGCGTCGAGCGAGGGAACGAGGCAACCTCCTACCGCCTCAACGTGATCGTGCCGTCCCAATGGGAAAAAACTACACCCCCCTTGGGGGAAAAATTACACCAAGGGGGTGGGGGAATAATTACACCACCCCTAGGGGGAAAAACTCCGCCAAGCCCTAGGGGGAAAAATTCCCCCACACAATATACAGATGGAGAAACAGTAGAAGGAGATACAGGTTTCGAAGCTTCGAAGCTTCGAAGGGTACCCTTGTTGAAAGATGAAGGTTCTTTGGCCGCCAGCCCATCTGGTGCACCAGCGGGGTTTTCGACTCCCGGAGACGTGTTGAGGTCCGGAGTACAGCCGCAGCAGGTCCGCGCACCGGGATCCCCCCCTCAATCTGCGGTGCCAGCCGCAGAGGCTCAAAGCCAGCCAGCAGGCGGAGAAGAACCAGCCAGGGACCAGCGCGAGAACCGCCCCGAGACGGCTTCCGAGGACTGGCAGCGGATCCAGTTCCACATCGACGAGTTCCGGCGCGATTTGGGCGACAAAGCAACGCTGCGGGCTTCGACCACCCGCGCGTACAACCTCTACGTCCGATCGGGGGTGCCGATAGCGGTCTACGTGGAACGGCTTTTCCAAGCACGTGTCATCACTCAGGAACACACCGCCTCGATCACCTCCCAGGGCGAGGACACGGCCTTCAAGATCAAGCGTAGGACCAAGGCCGCCTACTTCTTCTCGGTTCTTGAGGATCTGCTCAACCTCCTTCCCCCGGAGGAGCGGGCACGCCGAGACCGTCTTCGTGCTCAAGCCGCCAAGCGGGTGGAGGAGGCGAAAGGCGTCGAGAGGCAGGCTCCAAAGCATCAGCGGGGGGAGGACAATAAGGGCGACGATGGCAAACCGGCCCGGCGCGGGCGGGATAGCGATGGACCGTATGCGGCCTATATCGAGCACTGAGCAGCCGGATCAGACCGCCGTGTCCAGGAGTACGCGATGAGCAAAACTACCGCCCTGGTACCGACCGGGGTGCGAGAGATTGAGTTCTACGGCGACCAGATCGTCACCGTGCTAGTGACTGTCCCAGGGCAGGTGAGGACGGCGATCTATGTCCCTATCCGTCCGCTCTGTGAGTACATCGGCGTTTCTTGGTCTGGCCAGCGCGAGCGGATCATGCGCGATCCCGTCCTGAGCGAGGTCGCTGAATTCGTGCGTGTTACACGTACAAAATCGCCCGGCGGCAGCGGTCGAGGCAACCCCAACGTCCTGGCCCTGCCCATTGAGTACCTCAACGGCTGGCTCTTTGGGATCACCGCCACCCGGGTCAAGGACGACATCCGTGATGCGCTCATCCGCTACCAACGGGAGTGTTACCTGGCGCTGTGGGAGGCCTTTCAGCCGGAGATTCTTGGCCAGGCGATCGGCCAGCCGGTTGACGCGGAAGAGATCGCCACCGACCTCTACAACGTCCAGGTGGGCATCAACGGGATCCTCGACTACCTCCTGCGCCGGCAGCAGCACGACGAGGGCGTGCGCCGGCTCTTGGAGATGGTGCGTCTCGATGTCCACGAAGTCGGCGGCCTCATCGAGGCGGGCGACGTGCTCACCGACCGCCAGCGCCAGACCCTCTACCAACTCGGCCTTGAGGTGGCGGCGCTCATGGCCCAGCTTGAGCCGAAGCGCAACCCGTTCGCCGTCGTGTTCGGGGCGATCAAGAAGACGTTCGACGTGTCGACCTACCGCCAGTTGCCGCGACGCCAGTACCGAAAGGCCCACGAGTTTCTCTCATTCTGGAAGGAAGACCTTGCGCGGCAGATCAAGGCGAAGGGCGAGGAGCCGTGCATTCTGTAGCTGTAGCCCAGGCGATTTGACATAACGACCGTAACTTGATACACTACCCCTGACATATGACAGAGCAGGGGAGACCCTTACCAGACCCGTCCGCCAACGATGAGATCGAGGCCCGCATGAGGGCCTTCGGTATTGATCCTGATCTCGTTCTAGCCCACACCGCCGTCGTGGTCGCCGGGGACGCGAACGCCGCCGGCACACCGGAGGCAGCGAGCGAGGCGGTAGAGCACCTGACGCAGGCGGTCGGCTTCCTTGCCCTCGCCATGGGCAACCTATCCCAGCGTCTGCAGTGGATGCAAGGCCAGGAGGGCGCCGCACCTCGTCTGCCCGACCGGGATCCGGAGGTGATGGTCGCCGGTGATCACCCTGGCCAACCGTAGGTGGAGCACGCTCGCGAAGCCCGTTATAAGTTTCACCACCGCCCATATCTGGAAATCGACCGATCCTTTTTACAACCCGACCGCCGCGTGATCCGCGCCGCCCGGAGCCTGCACGTCAACCGGGAACGACGCGTGCAGGTGGAGGGACGCATTGACCGTGCCGAAGCATCGCTGCGCAGCTACCTTGAGCTTGCCGGCCTTGAAGCGGCCACCATTGGGGGCTACCAGGTCGAGCGCTGTGGCGAGGAGCTCGCCCTCACCCCCATCGCCCTGCTCGGCGTCACGCAGCTGGTGCTGCCTGAGACGCCCGGCGTCCATGCGATCGCCGAGGCCGCCCCCGTCAGGGCCTACCACGCCGCGCCCCGGCCCGCGGCCCGCACCCATCCAGATACTCCTCCCGTCGCCCAAGTCAGCTTCCTGGCGCCGGACGAGGCCGCCTTCATGCACGAGCTGCGCCAGCTGACGGCCCGTGCGACCACGATCTACGACAACACCCGCCCGATCGCAACCCCGCCGGAATCCGGCATCAGCCTCACCAGCGCCGGCGAGGTGTACGCCTACCTGCGCGCCGCCATGGCCGAGCTGCCCCAGGAGCAGCTGCGGGTCTTGACGATGACCATGAAGAACCAGCTCCTGGGCGAGTACCTTCTCTACCAAGGTACGCTGACCGCCTCCATCATCCGCGTCGCCGAGGTCTTCCGGCCGGCGATCATCGACCACGCCGCCGGCATCATCGTCGCCCACAACCACCCTTCCGGCGACCCGACCCCGTCAGGCCATGACCTGGCCACAACCCGGCAGCTCGCCCAAGCCGGCGACCTGTTTGACATTACGCTGCTGGATCATGTCATCATCGGGAGCCGAGGCTTTGTGAGCATGGGCGACCACGGCCTTGTCCCGGCCCGGCGGTGAGCGTGCCCCGCCCCCAGCCCGCACTAGAGGCGCCAGAATGCCGCCACCGGGTGGGGAAAGACCCCAAGGTACTCCGCGACCCCGCCACCGGCCTTCCTGGGCCGCTGACGCGCTTACAGGTGCCATTCTACCGCGGGTCTGGTATCATCGCCGACGGCCTCACCCATCGCGACCATTACCCGGGAGGAGCACCCGTGGCATTCACCAAGTTGTCGGCCGAGCAGTTGTCCTCTGGCGCCCCTACCAAGCCGGCGAGCCGGTATGCGCAGTTCCTCGCCCGCCGTGAGGTCGGTGAGGGCGGCAAAACCACGGTCAAGGCCGAAGGCGTCAGTCGCCAGACGATCAAGAACCGGCTCACCAGGGCGGCGCAGGAGACCGGAACGACGATCAAGTTCCACCGCTCCCCGGAGGACGAGGTCATCTTCGAGGTGACGGGGAAGCAGAAGTAACCTGCGCCTCCTCTTGTGCGGTTGACATAATAAGAAGCGCTTGATACAATAACACTCGGTCTCGAACGCGGTGGTGACGCGCCGTCGGGGGATGATCCCCGGCGGCTTTATTATTTCCCGCCCCGCGGCTAGAGGCGAGCAAATCCATATGACCGAGCACCACGAAGGGGCCAACGGCCACCCGGAGCGGGGAGACCGCCCGCTGTTCCCATTGGGGCGGCTTCTGGCTACCCCCGGCGCCATCGAGGCGTGCGAGCGGGCCGGCACCCACCCCGTGCAGTACATCACGCGGCATGCCGCCGGCGACTGGGGGGATCTTGACCCGGAGGACCTGCGGGAGAACGAGCTGGCGCTTGAGAAAGGGTTCCGCCTGTTCTCATCCTACACCCTGCCTACCGACGCGAAGCTGTGGGTGATCACCGAGGCGGATCGGTCGGCGACGACCGCGCTCCTGCCGTCGGAATACTGAACCGCCGAACTGTACGCCCCCGACGACGTTGAAATGTTGCTGCGCCTCCGGTGCTTCGTGTCCGACGTCTCGCACCACTACGAGGCGCGTACCGCGCGGCCTCGTTCACAATGTCCCAACGTTCAATGGGATTGAACGTTCAAATCGACACCGGCGCCTGTACGTTTGGCTGTACGCCCCAAAACGTACACTTGGGAGACGAGGGGACGTACACCTGCCCGCTTCGGCCACCCTGGCCTCGCGGCCAGCAAGGGGGGAGTCTCGCCCTCCTCACCCACCCCGTTCACAGAGCAAACGGACGCTCTGTTTCAGGGGCAGGATCGTCGGACGAGCGCCGTCGGGATCACCGTGGTGCTGGATCGGGCTGCTAAGCCGCAGCCCTTCATCTGTTCACGAGGCGTGAACATCTGCCGCACCTCTTCGATCCCGACCACCCCCGCCCCCGCTGTTGTCTTCCCCCTGTTTTCCTCGCCGCTCCCCTGCGGTCGCGGACATCGGAACGTGCCGGCGCCGGGAAAAGAATCCCGGGCGCCAGCACTAAACAGGGGGTCCCTGACAACAGTGCCCTCGCTTCGCTCGGCGGGACGCGCGCGCGCCTCTCGCCCGACGACGACGTGTGTCGTCGGGCGTTTACAGATAGGCGCGCTTAGCTGGCGGGGGTGGTCGGGATCGCCTGCGGCGACCCGACGGCGGGCGGGCGGCGGATTCCCCCCTTGACCCTCCTCCGCCGCCCGCTGGAAGTTGGCGTGCACCTCGCTTACGGCGAGGTGCACCGATTCCTAACCGCGCCCCGAGGCGCGGGCTGGGGTGATCTCCGAGGCCGGTGGACATCGGCAAGGACGCAGGGTGCTCGAAGGCATCCGGCGAGCGGTCGGGTGATCGGTTGGCAGGATTTCGTGATCGGCATGGTCCGGAATCGGCGATCCATATCATCCGGTGCAGATCAGGCTCATTCGATCTCGTCTTCTCCTGCCTGCCCGGTTTTCCCAGTGTACCCGCCACCCCTGCGAGTCAAGGCTCTCCGCTTCGCTTCGCCGAGCGCCCTTGCGGGGCGGCCTTGACGCGCGGGGCACCCCGGCGGGTGGCCACTGGATGTGGGCAGGCAGTTATAAGTTCGCCCACGTACAGAGAAAGGAGGTGATGGATGATGTGCGAAGCCAATCACTACGGACAGCGGTCGAAAAGCCGGCCGTTCATGCTGCCGCTGGGTCGTGTCGTGACGACCCTTGGGGCGCTGTCGGCTGTTGTGAAGGCCGATGAGATGCTGGCGCCGTACCTCCGGCGGCATGCGTCCGGCGACTGGGGTGAGGTGGATGCTTCATGTCGGCGCGACAACGACAGATCGGTTGCTTCAAACAGCTTGGTCCGCTCGGTCTATACCACCGGCGCTGGCGAGACGATCTGGATCTTCACCACCGGCGACCGGTCCCAGACGACCGTGCTACTCCCCGAGGAGTATTGACCTTCGATCAGACGGGCGGCCCGCTCGGGCGGGCTGCCTGCGTCATCCGGCGCTTGTTTGCCATCGGCCTCTGGGCGGCTCGGCCTCGACCGAGAACGGGCGTCGTTGAAATTCACCTGGCTGCATGTTATATTTGACATAAGTATAACATTACCAGTTCGCCAATTCAATATGGAAGAGGCCGAGCCGCCCAGGCAACATAGCAACACGGTGCGCGGGGAGTCCGTCGGCGCCGGTGCGGGCCAGCGCTCCGATCTCGGCCAGTCGGAGGCTTCGGCTGGCCGAGTGACGGAAGGACCCATCTTATCCAGAGTCGGTCGGGTGAATGCGCATGGCTACCTTGAGGGTATTGCCGATGAGGAACGGCCATTCAAGCAGCGCGTCTATGAACACATGTGCTTGTGGGTTCGTGGTCGCCGCCCCGAATGGGGAGACGAGGATGTCGCTCGCGAGGCCGCCGAGATACTTCGAGTCGACCGACACAAAACCCTGTTCGAGGGCCTGGAGCGCATCGACCGGGAGGTGCTGACCGACGCGCGTAGAAGTGCCTGGTGGGTTCCCTGGTGGCAGCGTTAGTTGAGGCGCTCCTGCAGTATCTGCTCGATAATGCCGCCGTGCCGCACATATCCGAACTGCCGGGCGGCCTTTAGCCCTTCTTGCCCCACCTGTTCTATCAGACCGACATCCCGGGGATGTTGCAGCCGGATGACCTCTAACCGACTTCGCGCCATCTGCACGGGGCGGATCGGTGCCCTTACTCCGGCGGCGACCACACTGTCGTAGAGCTTGGTCGCCGCCTCAAGTGTGTCGAGTGCTTGCGGCATTCCCAGCAACCCCTGCCCGCGACCAATGCCCTCCATTGTGTGGACAACGTGTTCCAGCGCGGCCTCGGTGAAGCGTCCCGATTCAATGATCCGGAGAGCGATCCGCTCTGCCTTGTGGAAGCCAGTTCGATCTCGAAGGTAGGCGCGGCTCAAAATCAGCGCACGCACGGCCCACAGCCGTTGATCGGGGCGCTTAAGCATGTCCACGGCCATCTCAAGCTCGTGCACGGCCTTGGAGTGCAGCTCTTGGGTGTAGTGCGCGTTGCCCACAATCGAGTAGACAAGCCCACTCGGTTCCGAACACCGGCAGTACTTGGCGATTTCGTGCAACTGCCGCGAGATAGGGGTCGCCCGGTCGGTGATGTTGCTCCGAGAGGTTGTCTCCTCGATGGCGATGGCTGACTCATAGAGAGCGCGGCTGGCAAGGAGCAGCATCGGTTCCATCGCGCGGGGGGGGCCATCCCATTGCGTGAGCGGCACGAGCCACTCGGTCAGATGGGCCGCGATCTCAAGCGCCAGATTTGGGTCGCCGTTGATGCGCGCCTGGTAGCACCACGCCAGGAATCGCTCGGCCTCGTCGAGGTCACGGTAGCGCGATCTCAAGTATCGACCGGCGAACCGGGCGACCGTATCACCGTCGTGCCGTGCCGCGGCGGCCAACTCGTGCGCATCTCGGTTCAGTTCTATCGCCAACTGGCCCAGATGCCGCGCACTGGGGCGACTTGTGCCAGTCACCCAGCGGCTGAAGGCCCCCTGGGAAACCCCTATGCGCGACGCGATCTCCTCCTGCCCCCGTTGCCCCATGCTTTCGAGCAGGAGTTGGCCCATAGCAGAGTACGGCCTGGTGGACATCGCCGGGATCCTCCAAACCTATGACGTAGTTATATCCCCCGTCCTTCCCCATTCTAGCCCGACCGGCTAAAACTGGGAGAGGGCATTTCTGTCCGCGCTCGGTATTGGAGGCCTGGTATGTCTCGCGCTCCCCCCACGGCGGCGCGGCCGCCGCAGCCCGCACCAGCGGCCGTGGCGGCCGGGAATGGTGCTGAACAGGCTGCCGTGCCGCCGCCTCGGCCCGTTCCAAGCGACCACCCCGCGGTCACCCAGATGCGCGCGGTGGCTGATCTGACCAAATCGGCGGAGGACGCCGTCAGCGATCTCTATCGTCACACGCTCACCGCCGTCTACCAAACCGTGGCCACCGCCTACCGCGGAGGAGGCGGGACCGGCAATTCCGGGACCGCCGTTCCCGCGGCGGCCCAACCAACGCTCGACACCTGTACCGATGCGTTCGTGAGCCGCCTAATCGGTCTTGCCAACGACGCCGCCGATCGGATTGTAAAGATAAGCGAGGCGGGTGACACCAGGGGGGAACCGTCGCAGGCCGCTGCACCCGCCCAGCCCTCGCCGACGCAGAAGAGTTCAAAGCTGCCGACCTGGTGGTTATGGCCACTGCTGATCGGGGCGGTGGTCTTCGATGGGTTCAACGGGGTCGGGCGCGAGACCCTGCTCTATCCGCTGTTGATTCTGGCCTATGTCATCGTCCGATGGCTCAACGACCTCTAATAGTCTGGAGATCCAAACGAGGAGGTGTCCCCATGGCCCACAAGGCTGCATCTGACGAGTTCATCATTGACGTTTCGCGCTATCGCACCCGCGCGGCGTCCTCCGGCGGCCAGCCTGAGACCCTCGCACTGGTTGCTGCCGACGGCAAGCTGACGCCGGTCGAGACTCGGGTGCTGGAGCAAGCCCTGGAAAAAGCGCTCCTCATGCGAGTTGAAGAAGAGCTCGCCCTGGCTGGCGGGGACTTCATGTCAGAGATCGATCGCCACACGGGCGAGGCGTTCGCCCAGACGCTTGACTTCTTTCGCGAGCTTTCCGATGTCGACCGACCGGAGGAAGACCAACACAACCTCGACGCCATGCGCAAGGTCTTGACCCAACTGGCTGCCGACCACCTGATCGGTGCCAACAAGATGGGCGCGGCGCAGATCGGGCAGATCATGCAGCGGCCCGTCAGCACCGAAGACACCCGTGGGTTGGCCGTGCGGCTCCTGGCCCTCTTGGGGCGGTAGGTTTTCCAGGGTGTCTAGCGGGATGCCTATGCCACCGACCTCTCCCTGGTTTGAGGACAGCGGGTTCGAGCTGGTGGAGGAGCCGCCGAACCTCTGTACGTGTGCCCGCGCCTTCTCGGCTTGGGCAGAGGCGCTGTGCGCCAATGTCGAGTCCAGCCCGAGCCACTGGGCGCTGAACCGAGCCAAGCTGGTGTTGGCGGAGCGCTACTTCGAGTGGTACGCGATCGTCCCCAAGCGCCACCGCGAGGCGGTGCGTGACCACGGGCATCGCTGCATCTTTCCCGTCTTTCGGGAGGCGTGGTTTCGGTTGCGCCAATTGCAGCTGACGGTTGATCCGCCGGTCTTCGAGCCACCGCTGCCACCGCCGCTCCCTCCGCCACCGGCCCAAATTGCCGGCATCCTGCTCGCCGAGCACGACGAGGAGGGTTAGCAGTAGTGCCGGGCCGTTTCCGGCCGCCCTCGGCCCTCCAGCCAACCGCCAGCAGACCCAGCGCCCTCGTCGTCCCGCGCGAGCGCGTGGGGCGGTATCTGTTCCTGCCCGACCGCGCCCGCAATATGGGGATCCACCTCATGGCGGGCCGCGGCAGCGGCAAGAGCCGCCTCATGGGCCGGGTCATCGGCTGGCAGGATTTTGTCCGGGGCGTGCCGCTGGTTGTTTTCGACCCCATGGGGGCCACCATCGATGCCCTGCTCGACAAAATCGCGCGCCTCTCTCCTAGTGATCAGCGCGCGCTACGTGTACCGTCCCGGCTTCGGTACGTGGATATGGCCGGGGGCGGGCGGGTCGTCCCCTTCCCGCTCTACTACCGGCTCGGTGACGAGAGCTTGTACGAGATCGCGCGGCGCTTCCCCGACGTGGTCCGCAAGGTTGACCCCCAGCTTGAGAGGGCGCCGATTCTCGGCCTCAACGCCCTCGTTGAGATCGCCACCAAGGCCGGCATGGTGCTTGCCGCCTTGGGCTACCAGATCACCGAGGCGGACGATCTCTTGGCCCATCCCGAGTTGTGGGAAGCGCGGCTGCGGCGGGTGGTAGCCGATTATCCTGAAGCCGCGCCGGCCGCCCGGTTCTTCCTGAACGACTACCCCTCCTGGGGCGCGGGAGAGCGATCACGACAGACGGGTGCGTTTTCGGCCAAGGTGGAGCTGTTCGGCCTCGATCCACGAGCACGGGCGATGTTTGGCGCGTCAGTGCCGGGGATAGACTGGGCGGAAGTCATCGCCCGGCGCCAGGCGGTGCTGCTCGACTTCCGGCACGAGCACGGGCTGGAGCGGCGCCGGTTCAAAATGATGTGGGCGTTCTCGTACCTTTTCGAGTTCATCAAGCACCGGGGGCGGGCGCGGAGCGGGCCTGTCAGCGTGATCGTCGATGAGTTGACCGAGCTGACCAATTTTGAGGCGATGGGGGTGGATCTGTTCGCCAAGGAACTCGACGCGCTCATCAACGTCTATGCGCGAAACTGCATGGTGTGGTTGACCCTGGCCCACCAGGAGGCGTTTCAGTGTGACGAGCGCACCATCCACACGTTGATGTCGCTCGGGACGCAGGTCCTCGGCGTGACCACGGACATGGACGCGGCGCTGGCGCTGGCCAAGCAATACTTCGCCATCGACCCCTTGCGGGTGAAGCGCCACGAGAACGTGTGGGGGCATGACATGTGGCGTGGCGACTATGTCATCGAGCAGCGCCCGGTCGAGTTCACCGTGGAGGAGCAGCACTACCTCTCGGCAGAGTACTTCAAGCGCCTGGGGCTGTTTGAGTTTCTGGTGCGGCCGGCCCTGCGCGAGGGGGACATCACCGGCCGGGTGTACCCGGTCTCGATCAAGAACCTCGACCGTGGCCAGTGGGTGGACGAGGCGGTCGCCGCCGAGGCGCGGGGGGCCCTCTCGACCCGCGCCGGCGTTCCGGTTGCGGCGGTGCTCTCGGAGATCGCGGCGCGTTTGTCCACCACAACCCCCAGATCGCTTGGTATACTGGAAGGTGATGGGCATGCAGACGATACACCGGTCTTCGGAGAACGGGCGACTGCCGCGGCTCGTGCGCGCCGCAGGTGAAGCGCGCCCATCCCTGCGGTTGACCCTGCGGGATGTAGCAACGATCGAGGCGGTGTGGCGGTATCGGGCGATGACGACGCCGCAGATTGCGGCGCTCTGTTTCAACGGCGCCGGGCAAGGCGTGCGTATCTGCCAGCGCCGCCTCCAGCGCCTCTACCACCACGGCTACCTCACCCGCGTTGAGCAGCCAACGACCCGGTCGGATGGCTCAAAGCCGTTCGTGTATCTTCTGGACGAGGCCGGAGCACTGTGCCTGGTGAGGGAGTTGGGACTTGAGCCGAGGGAGCTTGACTGGCATCCGGGAGGCAGCGAGGTCGGCTGGTCGTTTTTGGATCACCTCGTGGCCACAAACGACGTCCGGCTCAGCATCGAGCTTGCCGCCCTCGGCCGCGGCCACACGATTGCCCGATGGATCGACGACAAAGCGCTGCGGAGCCGGCAGATGAAGGATACGGTCACTCTGACAAGCCGCGAGGGCAGGAGCGAGCGGGCGGCAGTGGTGCCGGATGGGTACTTCAAGCTCGCGACCGCCGGCGACGCCTACAACTTCTTTGTGGAGATCGACAAGCGCACCGTCACGGGCGAGTCGAGCGTCTGGGGCCGGCGCGATTGGTCGCGGAAGATCAAGGTGTATCTTGCCTACCACAGCGCTGGCAGCTACGAGCGCCGTTACGGCACCGCTGACATGCGCGTCCTCACGGTGACCACCGGACCCAAGCGCCTGGCCAATCTGCGGGAGATCACCGGTCGGGTCGCCGGCGTCCAGGCGCCGCGGTTCTGGTTTACGACGTTTGATCAGGTCTCGCCCGAGACCGTCCTCACCGCCCCGATCTGGGCGATTGCCGGTCGGGATGGCCGACACGCCTTGATCGCGGTCTAAACATCGCCTCTCGCTTCTCCGGCTTTGCTGTTGCAGCTTCGCTCGCCAAACCGGATCGCCTCCCCGTTCTGCGTGCCATTCTGAAGGCCGTCGGCCCGCCCGGGCAGATGGGCGATGGCAACCACGGCTTCGGCTTTGGTACGCTGGTAGCGCCGCCGGTAGGCGGCCAGGATTGTCTCAAGCCGCCGCGCCGGAACAGTTGACCCTCGCACCGTCGGCGTCTTGATCCGCACCGCCGACCGGTCATGGAGCTTGACGTAGCAGTGTTGGGGCGAGAGATTCTGAAGCTCCTGCGTCCACCGCTCAAACTGCTCCAAGACCGGGAAGAACTGGGGGTGTTGGGTTTCCGTTTTCGCCTCGTCCTTGACGAGCATCGCGTCGGCACTCCCGATATGCCGCGCCTGGACGTAGGCGGAGTCTCTCCCCAAGCCAAAGGCGACGGTGAGCCGGCAATTCTCCAGCGTGCCGGCCAGCCGCTCGGAGGAGATCTGAGAAAGGGATTGGGCGGCGAGCCAGAGGCGCAGGTTGAACTTCCTCGTTTGGGAGAGGATGGTGCCGATGGTCCCGGCTTGGGCGGCGAACGCCGGCCACTCGTCAACCAGGAGGGTGAAGGGCGTGCGCGCCGGCGGCGGCAGGTCGGTTCGGGAGAGCGCCGCCTGCTCGATCTGGACCATGAGGAGCGCACCGAGAAGCCGGCGGGTGTCGTGGTCGGCGACGTTGCCGAGGTTGATGATGATCGCTTTGCCCTCATCCATGATGCGGCGAAAGTCCAGCCAGTTGTCGGGTTGGCCGAGGCTGTAGCGGATGGTGGGCGAGAACATGAGGAGAAACGCTCGCCGGAGGGTCGAGCCGGCAAGCACGTCGCGGTCTCTGCCGAGGCGCTCGTAGTGAGCCAGGCTGTCGATGATGACCGGATCGTCCACGTTGGCCAGGCAGCGAGTGCGAAAGTCGGGGTCCGAGAGGAGCCGAAAGAGGTAGGTGAGCGGCAGGCGATTGACGATCAGGACCACGACGGCGGAGAGAAAAAGCGTCTGGAACATGGGCGCCTGGACAAGCTCCGGCCAGACGCGCAGCATCGCCTCCAGGACGTTGAGGGCGATGGTGTGGGGGTCTTCGCGGCCGGCCAGAACGTTGAAGGGGACGTAGGCGCCGTTGCCCCAGTCGAGATAGATGAGCCGGTCGAAGGCGCGCTCGTCGTTGAAAAAGCCGGTGGCCACCAGAGAGGAGAGGCAGTCGAAGGAGAGGTCGTGGTGGGGTTCGATGAGGCCGACGCCGTGGCGTTTACCAACGTGCTGAAGAAAGACCGATTGCAAGAGCTTCGACTTACCCGATCCGGTCCGTCCCCAGACAGTGGCGTGGACGTTTTGGTTCTTGCGACCAAGCCGAAACCGGGGGAAGGGGAGCGGCGGTGCGGTCGTTCCAAGGACGATTGAATCGGTGTCGAAGATGGTCATCCATCCATTCTACAAACCGCCCACTACGGACTTCAACAGGTATTTCGCCGGCGCCCGCCGCGGAGTGAGATGATCCGCTTTTTGCCCCAATGAGACCCCCGCCACCAGCCACGGCCTGCTGTCACTGCCTGCCCTGCTTTCCCATTGTACCCGCCACCCCAGCGCGTCAAGGCTCTCCGCTTCGCTCCGATCCTTCGGACTCGCCCCGATTGCATCGGGGCTTCGGCCTTGACACGCGGGGGACCCCGGCGGAGGGTCACAGGGTGTGGGCAGGCAGTTACCAGTTCACCCACAGCAGAGAAAGGAGGTGATGCGCAATGAAACGCTGTCGCACCTGCAAGGCCGCGCTTGACATGGCTGGCACTACCAGCTTTTGCGGCACTTGCTGGTATGAGCCGTTCCAGATCACGTCGGTCTGCCGCGCCGATCTCCAAGAGATCCTGTCGCCGGAGGCGATCGCCAAGGTTGACGTGGCGTGGCTCGCCCGCAAGTTGGCCGACGCCTACTGCGAGAATGGCTTCTGGATCGATCTTTTGGAGTTTGAACAAAACCGGTGTCAGCGAAGGCAGGGAGAAGAGGCATGACGGTCGGGCGTGACGGTCCAACT
>Ga0247727_10007968_pt1 | contig 19874 bp, 24 predicted proteins | sample WisWelCaveWW1625_FD_202498 | JGI IMG/M metagenome (GOLD analysis project Ga0247727, IMG submission 202498) | Biofilm microbial communities from Wishing Well Cave, Virginia, United States - WW16-25 | ecosystem: Environmental > Aquatic > Deep subsurface > Groundwater > Cave microbial mat | place... | reverse complement strand
CTCCCCCCGTGCTGGTAACTCCAGTCGCCCTACGGGCTCCTTCCGTTACCAGCACGGGGGGGAGTATATCGTATGTCTACGATGTCCTGGCACAGAAACTTGTCTACGATGTGTTGGCACTTGAGAGGTAAGCCCCACTTGCCTGAAAAGCATCCACTAACCTGACAATTCGCTCGCCGAGCAGATTGTATATAGAAACGTTTACGGAAGTGGTTCGTGGTAATTCATATGAAATGAATGTAAGCGTATTGCACGGATTGGGATAATTTTGACGAAGTCTATAACCTGTGGGCAAATTTTCCGGCTCGGGTGATATTATCGACGAGGCTGTATCATTCTTAAAAAAGCTTATGCCGCCACCCGAGCTTCCACTAAAAATGTCAAAATCTCCGTCGTTGTCAATGTCTCCGACAGCGGGCGAACTGTTCGCGCCTAGATCGTAGGAAACGTAGTCTTCGTTCTCAAGGGCAAAGTTGGGTTGTTGCGGCGAGCCGATATTACGGTAAAATTGCATTGTACCCATACTAGTGCCAAGAAGTAAATCGAAATCTTGATCCGTATCAGCATCAAAAAAACAAGGCGCCATGCGAGGGATGGTTTTTGCCAAAAAATCTTCGGATTCTAATGTGAAATTGTGTTGTGCCGGATTGCCGAGATTACGATAAAAGTATAGCCGCCCTTGAGCGTTTCCAACGAAAAGGTCGAAATCTTTGTCCGCATCAATATCCACCAGCGCCGGCATGGTTGGAGCATTTTGCCGGGCTAAGATTGAATCAACAACGAATTGCGGCGCGGCGGGATTCAACGCTACGTTTTCGTGTAACACAATATGACCTGATGCTTCACCCAGTATAAAGTCCAAATCGCCGTCATCATCAAGATCAGCGAAGGATGCTCCCGTTGGGTAAAGCGCCATTCCAATGTAGTTCGGCAAAACGAGCGACCTCAAACTAAATTTGGAGTTCGAGCGGTTGCCGTCATTTTTATAGAAATCTATCAAGCGAACGAATTGGCTTTTACCTTCGATTTTGAGCAAATCGAGATCGCCGTCACCGTCGACGTCGGCTAAAGATGGACTGCTCTCGAAACCGTTATCCAAGGAAATGAAGAGGCCCTCCGCAGCTTGAAATCTTTCCGAAGTTGCACTGCCGGCATTCCTGTAGTAGTCAAGGTTTCCCGCGTCGTTTCTGACGAATAATTCCAGCGCGCCGTCAGCATCTAGGTCGGCAAAACGATGATAAGGAAACGATTCTGAGACAAGCCTGGGAATGAAGTCGTCACTTTCGTGCGCAAAAATAGGATGATGAGGATCGCCGACGTTTCTATAAAATCGTATGCCGCCGCCGGTAAAGAACCCCAATCTTTGGACGCCAACGTATAAGTCAAAATCGCCGTCGTCGTCAATATCCGTTAAGCTGGGAAGTGCGGAGTATTCGAAATTTAATGCGCTAACCAATCCTGCGTTTTTCACAAAGTTTGCCAAGAAGGGAGAGCCGACATTTTCAAGATAGGATATCGTTCCATTTTGGTGACCGATGAACAAATCAAAATCACCGTCGCGGTCGATATCTGAAAACGTCAAAGCCGTGGGCGTCTCCAATTCAAAGGGCAGCAGTGGTTGCGAACTTAGAAGAAATTGCGGTTGGGAAGGCGTTCCGGTGTTGATATAGAAAAGAATATTATTCGTACTCAACACGAACAAGTCGAGATCGCTATCGTTGTCGAGATCGGCAAGGCCGAAATCTCTGCCGCTAGTGATGCCGGTAAAAACTCCATCATCAAGGCTCAGACGTAAATTCTTCCGACTGCCGATGTTTCTAAACAATCGAATATTCCCATTGGTGGGGGCTGAAAGAAAATCGAGATCGCCGTCATTGTTGATATCGATAAACTGAAATTTAGTACAGCCAAAGGCGCCCGAAAAAGGGCTGTTCACACTGAAGCCGTTTATTTCAACCGGCAATTCCGAAGGTGCAAAACGAAATTCTTGTGCATAGGCTACGATTACGATACAAAGTAGGAATAGCCAGTTTAGGCGGTGGGCGGTTTGAAGTTTCATCAGCGATTCCCCTTATTTATTTTAAATAAATTGAGGCTAGAGCTTTTATAATTCTTGCGCACTGGTCAAGACCATTTTCCGAAAATCGAGTTTTCGGTCGGGCATGAATTTAAAACGTTGCCTTCAAGAAGCAAGATTTATTTGGGATTGAAAGCATCAAATAAATTTTCACAACATTTGTACTCTTAAAAATTGTGAATGAATCCAAAATCATTCGTTGCCGCCCTATTCGTTGCAAAGAATCATTGCACATTCTCTTTCAAGTTGCGCCAATCAATGAACTGATTGCGTTTGAGCGGCTGGCAAGTGGGGCAGAAGAACGCATCATATCCGAGCACGCCGGCGCGGCGAATCTTCGCGCCGCATTGCGGGCAGGGCTGATCTTTGCGATTGCGCACTTTCACGTGGTCGCGCACTTTCACCTCAATTGGACGCGCGGCACGCTCCACTTCCGCAATGCCCCACTGCATGACTTTGATAATGGCATCGTATAACTTCTCAACTTCCTCCTCCGCAAGTTGATAGCAAAAAGTTTTGGGATGAATGCCCGCGGCAAAGAGAATCTCATCCGCATACGCGTTGCCGATACAGCACACCACCGTTTGGTCCATGATCAACACCCGCACCTGCTTGCGCGATTTCTTGAGCCGGGCTTTGAAGTATGCAAGCGTGAAATCTGCAGAGAGCAAATCCGGCCCTTGTTCATTGAAGCGAGGAATCTTTTTGTGCTCACCCGTATGCGTGAGATAAACTTTGCCCATCTTTTTATCATCACTATAATGAAACGCGCGTCCGCTCGCTTCACACATTAAAGAAAGCGCGCAACCCGCCGGAGGTTTAGCATTCGCCTCATTCCAATGAAAGCGGCCCGCGAGCATGGGATGAATCACCAGCTTTTTTTCATCGGAAAGAGAGAAAAGCAAAAACGGCCCGTGACGTTTGACCTCTTGAAATCGTGTTTCAAGCAAAGTCTGCGCGAAATCGCCGGGCAGCAACATGCGCAACACAATCGACTCTTGAATTTCGACCGCGGAAATTTTTTGCTCGGGCAAATATTCATTGAGCCGCTTTTCGAGATAAACCAGATCGGGAAGCTCGGGCATGGCTGGCCTCTTTGAATGGATGTCTACTCAGATTGAGAGCAAGATAACACAAGTAACGATTCATTCGCAAGCCGTGCTTCATCGCGCGAGCACGCGCTATTTGAGCCAACTCCGCCGAAATTCGCCTTGACTTTTTAGGCTTCGTCGCTTATTTTGCTCCCGCTTTTTTCAAGGCCAGGTAGCTCAGTCGGTAGAGCAACGGACTGAAAATCCGTGTGTCCGCAGTTCGATTCTGCGCCTGGCCACAACACAGCAAAGCCCGTCAGGTTTTGCTTTTTTCTTTTTGCCCTTTGCTTTTTGATTTCCAAAAGCTGGTGTAGCTCAGTTGGTAGAGCGGCGCACTCGTAATGCGCAGGTCAGCGGTTCGACCCCGCTCACCAGCTCTTAAACAAATCAAACGTGGGACATGGATGTCCGCGAGGTGACTTCCTCTGTATCAAGACCCTCATGAAAAAAACTCTCCTTTTTTTTGTCGCGCTGCTCACGCCGTCCGCTTTATTCTCCCAAACCATCGGTTATGCTTTTCTGCGCACGCCCGTAGGCGCGCGGCCTTCGGCCATGGCCGGAAGTTTTATCGCTATAAGCGGCGACCCGCATTGCATCTATTATAACCCGGCGGGCGCGGGCAGCATTGACAGCCGCACCGCCACTTTCGGTTATCTCAACCATATTCTCGACATCCAAAGTTTCTTCGGCGCGTATGTGATGCCGCACAGCAAAGGCACATACGGTCTAGCATTGCAATACACGAGCTACGGAGACTTCAAACGCATGAATGAATCCGGCGGGGAAGACGGCTCCTTCGGCGCGAGCAACATGGTGGCGTATCTCAGTTACTCGCAAGTGCGTGGGAAATATTTCACGTTGGGCGCCAACCTGAAGTACATACGCTCCGAATTGGAAAATTTTTCCTCGGATGCTTTTGCCGTCGATCTCGGTTTCATCTATCATTCGCCGCTCTTAGGCAATTTAGATTTCGGCGGCGGCCTCTTCAACGCGGGCAGCGTCATCTCCGCCTTCGATGTCACCAAAGAGCGCTTGCCGCTCAACGCGCAAATCGGCGTTTCGAAAAAGCTCGAACATTTGCCGCTACGCTATAGTTTGGCGCTGGTCAATTATTTCAACGATAACGTGGTGTTCCGCGCCGGCGGCGAACTCAATCTCGCAACCGGGTTGTTTCTGCGCCTCGGCTATGATACCATCGGCAGCGACCAAAAAGTCGGCACGGACAGTGATCGCTTCGCTGGCCTCTCGCTCGGCCTCGGGCTCGAGCATCAACGCTACAAAATCGACTACGGCATTTCTTCTTTCGGAGAAGTCGGTAGCCTCAATCGCTTCAGCTTTGGGATGAGGTTCTAAAATGGAGTGTTGGATTAGTGGATTGATGGAGTTTTGGGTCGAACCGAATGAGCTGTGATTTTCAAATTCGGTAGTCGCGCTCTCTTAAACCTGTCATTCAGAAGGAATCTTTTTTAGATCTGGGCACCCAATCCAGTGCGCAAAAGGATTCCTTCTGAATGACACGCACTTGAAAGCCAATGACGAATGCGCATTGGCTTTTTTATTTTGATAAGGAGACCATCGCAATGAAACTCGGTTTTATCGGACTCGGCATCATGGGCGCGCCGATGGCGGCCAATCTGCTCAAGGCGGGATATGAGGTGACTGTTTATAGTCGCACCGCCGCGAAGGCCGAGAAGCTGCGCGGCCTCAGCGCAACCGTTGCCGATTCTCCCAAACAAGTGGCGTCGAACGCAGAAGTCATCATTACCATCGTTTCTGACACGCCGGACGTGCAAGACGTTTTGTTTGGAAAGAACGGCGTGGCCGAAGATTTAACGTCCGGCAAGATCGTTGTTGATATGAGCACCATCTCGCCGGAAGCCACGATTGACTGCGCGGAAAGAATTCAAGCTCTGGGCTGCGATTTCCTCGATGCGCCGGTGAGCGGCGGCGAACCCGGCGCCATTGCCGGCGCGTTGACGATTATGGTGGGAGGAAGAAGAGCAGCGTTTGAGAAATGCCGTCCAGTGTTCTCGGCATTGGGCAAGAACATCGTTCACGTCGGCGCGAGCGGCAAAGGGCAATGCAAGAAGATGGTCAATCAAATCATTTGCAGCTTGAATATTGTTGCGATGACCGAAGGACTGCTGCTCGCCAAACACACAGGCCTCGATCTTGAACGCACGATGCAAGTGGTTGCAGGCGGCGCTGCCGGTTCGTGGATGCTCAACAATCTTGCGCCGCGCATTTTGCAGAGCGACTTCACGCCCGGTTTCATGATCAAACTCCAACAAAAGGATTTGCGCCTCGTCATGGAACTGCTCGAAGGCTCCGAAGAAAAATTCCCCGGCGCTGCGCTCGCGTTTGAATTGTTCTCGCAAGCTGTGTCCCGTGGCTTGGGCGAACAGGGTACGCAAGGGTTGATCAATTTGATGAGCGAGGAGTTCGCGAAACGTTGAGGTTCTAATAAAGTTCTGCCCACGAAATACGCGAAATTTTTCGTGTGCTTCGTGTGTTTCGTGGGCCAAGCTTTAACGCAATCTCATCCGAACTAGCGCTTGCAATTGAAAATCGCAGATTGTAGTTTAAGTCTGTCAACGATAACCGTTTGCCATTTCCACTCACCCAATTTTCGAATCCCATGTTCATCTGTCGTGTCGTCGGCGATGTCGTCTCTACTATCAAGAACGAGCATTTGCGCGGGCAAAAGCTGCTCATCGTGCAGCCTGTTGATCTCGATGGTGTCACTGCGAAGGGCGAGAGTATGATCGCCGTGGATAAAGTCGATGCCGGTCCAGATGATCTCGTGCTCGTCAATCGTGAAGGCGGTTCTGCGCGGCTGTTGCTGGACAACGCTAAGATTCCGGTGCAAGCCGTCATCGTCGGCGTGATTGATGATATCGATGTCCCCTAGCCGTTCAGCCACGGCTTGGCCGTGGCTTTACGTGGTTCAACAGTGAAATCGCTAGCGATGCCCACAATTGCAAGACAATCTTTGCGAGTACAAGATGTGAGCGTCTCGGCAAATGCTTTGATCGTTGATTTGACTGATGGCCGCACGATAACAGTGCCGTTGGCCTGGTATCCCAGGCTTTTGCACGGGACAGCGAAAGAGCGTAATCAGTGGCGTTTGATCGGCAACGACGAAGGCATTCACTGGCCTGATCTCGACGAAGATTTGAGCGTTGAAGGCATCGTGCCGGGCAGGCCCTCCGGTGAAAGCTCGCGATCGTTTCAGCGCCGGCTTGAGAAGCGCGCATTGAACAACAAAACCGGCTCACGTCCTGCGAAGCCGAGGCTTCGCACTACTCGCAACGCCAAGACGGCGACAAAAGTATGAATCTCGACTCACGAATTGATCGCATCATCGCCGAAGAGCTCGGGCGGTACGTTCATATGCACGTGCATACGCCGCATTGCAATTGGTGCTGGACTTGCCCCGAGTGCAAATCCGAATTTGTCTCGCATGTCGTGAGACAGGGCGCGTGCCGTGTGGGCGCAGCGCCGGGTATTGGGCAATTGCACGATGGTCTTGCGCAATATATCGATCACACATTGCTCAAGCCTGAAGGCACGCATGCACAAATCGAGACGCTCTGCAAAGAAGCTGCGGAATATCATTTCGCCAGTGTGTGTGTGAACCCCACGTGGGTGGCGTTCTGCGCGCATTTGCTGCGCGGCACCGGCGTGTTGGTCTGCACTGTTGTCGGCTTTCCGTTGGGCGCGAATACGACTGAAGTGAAAGTCTTCGAAGCGCGGCAAGTTGTGGAGCAAGGCGCGTGTGAAGTGGATATGGTCGTCAACATTGGCCGCTTGAAATCCGGCGAGTATGATTTTGTCGCGTACGACATCGCCGAGATCGTGAAAGCCTCGCAGCCGGCGCACGTGAAAGTGATTATTGAAAACTGCTATCTCACGGATGAAGAGAAGATCAAAGCCTCACTTCTCTGTCGCGAAGCGGGCGCGCACTTCGTGAAAACTTCCACAGGCTTTGGCCCGAGCGGTGCGAAGATCGAAGACGTGGCTCTCATGCGGCGCGTGGTGGGCGAGCAACTTGGCGTCAAAGCCGCCGGCGGCATCCGCGAATTTCAAACCGCAGAGAAAATGATCGAAGCCGGCGCAACGCGCTTGGGCGCATCCGCGAGCATTGCGATTGTGGAGCACAAGAAGGCGACGTGAACTATCCTTCGATCTTTCTATTATCGTTTTGTTTCAATCACACCAAAATTAAAGGCTGTTTAATATGTCAGACTCCGTCATCACTGGTCTCGTCGCTTCACTTTTTGGCGGCTCATTGGTTGCGATTGCAAATCATTTATTCACGCGGAACAAGACTAATGCTGAGGCAAAAAAGTTAGATGCCGAGGCCGATAAAATTAGGGCAGAGACGGTAAAATTACTTATGGATATGGAATTAACGAAAATCACAACACCCAATACGATCAAACTGCCTGCCGGTTGGCAATCGTCTGGCAGTCAGGCAGATGATTATGAGATGGGGGTTGATCATAAAGTGGCTCATAGCGGCCGTAGTAGCGGGTATATTAAGTCCGTGCCTTCGGCAAAAGGTTTTGGAACGTTAATGCAATCTTTCAAAGCAGCCAGATTTCATGGAAAGCGTCTCCGCTTATCAGGTTTTGTAAAAACAGAGAACGTTCGAAATTGGGCTGGTCTTTGGATGCGTGTCGATGGAAAAGACGGTAAGTCCGTCAGCTTTGATAATATGAATGACAGGCCCATCAAAGGAATTTCCGATTGGAAGAAATATGAAATCGTTCTAGACGTCCCTATAGATAGCATCAATATAGCGTTTGGAATTTTGTTGAATGGCCAAGGACAAGTATGGATAGATGACTTAAACTTTGAGGTAGTAGACGAAGGCGTACCAACAACAGACCTAAAATTGAAACTACCAGAGGAACCCGTCAACTTAAATTTCGAAACAGAATAGATCGACCAAGCCCATTCAAACGACTTGTTGGGATACAAGTGAAGTGACGTCATGTATAAAATCGAATATGCTGAAGGCACGAGCGATGACCTCAAAAGCTTACGAGCTAATGAGCGGAAACACATTTTGGATAAGATTGATGAACAATTGTCGTATGAACCGGCAACAAAAACGCGCAACAGGAAACCTTTGTTTGGATTGAAACCAACTTGGGAACACCTTGAACCCGTTTGGGAATTACGTGTCGGGGAGTATCGTGTCTTTTACGATGTTGATGAAACTGCCGCTCTCGTTACTATTCGCGTCATCCGTTACAAACCGCCCCATAAAACGACGGAGGAAATAATATGAAAACGATAGGATTTGAACAGGCAAACCTGGACGTATGTCTTAATGACGCCCAACGCGAGCGCGTCATCATCACGCGCGAAGGCAAGCCCGTCGCGCTGATCATTGGTCTCGAGGGACTGGATGAAGAGCAATTAGAATTGGGATACAGCGACCAATTCTGGAAGTTGATCGAGCAACGGCGCAAGCAAAAAACCATAAGCCGCGCCGAATTGGAACAGCAACTCGAAAGTGCAATTTAGCCAGGTGATCATCCTCGTTGCCTCCGCGAGCATGTGATTGCAGAGCACAAAAATGATGACGTGAGATTGTTGGCTTTGAAGGAGAAGGGTGCTTGTCAGAGATAAGAACGGACGCAGTTAAGGCTATCTACGAGCAAGTATGCGCCGCTCATAATGAGATATCCGAGTTCAGAGCCAAGCTGCTGGCTCTTTTGCCCATTGCATCCGGTACGGGCATATTCTTGTTGTTGAGCGAAAAATTTACCACCGCAGCGGCAACGCATCTCATCGCTGTCGGAATGTTCGGAGCCTTCATCACGCTGGGATTATTCTTGTATGAACTGCGAGGAATTCACAGATGCCACGCGCTTCGAGAATGCGGAAAAATTCTTGAGAGAGAATTGCTGAACGAAAAATGCACCGGCGTGTTCACGGCGGAACGGGCATCTGTGTTGAAAGGTTTTGTGGGCGTGACTTGGGCAGCGTTGATTGTCTATCCGACTGTGATCGGAGCTTGGAGTTACGTGGCGAGTGCAGGTATGATGGGAAACAATGTCAACACGCAAGTCGAGCTTATCGTTTCCATTGGAGTCGTGCTGATTTTTATGTTTGTGGGGAAGATCGTCATTAATCTTCAGAAAAAGCAATTGCACACTGCACCATTGCAGTAATCACCTTTCGAAGCTCATGCGAACTCCACGTGAATGCAAAGCTTGCCTTGAGCGCGATCAGACGCGTCGAGCCACCAATCTTCATCAAGCCGTTCTAATTGAGCCAGTGCTTCTTTGTGCGGGAGGTCGGTTTGCACGAAGGCAAACAACTCATGATCGTCGACGGCATCAGGCTCGGTGACGACTTCGAGCACGACGTCGTTGTGGCTTCCGAAGTATTCATCAATCCGAGCGCGAGCTTCTTTCAACAAAGAGACCAGGAAGGGATGTGCTTCAAGAAACTGCCGAACTTCTTGGGGGCGTCGGTAGAGGAAGCGTTGTTCGAAAGAAGATGAAGCGGATTCTGTGGGCACAATCTTGTCGATGGGTTCGAGAAGTTGCGATGTCATGTTTTCACCTCTTCAAAGTCAACTTGCTTTGAAAGTGTTGTGCTCGTCTTTAAAATTCACACGAAAAATATACCGCAAGGCCTACAAAATAACAAGGAGAGTTTTGGCGAGAGCAAGTAAAGGACTTTGCCCCCATTGCCCCAACGCCGAGACTGATTTCTTTGATGACCCCCCTCGACCTCCTCCACAAAAAACGCGACGGCTTGGCGTTGAGCGAAGCTGAAATCGAATTCATCATCACAAGCTATCTCGATGAGCGCATGCCGGATTATCAAATGTCCGCGCTGCTGATGGCGATTTATTTTCAGGGCATGAATGATAGCGAGACCGTTGCGCTCACACGGCTCATGCGCGACTCCGGCGTGGTGATGGATTTTTCGCATCTACCTGGACCGAAGGTTGATAAACACAGCACGGGCGGTGTAGGCGATAAAGTCTCGCTCATTCTCGCGCCGCTCATGGCAGCCGCGGGAGTTTATGTTCCGATGATTTCCGGTCGCGGCTTGGGCCACACGGGCGGCACGCTCGACAAGCTTGAATCCATTCCGGGTTTTCGCACGCAACTGTCTCTGCAAAAATTTCGCGCGTTGACGGAGCAGATCGGCACGTGCTTGATCGGCCAAACCGAAGAGATTTGCCCGGCCGATCGACGCATCTATGCGCTGCGCGATGTGACGGCCACCGTGCCTGCGATGCCGTTGATTTGCGCGAGCATTCTCAGCAAGAAATTGGCAGAAGGTTTGGATGCGCTCGTGCTCGATGTGAAAGTGGGCGAAGGCGCGATTTTCAAAGACGCCGCTTCTGCAGAACGACTCGCGCAGAGATTGATCAACATCGCCTCGCATTTTGGGTTGCGCACGATTGCAATGCTCACGGATATGTCGCAACCGTTGGGTAATGCCATTGGCAATTGGATTGAAGTCGTCGAGGCCGTTGAAGTTTTGCGCGGACGCGGTCCGGAGGATACCAAGCAAGTCACGCTCGCATTGGGCGCGGCGATGTTGCAGGCCGTGGGAAAGAGTAGTGACTTCAAAGCTTCGATGTACAAACTAAATACACTGCTGCAAAACGGCGCAGCTTGGGAAAAGTTTTTGCAAGTAGCCTCGGCGCAAGGTGGCGAGGTTGCGATGTTGCACGAGCCTACGCGTTACGCGAAACCGACTTCCGTCGTTTCAATCAAAGCAACGCAATCGGGATATGTTGCAGCGATGAACGCGCGCGAGTTGGGGCGTCTGTCGATGGCGCTCGGCGCGGGCCGCACGAATCTCAAACAAAGTGTTGATGCGCTTGCGGGTATTATGCTGCAAAAAAAAGTGGGTGAGGCTGTAGTCACAGGTGAAATAGTAGCCACGCTGCAAAGTTCGACGATGAAAATAGATGAAGCTCATCTTCAGTCCGCGCTTTCTTGTTTTTCCATTTCCACACAATCTCCTAAAATTCCTCCGTTGTTGCTTGCCAAACTCGATGAACATGGCCGTCATGAACTCGCGTTGTGATTTCGAGTGAAAAAGAGCTGATTTTGTGCTTGGCTTTTCGCAGCCGCTTCTTTACATTCGCTACCGCTTCAAGAGTGATGATTCATCATCGTCGCTCATTGTTAAGAGCTAAGGCATTTAAAATTTTAAATTGAAAATTTAGAATTTTAAATTTGAACCCAGCGAAAGGAGAGGGCCATGACCGCTCAAGACTACATCAATCTCGAAGAACGACTTGGTGCGCGCATTTATCACCCGCTAGATGTCGTGCTCGCGCGCGGCGATGGCATTTGGGTGTGGGATGTTGACGGCAACAAGTATCTCGATTTTTTGAGCGCGTACTCAGCGGTGAGTCAGGGTCATTGCCATCCGCGCATTTATCAAACGATGGTGGAGCAGGCAAAAACATTGACGCTCACTTCGCGCGCGTTTCGGAATAATCAAACCGGTTTGCTCTATCAAGAGCTGCTGGAAATTTGCGGCAAGGACATGGTACTCTTGATGAACTCGGGCGCGGAGGGCGTTGATACCGCAATTAAAACCGCGCGCAAGTGGGGCTACGTAAAGAAGGGCATTCCCGACAACAAAGCTGAAATCATCGTGTGCCTGGGAAATTTTCACGGCCGCACCACGACGTGTATTTCCGCTTCGCCGGAGCCGCAATACCGCGAGCATTTCGGGCCGCTCACGCCGGGCTTTGTATTCGTGCCTTACGGCGATGCGGACGCGCTCGCGAAAGCGATCACGCCGAACACGGCGGCGTTTCTCGTCGAGCCGATTCAAGGTGAAGGCGGCATTGGGGTTCCGCCGAAAGGTTATTTCACCAAAGCGAACGCGATTTGCCAGGCGAATAATGTGCTGTTGGTGATGGATGAAATTCAAACCGGCTTGGGCCGCACCGGAAAAATGTTCGCATATCAACACGATGCCGAAGTCAATCCTGATATTTTAATTCTCGGCAAAGCATTGTCGGGCGGTTTCTATCCGGTCTCGGCAGTAGTGGCGAATGAAGATATTCTTGGCTTGTTCCGTCCGGGCGATCATGGCAGCACGTTCGGCGCAAATCCGCTCGCTTGCGCCATTGCACGCGCCGCGCTCAAAGTCATCGTCGAAGAAAAATTGGTGCAGCGCTCGGATGAATTGGGCCGCTACTTTTTGGAGAGGTTGTTGAGTGTGAAAAGTAAGCACGTGAAAGACATTCGCGGGCGCGGCTTGTTTATCGGCGTGGAGTTGAAACCGGAAGCACGCGGCGCCCGGCGTTTCTGCGAAGCCTTGCGCAACGAAGGCATGCTCTGCAAAGAGACGCATGAGCACGTGATTCGTTTTGCGCCGCCGTTGGTGATCACGAAAGAAGAATTGGATTGGGCGTTCGCGCGCATCAAAAAAGTTTTGGAGACGATGGAATAATGCTCCGCGCACCTCTGCAACAAAAAATATTTTTGGCACGCGCCGGTCAAGCGCAACTTCCAAGATTCGACATCACGGACTGGGGCAATCATTTTTTTTTGATTGCCCCGTTTTATTTTCAGCCCATACGGAGGAGGAATTATGTTTCGACGCATTTCACTGATTTGGTTTAGCGCGCTCGCCCTGGTTTGCGGGTGCTCCTCGCCTTCGACCATCGCGTTGTTGACGGATTATGGCTGGGACGATCCCTATGCCGGCGCGATTCAAGGCGTGATTGTTTCGATCAATCCCGAAGTACGTTTGCTCAACCTCACGCACGCCGTTCCGGCTCATGACATTCGCGAAGCAAGTTATTTGCTCGTGACGGCTGCAAAAGAATTTCCCGAGAAGACGATCTTCTTGGCTGTGGTCGACCCCGAAGTCGGCGGCTCGCGAAAGGCGATCATCGTCGAGACGCTCGATAAAAAGCTTTTTGTCGGCCCGGACAACGGCATCTTCACGGACGTGATTCGCACGTTCGGTTTCAAAAAAGCGGTTGCGATCACCAACATGCTGTGGTTCCGCAAAGGCGATGTTTCGAGCACGTTTCACGGCCGTGACGTTTTTGCGCCTGCGGCTGCGCGTTTATCAACGGGAAAAAGTATGGATGACGCCGGACCGATGCTGCAAGAAAAAGAATTGGAGCTTCTGCAACGCACTCCGGCAGAATTGACCGAGCAAGGCCTCATTACCGGGGAAATTTTGCACTGCGATCATTACGGCAATTTGGTGACGAACATTCCTGCGAGCACTTTGGCGAAAGCGGGCTGGCGTCCCGGTATGGCGTTGGAGTTCGTGGTAAAGTATCAAGTCGTCACTGCGAAGCTCGCGCAAAAGTATAGCGACGTTGCAAAAGGAGAGATGGTGCTCGTGCTCAACGGCCAGGGCTTGCTCGAGCTGGCGCGTTATTTGGGCAATGCCGGCGAGAGCTTGCAAGCCATGGCAGGCGACAGCATCGTTGTCAGAACGGTCGGCTCGAAAGAGCCGGTGACGAACAGCAGCCCGGCAGCGACGGCAACGAGGTTATCGAACGCAGTGTCGAGCCGGGACAAGTGAAAAACCTCCCTTGACAAGCTGTGCTAATTTTGTTAGATTGGCCGCGCTTTTGATGAGAATCGCCAACGTTGGTGAAGCGAAACTGACCTCCAAAGGAGCAAAACTTCATGAGCCTTGATGCGTTGGGAATGGTTGAGACGCGTGGCTTGGTCGGCGCGATCGAAGCGGCAGACGCGATGGTCAAAGCCGCGAAGGTCACTTTGATCGGCAAAGAAAAAATCGGTGGCGGCTACGTTACCGTCATGGTACGCGGCGACGTCGGCGCGGTGAAAGCTGCAACGGATGCGGGCGCCGCGGCCGCGGAGAAAGTTGGCGAATTGATTTCAGTACACGTCATTCCGCGCCCGCATGCTGATGTCGAATTGATTCTGCCTAAGCGAACGGAATTGGCTAGCGGATCGTAAACTATGAGTGAGCGCGCGTTGGGCCTCGTGGAAACGCGAGGATTGGTCGCGGCATTGGAAGCTGCGGATGCAATGTTGAAAGCCGCGAATGTCGTGTGCATCGGCAAAGAAGTAACGGATGCCGCGCTCGTCACCATCAAAATCACCGGCGAAGTCGCGGCCGTGCGTTCGGCAGTCGAGGCCGGCAAAGCCGCGGCAGCTAAAGTCGGGGAAGTCGTCTCGACGCACATCATTGCGCGGCCGGATGAAGAGACTGAAACGATCGTATCTTCTTAGCAGATCGTCCGCCGACAAAACCATCATCATTGCGCGAGAAGTTTTCATTCGAAGTCATGCGTATTTCAAGATCACCTGGCTCTTTCGACTTCCGGTTTCCCTCTCAAACTCGGCGTAATTCCACAAGCCTCCCTTGGGGAAATCATCACATCCGCAAAACCCTATTGAGCTTGCCGCCAACATGAAACGTTGCCACGTTCAGGCTTATGCAAAAATCAATCTGTCTTTGCGAGTCCTGGGCAAACGCGCGGACGGCTATCATGAGTTGGATACCTATTTCTTGCAGGTGGATTTGGCGGATGATTTATTTTTTGAAACGACGGCGCGCTCGGGTTTGGAGTTGAGTTGTAATTGGAATAGCGTTCCGCTTGATGATACGAACCTTTGCGCTCGTGCTTACCATCTCATTGCGAACGCGATTGGCAAACGGCCCGGCGCACGCCTTCATCTTGAAAAAAAAATTCCACTGGGGGCAGGTATGGGAGGCGGGAGTAGTGATGCGGCAGTAACGCTGATCGTTCTTAATAATCTTTTTAACGCCGGCCTCTCCGACGAAACTCTGTTTGAGTTGGCGCAACAACTGGGTTCCGACGTGCCTTTCTTTTTGTGCGGCGGTCTTTGTCATGGAACCGGCCGCGGAGAAGTGCTGACACCGCTGGCGCAATTGCCGGATTTGTATGCACTGATTATCACCCCAGATATTGTGTTAGCAACGGCCTCGGTGTATCAAAACCTGAAAATCGGCTTGACTACGACAGGCGAGAATACTATATTCGCCGACTTAAATTACGATCTAAAGAAATTTTATGAGCGGCACCCTCTCGGTCAAAATGATTTGGAAGGTTGGGTGCTGCAACAGTATCCCGTGCTGGCGCAGATTAAGCAAAAGCTGCTCGAGTGCGGGGCTTGGGGCGCAAGTATGACGGGAAGCGGTTCTGCGGTGTTTGGATTGTTCAGCGCGATGGAAACGGCGCAAAACGCGCGACGAGCATTTCAGGATGAGCATGCTGCTTTTATTGCGCGGCCCGTCAAATGGGGCATGAAAGAAATCAATGAGTCTTTTGATGTGGAAGTCTTCGTCGGTTAGTTTGCTTTGGGCCTGTCCTGTTTCTAATTTTTTAGGGAGGAAGGAATGGAAATAACCGAAGTCACGGTCAGCATCCGAGACGAGGACAAGCTGAAGGCGTTTATCAATGTCACCTTCGATGATTGCTTCGTCGTGCGCGGCATGAAAGTGATCAAGGGCGCGACCGGATACTTCGTCAGTATGCCGAGCCGTAAAATGAACGACGGCACTTATCGTGATATTGCGCATCCCATCACGAATGAGTTTCGCGAGAAAGTCGAGAGAGCGGTCTTGAAGCAGTACAAAGAAGACATACGCCGGGAAGGATTGCCCCCCGACCCGGATCTGACGAATTACTAAAAAAATTTGCGCTTCGAAGCACTGGGGCGTCGCCAAGCTGGCAAGGCACAGGACTTTGGTTCCTGCATTCGGAGGTTCGAATCCTCCCGCCCCAGCCCATGTGGTTTGAAAACATTTAAGACGCGCTTGACGTTATCCTAGATGTGTCGAGTAAACTGGCATAAGAAGGGCTTATGAACGCCCTTTTAAAACATCCGAAGATATTTTCAGGTCGAGCCCATCCCGAACTCGCCGAAAGGATCGCAAGCTATCTCAATCTCGAGCTCGGCAAAAACGAGTTCCGCGAGTTCAGCGACGGTGAGACGTGGGTCAAATTTTCCGAGAATATCCGAGGGCAGGATGTCTTCATCGTTCAACCCACCAACTCGCCCGCGCGAAACTTGCTCGAATTGCTCATCATGATTGATGCTGCGCGGCGCGCCTCTGCAGCCCGCATTTCCGCGGTGATTCCTTATTTCGGCTATGCCCGGCAAGATCGCAAAGACCAGCCGCGGGTTTCCATCACCGCCAAACTGGTGGCGAATCTCATCGCCACGGCCGGCGCCGATCGCATCTTGACCATGGATTTGCACGCGCCGCAAGTGCAAGGCTTCTTCGATCTGCCGGTCGATCATTTGTATTCCGCCTCGGTCTTCGTGGATTATCTGCGCGAGATCGGAATGGAAGATCTCGTCGTCGTTTCGCCGGACTTGGGCGGCACCCACATGGCGCGCGCATATGCCAAAAGATTGAGCACGCCCATCGCCATCGTCGATAAGCGCCGCCCGCGCCCCAATGCCGTGGAGATCATGAACGTCATCGGCAATGTGGAAGGTATGAATGCGCTGTTGATCGACGACATTTGCGACACCGCCGGAACGATCACCAACGCGGCCGCAAAGCTCAAAGAGATGGGCGCGAAAAAAGTTTTCGCGGCTTGCACCCATCCGATACTTTCCGGGCCTGCGGTCGAGCTTATCGAGAAATCCTGCATTGAGCAAATGATCGTCACGGACTCCGTGCCCATTCATCCGAGCAAATTAATTGACAAAATAAAAGTACTCAGCATTGACAAGCTCTTTGGCCGCGCGATCGTGCGCATTCACAACGAAGAATCCATCAGCTCGTTGTTCGACTGATCGCAGCCGGGAGCCAAACACGAAAGAAAAGAAGGTAGGAGCATGAATCAATCTTCCATACAAGCGCAAGAGCGCACGGACACCGGCAAGCAAGTCGCCAAACGATTGCGTCGCGGCGGAATGGTGCCGGGCATTTACTATTTTCACGGCGAAAAGCCCGCGCCCTTCAGCGTGGATGCCAAAGAGCTGCGTAACATGTTGGCGCACAAGTCGAGCCTCATTGATCTGAATTTCAAAAACGGCGGAACCTCCAAGTGTATCGTGCGTGAAGTGCAATGGGATCCGCTTTCTGGCGCGCCGATACACATCGACCTGCTGGGCATCAAGCTGACGGAAAAAGTGAAAGTCGCAGTGCCGATTCGCATCGCCGGCGCCGCAGTCGGCGTGAAAACCGGCGGCGGCATTATGCAACAGCTTCTCCGCGAACTCGAAATCGAATGTCTGCCGTTGGATATTCCCGAAACCGTCACGGTCGACGTTTCGCACCTTGAAATTCATCATGCCCTTCACGTCGGCGATCTCAAGCTCGACAACATTACGATCCTCGACGACGCGGAACAAGTGATCGTCTCCATTCTTCCGCCGCGCTTGGAAGAAACCCCGGCTGCGGCGGCCGGCGAGGAAACGAAGGAGCCGGAAGTCATCACTCAAAAGAAGAAGGATGAAGAAGGCGCTGAAGAGAGTGGCAAAGAAGGCGGCAAGAAAGAAACCGGCAAAAAGTAATTTCATCATCTTCATTCGCATCATAAGCCATTGTTGTTTTCACCGCGTTATGAGCCAAAGATTTCTTATTGTGGGCCTTGGCAATCCCGGAAAGCAATATGCCAAAACCCGACATAACGTGGGTTTCATGGTCGTCGATGCGTTGGCAGAAAATCACCGCGCGGCTTTTCGCGCGGGCAAAGGCGACTATCTGATCTCCGACACTTTGCGCCTTGAGCCTGCCAGTGAAGAGTTGGTGCTCGTCAAGCCGCTCACTTATATGAACAACAGTGGCATGGCCGTGCGTCACGTGTTTGATTACTACAAGCTTGAACTCGAACAGCTTTTGGTAATCAGCGATGATTTCCAGCTTCCTTTCGGCAAATTGCGCTTGCGCACCAAAGGCAGTGAGGGCGGCCACAATGGTTTGCGCTCGATCATCAGCCACCTCGGCACGCAAGACTTCGCCAGGTTGCGCCTCGGCATCGGTGAAACAGCCTCCGCAAACAATGCCGATTACGTCCTCGCTCCTTTTTCAAAAACCGAGCAAGAGCCTTTAGCGGAAATGATTCAAAGGGCAAGCGAGGCGGTGCTGGATTTTGCCGAGCACGATTTGCAATATGTTATGAACAAATATAACTGAAGCTGAATGTTCCCTGTAATTTTCTAATCCACCTGCTCGCTTCCGGAGCACACCGTGATCAAGCCGTATATGTTGGTGTCTGTAATGTGTGCCGTGGCTTGATCGAGATGCGCAACACTGCAAATCTTGCGGTTGTTTCCAATCCCCAAGCGAGTCCGAACCTTGTTGTTAAAGTAACGGAGGTATGTCTTGACGCTGTACGAAACCATTGTCGTCATCGACTCGATGCTCAAGCCGGACGACTTCAAAAACCTGCGCGATCGCATCACGAATTTCATCTCCAACAATGGCGGAGAAATCGTGAGAGTCGATGAATGGGGCAAACGCCGTTTGGCTTATGAGATCAAGAAAAAGCAATACGGCTTTTATATCTATATCCGCTTCAGCGCCTCGCCCCCCTTCTTGAGTTTGCTCGAAAAAGAGTATCGTTTGAATGAATCGATCTTGCGCCATTTGACCGTCAAGCTCGACAAACGCGCTTTGAAGAAAGAAGAAATGGATCGCCAAAAGCCCGTACCTATCGGCGAAGAGGAAAACGGCCTTCCGAGTTTGGTGAATAACGAGGTTTCCGTGCCGGGCTTATAACGGCCATGAACGCCCGTGTGAAAAATATGCGGGCAGCCTCGTTGCAATTTAATCGTCGCGGTCTTTGGCACGTCATCAGGTGGGCAGCGCCATGGCAGAATTGAAAATGCCGGATATCAATGCGGTAATGATTGCTGGAAATCTCACCAGCGATCCGTCTTTTCGCAGAACCTCGAACGGCACTCCGGTTGCCAACTTTTACATCGCTTCGAACCGCCGCTTCAAGGACAACACCGGCCAGTGGCGTGAAAACGTTTGCTACGTCGGCGTCGTTGCGTGGTATAAGCTGGCGGAAAGCTGTGCGGAAAACCTGCACAAGAGCAGCGCGGTTTTGGTCGACGGCGAATTGCAAAGCCGCATTTGGAAAAATGAAGACGGCACCACGCGCAACGTCGTGGAGATCAAAGCGCGCCGCATTCAGTTTTTGAACAAACGCGCCGACGCAACCGAGATGACGGGCGCGGAGGAAGAGTATGACGCCGTATCTGCCGAAGAAACGGATAGCGCGGAGCGTGCGAACGTCTCCAAACCCGTTCCCGCGGAGACGCCGCAGCCCAACGAACCTAAAAACGAATTCAATTTTGGCTACGATAACCTTAAACTGTGAGCACATAAACCATGTTGAAAAGAAGACGCATTTGTAGGTTTTGTGAAGAGAACGAAGTCTACATCGACTATAAAGACGAGAAGCGTTTGTCGCGTTTCGTCACCGAGCAAGGCAAAATCATTCCGCGGCGCACTTCGGGCACGTGCGCCACGCACCAGCGCATGCTCGTGACCGCAATCAAACGCGCGCGCATCTTGGCGCTCATGCCCTTCGTGTACGATCAAGCCCGCTAATGCGTGGTAGCGCAGGCATCCTGCCTGCAATCTTAGAGCCTATCCGAAAACTTGGTCTTTGTATAAACATACCGAGGTGAACAAAAGACATTCTAGATTTTGATCTTTAAATTTCTAGATTACACTAGCATGAAAACAAATCATGCTAGCGAAATCAA
>Ga0247727_10007967_pt1 | contig 19875 bp, 18 predicted proteins | sample WisWelCaveWW1625_FD_202498 | JGI IMG/M metagenome (GOLD analysis project Ga0247727, IMG submission 202498) | Biofilm microbial communities from Wishing Well Cave, Virginia, United States - WW16-25 | ecosystem: Environmental > Aquatic > Deep subsurface > Groundwater > Cave microbial mat | place... | reverse complement strand
GTGAGGCGATGCTTCGTGAGGCGTGGAACCTGGAACTCGAGACCCTTCGACTTCGCTCAGGACAGGGTTACGAGTTATGGGTGGGACGTAACTTGTATCTTGTAACTCGTAACTCTCATTCAGTGCAGCCACGCTATAGGGCTGTAATTCGCCCGCATCCAGCCAAAAGCCAGAGTCGGTTTGTTGTGTAGGAACAGGCTTATCGTTAAGAGCGAAGAGCTGAAATGAGTCGCCGGGGAGGAAGACCAAGGCTTGCTGTGTAAACGAAGTCGGGTTGACGAGAAGCAGGTCTGCATCCAAATGATTCGCGAGGGCTTGAAGCGCGTCGTCACGAAGTTGAGTGACGTTCGTTGTGAGTTCAGCGTATTGCCCTTGCGACTCTTCGTAGACAGGACCGATGCTGGAGCCGGGGATGATGTCGTGAAATTGGTTGAGGCAGACCGCGCGCCAGGCTTGTTGGTAATTGGTAATTGGGTATTGGTAAGCTTGCCCTGAGCCTGGTCGAAGGGTGGTAAGTAGTGATACGTAAGTCGAAATGAATTCAGCATCGTGCAACAAAAATTCAGATTTGCGGTTGGCGCGTTTGTTGCGGGCTTGCGTGGTGTACGTGCCGCGATGATATTCGAGATACAGTTCGCCGTTCCACACGGGCATCATCTTTGATTCAACGAGCGGCGCAATAGACTCGAAAAAGTTTTTCACGCTCGATTGCCTGACCTGCGGAAGGGACGGAAATTTTTTCATCACTTCGATATTTTCGAGCATCTCACGCGTCGGACCGCCGCCGCCATCGCCGAAGCCATACGCCATGAGCAGGTCTTTGTGCAATTCCTTTTGCTGAAAGTTTTGCCACGCGCCCAATGATTCCTTGGCGTTCGCCATCGAGTTGTAGGTGCTGGCGTATTCGCTTCCAAATTCCTTGACCGTGCTAAAGTGTGTGAGGATGCGCGTGCCGTCAATGCCCTGCCAGAGGAACGTATCATAAGGGAGGCGGTTGTATTGACTCCATCCGATCTTGATGGTCATAAAATATTTGAGACCCGCCTGCTGAATCAATTGCGGCAACGCCCACGCATAACCGAAAACATCGGGAAGCCACAACACGGGACTCTCCGCGTCTCCGCCAAAATGCTCGTGGAAGAACGCGCGACCCAGGAGGAATTGTCGCGCAAGAGACTCCGCGCCGCTGAGATTGCAATCCGCTTCGACCCACATCCCGCCGATGGGTTCCCAGCGACCTTCTTTTATTTTCTCTTTGATGGCTTCAAACAGCGCAGGCTGGTCTTCTTTGATGAATTGATAGAGTTGCGGTTGAGATTGCGTGAAGTGATAATCGGGAAATTGTTCCATCAGGCGGATGACGTTGTGAAACGTTCGTTCCGATTTACGCCTTGTCTGACCGAGCGTCCACAACCAGGCGACGTCAATGTGCGCGTGACCGGTGGCGTGAATGGTGGCATCCAGCGGCGCGCCTGCGTTGGCGATATTTGGTTTCAAGTTGCGTGTTGCGCGTTCAACGCTTTCATAGAATTTTTCATCGCCGAGCGGGTCGCGGGTGTCTAGTATGTTGAAGGCTTCATTGAGGGCGTTGAGGAGGCGGTGTTTGGCGGGATTATTGTCGTCAAGATTTCCGGCGGTTTCGAGCGCGATACGCGCCAACGTAATGAAGTCTCGCGTAGGCTGATGAATTTGCGCCACCGAACACTGCCTCATAAATAGTTTGGTCGGCGAAGATCTGGCGATTGAGCCGCCTAAACCGGTCCAGCCGTGGAGGGCGAGGGTGTGTGGCTTGCCGTCGAACCATACCGGCTTAAGCAAAATTTCCTGATGATGGCAGTCGCACGCGGCGTATGGGACTCCATCAATATAAGCGAGCGCTTCGGGGTGACTGAAATCGCCCGCTTCGCCTAATGGCAAATACAAAGCGATGGACTGCGATTGATCCCAATCATCCGGGACAATAAACGTTGCGCGCAGAATAAAATCCTGTTTCCATGCGCCCCAATATTCGTCGGCGGAAATCTCCTGCCAGGTGGAATCATCCACATTTGATTCGACGGGCGGGTAAACGCCGGGACTCGCCAATTCTTTGAATCGAAACGAGGGCAAGTCTTTGCGCTTAACATGGACCAATGGCGAGATGAGTTCAAGTCTCTGTTTGATTTTTTCGGGAGTCCAGCGTTGACGATGATACATTTCTATTTGTCCGCATCCATGATCAACGCAATCGCGCCCAACATCCCCGAACGACCTCCCAGCGCGGGCGGGACGATGTATTCGTCAATGTGATTAAGAAGCAGTTCATGTTGAATGTAGCCATTCAATAATTCCCGAGTCTTCCTTCTCACAGATGGGAACATGAAATCCTTTTGCATGACTCCGCCGCCGATGACGATTCTCTGCGGCGCGAGCGAGAGGATGTAGTTGACCAATGCCTGCGCGATATAGCCCGCCTCCAACTCCCAAAACGGATGGTCGTCTGGCAGGGTTTCGCCGCGCTGACCCAACCGCGCTTCAATGGCTGGACCCGAAGCGAGCCCCTCGAAACAATCTCCATGATAAGGACAGGCCCCTCGAAACGGATCCAGGTTCAGGTCACGCGCGAGGCGGATGTGTCCCATCTCGAGGCTGGTAAGTCCGCGTAACGGTTTGCCGTCCACGATGTATCCGCCGCCGATGCCGGTTCCAATCGTCAGATAGAGCGAGTGCGAGTCGTTTTTGCTTGCGCCCCATTTGGCTTCGCCGAGTCCCGCCACGACAACATCCATATCCACCGCGATGGGTAAACTAAATTTTTCACGCAGCGCGCCGAGGATGTTCGTGTTCGCCCAATGCGGTTTGGGCGTGGTGGTTATGTAACCGTACGTGGGCGAGGCGGGGTCAACATCGAAGGGACCGAACGAACCAAGGCCGATGCCGTGAATCTGATTCGCATACGACGCGAAGAAGTCAATCACTTGCCCGATGGTTTCAGCGGGCGTGACGGTGGGGAAACGCGCTTCGGCAATGACGTTTTCAGGTCCGCTTCCAACGATGCAGTTGAACTTTGTGCCTCCGCCTTCGATGCCGCCGAATAAAAATTCATTGTTCATGGTTTATTCCGCTGGATGAAAGTAACTCTCCGATAACCAGTCCGATTCACAGGACGCCGACCCATATCCGCACATTTCGCGGGCGACCGGTTCGGTACGCGTCAGAGTCGACGGGTCAGCCTGCCTGCCGTTCATCAACGCTGACGGCTGGCGGACGGCTTCGCGTCCCGCCTCTTCAATCGGCGCGCGGGCTACATTTGCAATCGTAGGCGCGCGAGTTTTGGGATTCATAAGGAAGAACTGCTGAAAACGCTTTTAGAAAGCGTTTTCAGCAGTATAAAGAATCAACGTTCTTTCGTCAACACTTGAACGATAATCGTGGTATAAATAATTTCCGCCTGTTGCAAGCAATTTTCGACGACCCGATTTCGCAACTCGCTTTGCGGGGCGAAACTTTTGCGCCGCCAGAGGGTTTACTTGTGAATAGAGATATAAGGAGATCGAATGGAACCTCAAATTATGGCGAAGACCGCCTCATTTTATGATCGTCCCGGAGTGGAGACGGACATTATCCCGATCGCGGGCGGCATTCCCTTTGGAATGGAACGCGTTACCAATCCCGCCGTTGGGATCGGCGGAGTGTACGGCACGTGGGGCGAAAGTTACAACAATGAGACCCTGTCCGGTTTTCTCGAACATCATCTTGGGCATCCGCTTCCCGACAGCGAGAAGTTGAACCTGTCCGAATTGGGCTTTCTCAACCGACACCATATTCCGAAGGAACTGACGCAGGAGGAGCATAACCAACTTGAGATTGAAGTCGGCACAAGATTCTTGAAAGAGGCGATGGAGGCCTGCAACTGGCAGCCTTCTGAAATAGAGGCGGTGTTGATCGGCATGAGCGCGCCGCTCTCTGAAAATTATCTTAACCAAATCACCAAAGCCGCAGGAATTCCTGAAAGCGCCTTGAAAGTTTCCATCCACAAAGCCTGCGACGGTTCGACAAGCAGTTTGCACCTGGCGTTGAATCCCGATCTGCCTGAGAACTCGCACCTGAGCCGCAACATCGCCGAGTCGCTTTACGGGAAGAAGGTGCTGGTGGGCGGCATCGAAGGGTTGAGCCGTTTTCTTTCTTCGGCGACGGATACGAACGCCTTGCAGTTGTTCGGCAACGCCGCCGGGATCGTCGGGGTGATCCCCGGCAAGACCATGAAATTCCTGGCGGGCAAATCCCGCGAGGTGTTCGACGACGAAGGCGTGTTGCAGGTGGCGATGTATTATCCGCACTCGCGCCAACGCGTGGACGGACTCAATATTGATGTCACGGAACCTTCCGAGAACAACATCCGCGTGGCGGGCTTGATGCACGAGCCGCACGACGGTTCATCCATTACTATGGCGGGACCCATGGGCATGGTCAAGTTGTTTGTGCGGACCGGCGTGCAGGTGGTGCGCGATGTGTACGCGGCGTATCAATCCAAAACGGAAGAGTTGGGCATGGCCGGCAAGGACCTCGCGGTGGCAATCGTCCATCACGCCAACTTCAAGATCAACAAACTCAAGGAAAAACAACTGCGAGGCGAGGGGATCGTCCTGCCGATGCCGTGGTTGTTAAGCGAGTTTGGCAACGTGAGCGCGGCGTCGAACATGATCGCGTTCCTGCGCGAACTGCCGAACTTGAAACCGCTCGATCACATTCTAATTGACGGCTTCGGCGCGGGGACATACTATGATACGCTGGCGGTGGAGCTCGGAGGGTAGATCAAGCATCGGGGTTTGAAACAAATGTCCCTGCGCGCGAAGCGATGTCTTGCGCCGCGTCAAAGGGCGTGTTTATGTCCACAACCTTGTCGTTTTATGTCAAGGTTGTGCTTTTTGTAACATTTTGTTATGGGTTTTCGTCTTGTGTACGGGAAGCCATAGTACAAATGTACCGGAACACTCAAAACCAGGATGTCGTTCGTCTGCTATTTCTTTTGAGAGCCGTCGAACAGGACTATCCTTTTCGTATGATGTCGCAGAGGCGGATAACGTTTATGAATCTCGTGTATAAATATGTTTTCTGGCGTCCGCGTGTAATAAATAGATAACAAAAAACTCCTGCGTTCCGCAGGAGTTTTTTGTTGGTCAGGCCCGGTTTGCCTTTTGGCGCCCAAACCATGACTGCCATTCGCGCTTTTCCCAAACGACGAGAATGGGCGCGGCGATGAAAATGGACGAGTATGTTCCGCTAAAGAGACCGACCAGGAGAATAACGGCAAATTCCTGCAGGGTAACGCCGCCAAAGAGCGCCAGGGCAAGCAGAAGGAATTCCACCGTCATCAATTGCGTATTGATGGAGCGCTGGAGGGTCTGCACAATGGAATGGTTGACGAGCGTCTCATAATCAAGCCTGCGGTATACGTTGGAATTTTCGCGGATGCGGTCGAACACCACCACCTTATCCTGAACGGAAAAACCGATCACAGTAAGCAGGGCGGTCAGGAAAAGCGCGTCGATCTGCCAGCCGAAAAATCTCGCGCCAATGCCCACAACGCTGAATACCACCGCCACATCATGGATCATCGCGATGATCGCGCAGACGCCATAGCGAAAGGCGTTCGGCACTTTACGGAATACAAAGCGGATGAAGAACGCGACCGCCAGCGCGGCGATCCCCACCGCCTGCGCGGCGCGTGAGGCGACCTGCGAACCGATGCTGGGACCGACGCTATCGAAGCGGATCACCTTCACTTCCTCGGAGCCTGATTCGGACCTCATGGCATTGAGGACGCTGTCGCGCGTTTCGTTTGAAAGAAAGGACGAACGTATCAGCGTGGTTTCGTTTTCGGTGGTTTGGATCTGGGCGTCGTCAATCCCCGCGGCTTCGTAGATGTTTTTCAGGGCTTCCGTTTGCAGGGTTTTGCCGCCGTCGAAACGGATTTCAAGAAGCGAGCCGCCAGTGAAGTCAATGGAGAGGGGCAATCCCCCACTCAGAAGAATGATCAGCCCGGGCACAATCACCAGGGCGGAGACGATGAGATATAAATAGCGTTTGCTGAGGATGTCTATCATGTCGGTTCCTCTTTAGATCCCGAACCAGCGTTCAAGGTTGGTCGGTTTGAACGTTCTTAGGGCAAGCGCGAGCAGGGTGCGCGTGACGTATATGGCTGTGAACAGCGAGATCGCCACGCCGATAGCAAGGGTAAGGGAAAAGCCTTTGACGATGGTCGCGCCAAAGGTGGAGCCAAACCAGTAGAGAATCAGGGAGGTGATGATCGTTGTGGTATTGGATTCCCAGATGGACGGCCAGGCCCGATCCCAGCCTTGATCCATGGCCTGGTTGAGGGGCCGCTTGTTACGCAATTCCTCTTTCAGGCGTTCGAAGATCAGGATATTTGCGTCCAGCGCCGCGCCGGTGCTGAGCAGGAAACCGGCAATGCTGGGGAGAGTCAAGGTAAAGTGGAAGTATTTGAAAATGGCGAATGTGATTGCGGCGTAGAAAAGGATCGAAAGGTTTGCCACAACGCCGGGCAGGCGATAGTAGATCGCCATGAACAGGACGACGACAATCATGCCGATCAACCCGGCCCTGAGACTCTTCTGCAGAGACTCCTCGCCCAAGGTCGGACCAATGATGCGGGTCTCAACCAACTTGAGAGGGATCGGCAGGGAACCGTACTTCAATTGGACTGCCAGGGCGTTGGCTTCTTCGGATGTGAAACTCCCGCTTATCGAACCCTGTCCGCCAGTGATGGCGCCTTCAATGATCGGGGAGGAAATGACTCGGTTATCCAGCGTGATGGTGAGATATTTACCGACGTTGGCCGCGGTGTGAGCGCCAAAAATGCTTCCTCCTTCAGATGATAAGGTGAAGTCAATCGAATAACGCCCCGTGATCTGATCGGTGGAAACGCCCACGCTCTTAAGTTCCTTACCAGTCATGACAGTGTGATAGATTGTCTGTTCGCCGCCGGTTGTGGAGGCGGGTTCGGTAGAACCTGCGATGAAATCGGTTTGAATGACGCTCCCCTCAGCCGGTGAAACATCGCCCGTATCCACGAATTCAAGCAGGCCGGTTTGTTGAATGATGTCGAGGATCGCGTCGGTGTCTTCCGCGCCGGGGAATTCGCCCACGATGCGACGGTCGCCCGCCACCTGGATCAGGTTTTCGCTGACGCCCAGCGCGTTGGTACGGTTTTCAACGATGTCGCGCGCGGTCTCCAATTCACTGCGATTGATTTGCGTCCCGGCAGGCATATCCGCTTCGAGAAGCACTTGCAATCCGCCTTGAAGGTCAAGACCGAGGCGAGGTTTAACATCGCGGGCAAAAAGGGTTGTTTCTGTAAACGGATTGGGGATTTCAAGTTGAGGGCTCAGGTCGATCCATAAAGCCAGAGCCAGCACAAGCAGAATGATAATGATGCGATCGGTCAGGTTTCTGAACATGCCAGGGTTTCTCCATCCACGAAAATGCCCGCCTTGATCGGCTGGGCGGGCGTGATTATACCCTTATTGAATGGGCATGGGTAGGACAAATTGCATTTGTCCCGCGAATATATTCCCGGAGAAATTGGTGGAAGGGAGGAAAAGGCGCGGGGAAGGCCGATCCGGGTTCAGGTCAGGAATGAAGCGCAGAGTCCGGGTTATGAAGAACGATCCTTGAGGAAGTCCAAGACGATTTGCAGGATCCGGCCCGGAGTCAGATCATCCGTATCAATGACGAGATGGGCGTGCGCGCGCGCGTGGGCGAGTCGGCGCAGTTGTTCAGCGTAGTCTTTTTCCAGCCAGTTTAGTTTTCTGCGCGCTGTGCTGGTTTGAAACGACGAGTTGAGATAAATGAGGAGATCGGGTTTGGAAATAATCTGCCACATGGCTTGCACGTAGGAATGTTCCTGCGCGATGTGGCGGCAGGCGTAACCGTTTTGTTCGAGACCCGCAACCAGCGTGGATTTGCCCGAACCGCAAGGACCCACAACTCCGATCAGGGGACTTTTACCGGGAGGTTCATCCATGGTTATTCATTACGCTCTTGCAGGGTCTGAGACCCTGCAAGAGCGCAGCGGGTTATTCGTTATCATGCACGAGGCGGTTGAGCTGTACAGGCACGCCGAGGACCGCCAGCGTATCGCCCGCATGGATGATATTCGCGACCGTTGGGTGCATTTCGGATTTGTGATCGTGACGCAGAAGGACGATACTGAGGCGATAGTTGTCCTCCACATAGCCGACAGTTTTATCAACGAGAACGGAATTCGTGTTGACCGTGACACGCGCCAACCCGAGCAGTTGACCTTCGATGGAGATGGGATTGGTCACGTCCGCGCCGGCCGCGGCGGCGGCAAAGACGGGCGCCGCCATTTCAGTGGCGCTCAGCGCCACGAAACCGAATTGTTCCTGCAGGGCATGGGCAAAGTCTTCGTCAAAGATGCGGATGACGACCTGTATTTTTGGATTCAGACTGCGGGCTTTCAACGCGATCTGTAAATTCATCGCGTCGTTCTGGCTGGCGAGAATAACCGTGCGCGCCTCCTGGATATTTGCCGCTTCCAAAGAACCCGGCTGGCGCGCGTCCGCCTGTATGATGGGAATGCCCATATCGCGCGCGGCGGCGATGGTATGAGCGCCGAGGTTGATCTCAAGCACGGCGACGCTTTCGCCCATCTCGTGCAGTTTTTGCGCCACGCGGAATCCCAAATGCCCAAGCCCGATCAGTACGATATGTTGATTCATGGTGGATGCGACTGCCATCTCCCACTCCTTCCCGCGGGATTTTCGGTTGAACAATAGAACGCCGAAATCGGTAAGTCCCTGCGCGAGAAAGACGATCCCGATCAGGGGCATGATGAAATGAAATAACTGCAGGACGGCGCTTTTGGGGAAATCGCCGATGGGTTGCAGAAAAGTCGCGGCTAGGACCGTAAAGACGCCTTCGCCCAACGTCTTGACCGGCTCGCCCGCGGCTTGCGCGAGGGTGAAATAGGCAAAGCCGCCGCCGATCACCGTGATCGTAAAAAAGAACAGGGGCGCTTTGAATTCGTTGACCAGGATGAGGGTATCGCGCCATGTCGCCTTTATGGTTCGCCAGAGCGAGTTCATGGTCCGACGTTCCCTTCAATGGGCAATCGCACCGTCATGCGGCGGACATTATCGCCGTCGCGCGGCGCTATCTTGAGGACAAGGACGCTGATATCGTCGGCGGGACGGTTATCGTCGAGTTGGACGGCTTGCGCGAGCAACGCGTCCGCCAGCGTTTGCGGACTCGGGTCTTGATCCTCCATCATGGACTGGATCGTCTCGCCGACATCCATCGGCATCCCGCGTCGTTCACCTGCATGAGTCAGTCCGTCGGTGAAGATAATGATCGTCAGGCCGGCTTCAATCGCGATTTCGGTAATGAGCGGGCGCACGTCGCGCGATGTCCCAAGCGGAATGCTTTCGCTGTCCACACGATCTAGGATTTCGTCGCGGCAGATGAACATGGGCGCGGGGTTGTTGCGGGTCAATACGATGGTGCCGCTGTGCAAATCCAACGACGCGATGTTGAGCGTGCAGATCACTTTCCCGCTTTTATCGGTGAACAACGCGTCGGAGGCGGCGCGCGCCGCCGCCCCATCGCGGACACCCTCGGCGAGCAAGCCGGTCACCTTGCGGACAACCATCTGCGAAACGGCTTTCGCGCCGCGGCCCGAAGTCTGTCCGTCGGCTAGGACGACGGAGAGTCCGCCGTTGGGGCGCTCGACAACTTCGAGCGTATCCCCGCTTTCGGAGGAGGCGTATTTGTTGACCTTGGCGACCGCGATCTGAACTTCCATGCCTTCATTTTACTATGGGATTGGAATCTCCCGCCCTGGTTTCATCGAAGATTTGTTGACTCAGCGAGAGCCGAATTATTCCCCTCCTCCGCCTCCATCGCCGCCTCCATCGCCTGCATCTGCCCCAAAGTTGCCGCCTGCTGATGAGTCAAAACTGCTCTCAAAACTATCCAGGATACTGTCAAATCCGTCGAAGTTGATGTCAAGATCGAAATCGAAGAAGTTTCCAATAGATTCTCTTAGTTCGGATGTATCGAGAGTCGCCATATCTGAACTCGGATCGAAAACTGCGCCCGGGACATAATAGTCTGACGGCGCGTTGCCGCCGGATTGTTGTTCACGCATGATCCTTGATAGCTGCGCGTAATGGGATTTCGCCTCATCCACGAGCAGGATGGCGCTTCCAAGGCCAAGGATCAGCGCGGCGGTTTGCGCCGGGTTTGTGCCGATCATGTCAGGGATTGAACGCGCCCGCTCGATTTGGTCTTCCAATTGTTGTTTTATTGCCTCGCCTTTTTGGGTGAGGCGATAACGCGTAACCGGGAAAACCCATAATGCTTTTTCCTGACGCGCTTCAAGCAGTCCCTGCTCCACTAATTCCGGTAAAAGGCGATCTTTTTGAAAACCGCCAAAATCGTTTCCGAATTTCACGCCCGCTGCCTGAATTAAGTTTTTCATAGTCAGACCAGGACCGCTTGGGTCTCTGGATAATAGGCCCAGAATTAGATGTAAATGGGGCTTGACGGACGATTGTCCTAAAGCGCCCGGTGTAATTCGAATATGGTCAATGGTTTGAGTTCTTCCCCAGAAACCTTTAATCTCTTCCTTGCGCAGGTCTATGACGCCGCGCGCGAGCAATTCCATCAGGGAGAGTTTGAAGGCCTCGCGCCCTTGAGTCTTGTTTGGGTTTAATAACACCAGGATCTCGGCGGCGGTCAGATTTGAAGCAGCCATGATTTCTCCTTCACCATTAATTCGCAAGCGGATTCGATCTGATACGGTCAATGGCTTGCGAAAGCGATCCGGACTTTTACGCCTTCATTTTACTATGGTATGAAGATTGTTTCCGGGCGCTCCTTGGAGATCGCCATGATTGACAGACACTAGTTGGTCATGTTAGACTTACGATTAAGGAAAAACTTATCCGACGTGAAAAAAGTCGAGCCGCTGAATTCCTTTGACAAGATCAAACTCCTCGCCGATTCCCGCCGCATGGACATCCTGCGACTGCTCATGGCATCCCCCGCCACCCTCACGCATCTCGCGCGCACCTTGCGGCAGTCCCCGGCATGGATACGTCACCACATCCTCGCGCTTGAGTCTGCGAACCTCGTTGAGGTGAACGAAGTCCGCAAGACGGGCAAGGTGACAGAAAAATATTACCGCGCCAAAGCGGACGCGTTGTTATTGCAGGAAGTCATCCTCCCCAAAACGAAAAAGCCCGCCGTGATATTTTCAGGCAGTCACGATCTCGCGCTGGAAGGGATTGCCGAACATCTTGAAAAGCATGTCGCATTGCTGAGTATGCCCGTCGGTTCATTGGATGGGCTTGTGAATCTCCGCCAGGGACTCTGTCAAGTCTCAGGCTCGCATCTTTTGGATGAAACGGGCGAGTACAACACGCCATTTGTCCGCCATTTATTTCCCGACCGCGATGTGGAGATCGTCACACTCGCCCACCGCACACAGGGACTCATACTTGCAAACGGCAATCCCAAAGGGATCAAAAAGATTTCCGACGTTGCAAAACCAAACGCCCGTTTTGTTAATCGCAATTCCGGTTCAGGGACGCGTCTGTGGTTCGACGCTGAATTGAGGCGGCTCAAAATTCCCGCCGACAAAATCAATGGTTATGACCGGGTTGTGAGTACGCACAGTGATGCCGCGTCCGTGGTGCAATCAGGCCGGGCGGACGCGGCTCTCGGTTTGCAAGCCGCCGCGCGTCAATGTAATCTTGATTTCATTCCGTTGTTTGAAGAACGCTATGACCTTGTCCTGCCGCGCGAGAATGAAAAGACTCTTGCGCCGGTTCTTGATTATTTGCAGACATCAACTTTTCGCGCCGAACTCAACGCGCTGACGGGATACGACACATCCCATAGCGGCGAGCAAATTTTGTAAGCGTAGTTGGCGTTCTCTAACGCCGCCATAAGCCGACGTTAGAGAACGTCGGCTACGCAATATTTTAGGAGAGCCAATGAAACACATCATCATCTTGCTAACTGCTTTCTGTTTTTTGTTTTCCGCCTGCGCGTCCAAACCATCCAACCCAACATTAATTCTCGCAACCACTACTTCCACACAAGACTCGGGTCTGCTCGACGTGTTGGTCCCGCTTTTCGAGGCTGAATCAGGTTACACGGTCCAGACGGTGGCGGTGGGCACAGGTCAAGCCTTGAAAATGGGAGAGGAAGGCAACGCGGATGTCTTGTTAGTCCACGCGCCGAAATCCGAAGAGGAATTCATGGCAAACGGATTCGGTAAAGACCGCGCCGCTGTCATGCACAATGACTTTATCATTGTCGGTCCCGAATCCGACCCAGCGGGAATTAAGGAAATGACATCCGCGCTCGATGCGTTGAAAAAGATTTTTGAAACGGGCGCGACCTTCATCTCGCGCGGCGATGACTCTGGGACGCATAAAAAAGAACTCGATGTGTGGAGCAAATCCGGACTCGACCCGCATGGTCAAACCTGGTATCTCGAGACGGGACAAGGCATGGGCGCGACCCTAATCATTGCTTCTGAAAAAGGCGCGTACACACTCACCGACCGCGGCACGTTTTTATCTCAGCAGGGTAATTTGGAATTGGTAATTCTCCTGGAGGGCGACCCGCCGTTGTTGAATCCATATCATGTGATTACGGTCAACCCCGATAAGTATCCAAAAATTAATTATGAAGGCGCGCTGGCTTTTTATGATTTTATGATTTCACCTGAAACGCAAAAGGTCATTAGCGGGTTTGGGGTGGAGCAATACGGTCAGCCATTGTTTTTTCCAGATGCGGGGAAGTGATAAAGTAGACACGTAGACAGGTACACAGGTTGTGAAACTTGTTTACGTGTCTACTTGCGTCGCGTGGCGCCGTGGCGACATTTCCTTGTCTACCTGTTTCTATGTTTCCTTGTATACTTAAACAATGGAAATTTTCGAAATCACAGTTCTCTCGCTGCAAGTTTCCACGCTCGCGACTCTCATCAGCATGCTCATCGGTCTGCCGTTTGGCACGTGGCTCGCGCTCGGAAGTTTTCGCGGGCGCAATATAATTCTCAGCGTCATCAATACAGGCATGGCGTTGCCGCCTGTGGTTGTCGGTCTCGTGGTGGCGATCATGTTATGGCGCAGCGGTCCGCTGGGGGATTTGAGATTGATTTATACACCGTGGGCAATTGTCATCGCGCAGACGGTGATCGCCGCGCCGGTTGTGACGGGTCTCACCGCCGCCGCGCTTGAGGCATTGGACCCGCGCCTGGGACAACAACTTCTGGGACTCGGCGCGTCACGCGTCCAAATGGTCTGGTACCTGTGGCGGGAGGCGCGACTTCCGCTTTTAGCCGCGTTGATGGCCGGCTTTGGCTCCGTGATATCCGAGGTCGGCGCTTCGATGATGGTGGGAGGGAATATCAGAGGTCAGACGCGCGTGTTGACGACCGCGATTGTGTTAGAGACATCCAAAGGTGAATTTGGACAAGCGCTCGCTCTCTCTACCCTTTTGCTGGTCCTGACCTATTTAATTAATCTTACGCTGACGTGGATTCAGCAGAGGGGACAAAAGAAATGATGAAGGGTGAATGATGAAGGATGAATAACTTTATTGAAATCAATGACTTTCAAATCAAGCGTAATGAAAGAATTGTTCTTGATATTGAATACCTTTCCATCACGCGTGGCGAGACGTTGGCGGTTGTCGGTCCGAATGGGGCGGGGAAGAGTACGTTGTTGCTGGCGTTGGCGTCGTTGTTGAAACCTGTGCGCGGGGAGATTCGCTTTGATGGCAAGTCCTTGCGTGAGTTGGATGAACTCGAATATCGGCGCAAAATATCCTTTGTATTCCAGTCGCCATTATTGCTGGATATGTCGGTGGAGGAGAATGTCGCGCTGGGGTTGAAGTTTCGCGGCGCGCCGAGGGATGAGATAAAGGCTCAGGTGGAGAAGTGGGTCAAAGGCTTGGGCGTGGAGTCGCTGTCGAAACGGCGGGCAGGTCAATTGTCAGGAGGCGAAGCGCAGAGAGTGAGTCTGGCGCGGGCGTTTGTGTTGAATCCCGAATTGTTGTTGCTCGATGAGCCGTTTGTCGCGCTCGATCCGCCGACGCGCGCGAAGTTGCTGGAGGATTTGTCCGCGATATTAGGCGCGGACCATCGCACGGCGGTCTTTGTCACGCATAATTTGAACGAGGCGGCGAAGTTGAGCCATCGCATCGCGGTCATTGTAGATGGGATGGTGAGGCAGGTCGGGACGGCGAGCGAGATCAAGCGCGCGCCCGCCGATGAAACCGTGAAGGCGTTTTTGAGCGAGTTATCTCAATGATATAATCGCCTAAACTTTGCGGAGGCATGATGTTGAAAATCGAAATCGTTTACTGCGCGGTCTGACACTACGCCGGTCGGGCCGTGAGCCTGATGGATGAATTGCTCAAACATTATGAGCATGTGATTGAGGAAATTAGAATCGTGCCGTCGGATGGCGGGAAGTTTGAGATCACCGTCAACGGGCAGTTGTTGTATTCAAAGTTGCAGACGCATCGTCATGCCGAGGCAGGGGAAGTGTTGGGGTTGGTGAGGAAGTTGGTTGGAGAGTAGATATGTCATTGCGAGACGGTGTTGTTCCGTCGAAGCAATCTCCTCGTTAATTTGAAGATTGCTTCGTCGGGTCTCCGACCCTCCTCGCAATGACATAAATAATGGAGGCAGGATTTATGTCTAAAAAAGGACGCGTGTTTTCGGGAGCAAGACCGACGGGACGACAACATCTTGGAAATTATCTCGGCGCGATTCAGAACTATGTCGCGTTGCAGGACGACTACGATTGCGTCTATTGCATCGTGGACGTTCACGCGCTAACCACGGTCGAAACGACTCAAGAGTTGAAACAAAACACAACAGAGATGGTATTGGACTGGCTGGCGGCGGGAATTCGACCGGACGAGTCAATCGTGTTTGTGCAGTCGCACGTGCCGGAGGTGATGGAACTGCACACGTACCTTTCGATGGTCACGCAGATGGGCAAACTCACCGACCTGCCGACCTTCAAGGAAAAACTCGCGCAACAGCCTGAGAACGCCAATTATGGTTTGCTCGGCTATCCCGTATTGATGACTGCGGATATCGTTCTGTACAAAACGGACATCGTTCCCGTCGGCATTGACCAGGCTCCGCATTTGGAGTTTGCGCGCGAGATCGTCCGTTCGTTCAATTATCGCTACAACACGAAGGTCTTGCTTGAGCCGCAGGTCAAGCACACGGAAGTCCTCAAAGTGTTAGGCATTGACGGAAAAGCCAAGATGAGCAAGAGTTTGAATAATCACATCGAACTCGCGTCAACGCCCGAAGAGACGACCGCGCGCGTGCGCGAAATGGTCACCGACCCGGCGCGCGTCAAACGCACCGACCCGGGCAACCCGGATATCTGCAACGTCTTTTCGATGCACAAGATTTTCTCGCCGCAAGACGAAGTGGAGATGATCAACGTTGAATGTCGCCGCGCGGGTATCGGTTGTGTGGATTGCAAGAAACGCTTCGCCGCGAACCTGAACAGGCATCTCGAACCCTTCCGCGCCAAACGCGCCGAACTCGCCTCCAAACCGGACTATGTATCCAATGTGCTAAATGACGGAGCCAAGCGCGCCCGCGTCATCGCGCAGGAGACGATGGTTGAAGTGCGCGAGGCGATGGCGCTGCCTTGATAATGTAGACAGGTACACAGGTATACAAGTAGACACGTGTGACTTGTTTACCTGTTTACTTGTGTACTTGTCTACTTGTTTCCGTGTTTCCTTGTGTACTTGTTTACTTCCTCCCCATGCGCGCCCTCATCCAACGAGTTTCCAAAGCGAGCGTTACCGTCGAAGAGCAGACCATTTCCTCCATCGGAAAAGGTCTGTTGATTTTATTGGGCGTCGGTCACGGGGATGGAGAGGAACAGGTGAAGTTTCTCGCGGAGAAAGTCGCCAACTTGCGAATCTTCGAAGACGAAGGCGGGAAAACTAATCTATCAATATTGGACGTGAAGGGGGAAGCCATCGTCGTTTCGCAGTTCACGTTGTATGCCGATACGCGTAAGGGACGACGTCCCTCCTTCATTGACGCCGCATTACCCGAAGTCGCCGAACCGTTGGTAAACCGATTCGTTGAATTATTGCGCGGGCATGGAGTCCCGACTCAAACTGGAAAGTTCGGCGCGCACATGGAGGTTGAAATCCATAACGATGGACCGGTCACGATCTGGCTGGAGAAATGAACAAGCCGAACGCCGCGCAGAAATTGATTCATCGTTTTGCAACGTTGCTGCCCGTCACCGGCTTCTTTGCCCCAAGAATGCATCAATTGGATAATAGACTTTATCGGTAATAAGCTAAAAATTCATATTGGACGCTGATAAACGCAGAAAACGCAGATTTTTCTCTCTGTGAATCAGCGTGAGTCAGCGTTCATCTGCGTCCCAATTTTATTTCCGATAGAGTCTAATGTAATGCTGAAATTGACGAAGGGGCGATACAGCGTCTCTGAAATCCTGGGTTGGAATATTATCCAACTCACGACGGTCGGCGCAAAAACAAAACAGCCGCGCGTCATGCCGCTTGTTGGATTATTTGACGGCGGGAAGATCGCCGTCATCGCCTCCAATTTTGGGCGCGAACATAACCCGGGCTGGTATTACAACCTGAAGGCGCATCCTGAATGTGATGTGTCCTTCAAAGGCAAATCAGCGAAATATATTGCCCGCGAGGCGGAAGGCGGAGAACGCGAGAAATATTTTCAAATGGCAGTTTCGCAATATGTGGGTTATGAAAAATACAGGGAACGCGCTGCCCGCCGACAAATCCCCGTCGTGGTGTTGGAGCCGAAGAGATAATGGCGGTCGCTCAAGCCGCCGTCCTCGGCGGCGAGGACGCCGCCGAGAGCAATGTAGATGCCGGATTCCACAACGCCGCGTCCACCTGAACAGCCAGCGCGCCGACCGAGAGCAGCGCGTCGGCGTTTTCTTTTGACCAGACCCCTCCCCCGCCAATGATCGGGATGCCCAGTTTGGCGGCGTTGCTTACCGCTTCAAGAGTTTGAGGGAAAAGCGAGGGACCGTAGAGCCTGCCAGTGACGAGTCCCCCTCTCCCTGCGGGAGAGGGGTTAGGGGTGAGGGAAAGCGCGCCTCGTGGAGGGGAAATACTAATCGCCTGCGCGCCCTCTTGGATCAATCGCGGACCGAGCGATAATACTTGTTCGATTGGAAGGGAGAATATCAACGGCAATTCACCGATGCACATTTCAAGCGTCAACAAGATAATATCATCCGCGAGCAAGGGCGCGAAACCAAGTTCGACCGCCATCACATTTTCCTGCGACTCCAACATACGCGCCATGGTTTGAGTCTCTTCGGGGCGATCCGCCATGAGGTGGACAATGATCGGCAACTCAGAGCGCGTCCATTTGGCGGAATATTTTTTCAGCGCGGCATGGATGCCCGGATTCGGCAAGCCGGTGTGGAGCAGGAATCCGCCGGGGTATTCGATCACAGCTGGTTGAGCAGTCGGCTGGCGCGGGCGGAGGGAGATCGGGTTCGTCACGAAAGCGCCGAATTCAAGACCTCCGAGTCCCGCGGGGCGCGGGACTCGGAGGTCTGGCGCGAATCCCAACGATCCCGCCGCGTTCATGAGTGGCTTGCTGAAATAGAGGTCGCGTTTCATAAAGGTTTATTTTGTTGTATCAACGATATAAATATCCGAACCGTTGAGAAAAGAGATGAATTTGCCGTCGGGCGACCTTTGCCCTCCGCCTATGGAGTTTTGTTCCAGGTTCTCCAAAGACGGATAGTCCACTTGCCATAGAATGTGGCCTTCAGTAGTAAAGATGAGCTTATCACCGTTCGGGCTCCAATCTAGGTTGCTAATTTTGGACTGTGAGGCTTGATCTTCGAATGATAATTCCCGATATGTCATTGTTAACGCATCCAGAAATATGAGTACGTTTTTGTCTTTAGCAGGATAGACTAATGCGTCGTCGCTAGGGTGCCACAAAATATCTGATTCAGGTAAAGAGGCAACAGGCAAAGGCTTCAACTCCTTGCTTGTAACGGAGAGAATCTCTATATTGTTTTCATTCATATCATAATTTGCCAGCAAGGCGAACTGACTATCTTTTGACCAATAAATATCTACCTGTGTATATCCGGGGTAAATGGTTGTTTCAAAACTAGAAAGGTTGACTAAATAATTTACTTCATAGCACATTATCCATAGATATTTTCCTTCAGGCGAAACATCCGTTTCATAGCATGTTAAATCAGGTGAGATCCCTGCCATCTCGCGCACATCGTAAAATATCTTTTCAACAGGGTCGAACATCGGGAGATACCTCATATCTCCATCATCTAAATAACTCCACCAAACTAAGAAAAATGTATCATCGCGTACCCATTCTCCTCTGTACATCCACAACCCTGCATAATCTAATTGATTGCCTTGACTATCTAGAAAATCAGACTCTATAAAGCGAAAACTTTTTCCGTTAACCAGATCCGCATAAAAATAACAGCACCGATATATGCGTGTTTCATCTGACGTCCAATAGCTACTCACCGAAGGCACCGGCGCATCATAATTTTCCAGATTCCAATTTAGCTTGATTTTCGTGTTGGCAACTAGGTCAAGGACTGTGCCGTCTTTCATAAGAATTTTTGTCCTGCTTGGGGAAATATCCAACACCTTGCCTGGGTAACTTGCTAGCTTATTCCCATCATACGTATATGTAGAAACGGCTGAGGTATCTCCGTGAATTTCAGGTGTAATAAGAATTCCTAGATCGCGTGACCAGAACACCCGATTACAAGTTAGTCCTGATGAGATATCTACCGGCGGTAACCATACAGATCCAGTTTCTATATTCATGACAACCGGCTGAGGAACGATATTGATACCTAGTATTCCCATTCCTGCTGGGGGATATTCTTGTCCGGCCCCTGGGTAAAGAAGTAAATGATTCGTATCCAACCAAACATAGCTCGGGCAGTAAGCGTACCAAATATTTGCCCCAAATCCATACTCCCAACCTGTGATGCGCCGTGCGTTATATCCATTCATATCAAACGTTTGGATGGAAAGGGCGTCGCTTAAAAGCCCAGGCAGTAGCGCAGGGTCAATGGTTGGAATTAAAGTTGGCTGAACATACGTCCGTCTAGGTGTAGGTTCAATTGTGACGGTTGCAGTCTGGCTTGGGACAGGAGTCAGAGTTGCAGTTGCTGTTGCGCTTGGTGATGGTATCGGCGATGGTGCGGCAGTCACCGATTGCTCACATGCAATTAACAACAAACAGAATGCCAGGAAAACAATTGCTCGGAAAAATTTTTTCATCTTGACCTGCTCTTTGATGGCTCTCATGCGCTCACGACAAAATTTTACCCCTCTTCCTTTTTTGAAGAGGGGTAAATCGTCTTTACGCTGTTTCCATCAAGCCCATCGCGTTCAACATTTCTTCATTGTTGTCGTACCTGAAGAGTTCGAGACCTTGTTGTTTGGCTTGCGCCAGTTCGGCTTCCTCCAGTTTTCGGACGTGTTCCTTCAGTGCCAGCGGCTTGCCCAAACTTTTGAGTTTTTCGGCCAGCGCGTCAAGGTTTGGCTCGATGGGTTGTTTGGTCTGGAGGTATTGCCAGACCGCCTTCGCCGCGTTCGTGCCGTCCTTGCGGGCGAGACCCACCAAACCCGAACTGGCTTTACGCGACCAGCCGCCGACGAAAATATCCTCGAAGGTTGATTCATAGGATGTATTATCAATGGGAAATCTCGGCGTTTCACTCTTCACAAACTCGCTCCACTCGGTGGGCAGACCGAAGGACTCATCCA
>Ga0247727_10007966_pt1 | contig 19876 bp, 20 predicted proteins | sample WisWelCaveWW1625_FD_202498 | JGI IMG/M metagenome (GOLD analysis project Ga0247727, IMG submission 202498) | Biofilm microbial communities from Wishing Well Cave, Virginia, United States - WW16-25 | ecosystem: Environmental > Aquatic > Deep subsurface > Groundwater > Cave microbial mat | place... | reverse complement strand
TGGCCCCCGACACCTTATCCCGTGGCAGGCGAAGACGCTCAGGCTTGGGTCTCTCAAAGCAGGCGACAAGCGGATGAGCAACGCGAACAACTTTACGGGAAACGTTATTTAAGATACAAAGACGAGCAAAAAGTGAGGTTGTTTAATGGCCGATATGGATCTCACGCAAGTAGAGGCAGACACCCTTATTGCGATACCAAAATTCAAGGTGGACGATCAGGCTTGGGAATATCCTGGTTTGGGAGGAAAAATTTCTGTACCGTTAAACTCTTCAGATAAGCGCGAGAGTTTCATGCTTGATGTGAGCCGAGGTCGTATTGACTTACTTAAAGGCACATACCAGAACCGCGCTCGGCAAGTGGTTGTACTCGTAAGACTGGACTTCGGCGGGCCGCCACATCGCAACCCGGATGGTGAAGAGGTTGTCTGCCCACATCTTCACGTCTATCGCGAAGGTTTTGGGGACAAGTGGGCCGCGCCAATTCCAATAGACAGATTTTCCAACATTGCTGATTTGTGGCAAACACTTCATGATTTCATGAAGTATTGCAATATTATCGAGCCACCCAATATTCAAAGAGGGCTCTTCACATGATACAAGAAATTCAAAATTTGCTCGATACTTATTTAGTGTGGCTCAAAGATAAAACCACGCTGCGGCAGGTCAATGATTGGATTGAGATCACCACGCCTTACCTTGACCGGCACAACGACTATCTGCAAATTTATGCGAAGCGCCGGAACGGAGGTTATCTTCTCACCGATGATGGTTACATTCTTGATGACTTACAGCAATCCGGTTGCAAGCTCGAAAGCGTTAAAAGACAGGCGCTCCTTCGACTTACGCTCAACGGGTTCGGAGCGCAGTTGAACGAAGGCCGCCTTGAAATTCACGCTTCGGCTGATAATTTTGCGCTGCGGAAACACAATCTCATTCAGGCCATGCTGGCGGTGAATGACATGTTTTATCTTGCCGTGCCAATGGTGGCCAGCCTGTTCTATGAAGATGTCGTCGCCTGGCTTGATCTGCATGAAATCCGCTATACCCCAAAAGTAAAATTCACCGGCAAGAGCGGTTTTGATCATCTTTTTGATTTCGTCATTCCCAAATCACGTCGCTATCCCGAACGTATTCTACACACCATTAATCGTCCAAGTCGGGATACCGCGCAAGTCCTGGCATTTGCATGGATAGACACCAAAGAAGTGCGCCCGCCAGATTCGAAAGCCTATGCGTTCCTAAATGATTCGGATCAAGCGATCTCGGCATCCGTTCTCGATGCGCTACGAAATTATGATGTGAATCCGGTACTTTGGAATAGACGAGAGGAAGTTCGACAGGAGTTGGCGGCATGAAAGATGAAAATTTCATTTCAGTAATATGGTGTTGCTAAATGAGTACCGCAAATGAGAAATTTCTCGTCTCTTGAAGTAGTGGACAAGCGAGAAAGGTTTTCTCCGTCGCGAGGGCAAACCGCCAAAAGTGGTTTATTATCTTCGCTAAAAGCGTTAGCAAAAGTGTTAGCAAAAGTGTACCATTAGGAGCGCTATTCTGTAAGGCAAATCTTTATAAATGGTTAAGTGTTAGCAAGCGTTAGCAAATAGTCGAATAAATAACCAAAATTACGTGTATAAAATGAAATTCATCGCCGACCTCCACCTCCACTCGCATTTCTCGCGCGCCACCAGCCCGCAGCTTGATCTCGAGCATCTCAGCAAATGGGCGCAACTCAAAGGCGTCACCGTTGTCGGCACCGGCGATTTCACGCATCCCGGCTGGTTGGATGAAGTCGAGAAAAAATTGGAGCCGGCGGAGGAAGGACTCTTTCGGTTAAAAGATGAATTTGCGCGCGCGACACAAGCGGAAGTTCCGAAGGCCTGTCGCAGTGAAGTGCGGTTTATGTTGACGACGGAAATTTCCAACATTTATACGCGACACGGGAGAGGCCGCAAAGTTCACAATTTGATTTTTGCGCCGAGCATTGCGGTCGCGCGGAAAATTCAGGCGCGGCTCGAAAGCATCGGCAACATTCGCTCGGATGGCCGCCCGATTCTCGGTTTGGACTCGCGCGATTTGCTGGAGATCACGCTCGAATCCGATCCGCAGGCTTATTTTATTCCCGCGCACATTTGGACGCCGTGGTTTTCGATGCTCGGCTCGAAAGGCGGATTCGATTCCGTTGAAGCTTGTTTCGGAGATTTGACGCCGCATATTTTTGCGGTGGAAACGGGACTCTCTTCTGATCCGCTGATGAACTGGCGCTTGCAGCAGCTCGATCACTTCGTGCTCGTTTCCAATTCCGATGCGCACTCGCCGCAGAAGCTGGCGCGCGAAGCGAATTTGTTTGATACGGAGCTTTCTTATCCGGCGATTTGGCACGCGCTGAAAGATGAAACTGATCGCGGCTTTCTCGGCACGATGGAATTTTTTCCGGAAGAAGGCAAGTATCATTACGACGGCCATCGGCTTTGCAAAACGCGTTTGCACCCGCGCGAGACGAAAGTATATAAAGGAAACTGCCCGGTTTGCGGCAAGCCCGTCGTCATCGGGGTGATGGCGCGCGTCGAAGAATTGGCGGATCGTCTCGAGGGCGAAAAATCGCCGCGGGCGCGGCCTTATTACAACATTATTCCGTTGCCGGAAATTATCGGCGACGCCAAAAATCAAAATGCCACGACGAAGGCCGTCGATGAAATTTTTCACAAACTGTTGAATGGCATTGGCAATGAGCTTTTTATTTTGCTGGAAGCGCCACTCGCGGATATCGAGCGCGTCGGCGGCAGTCTCATCGCTGAAGGCATTCGCCGTATGCGCGCGGGCAACGTTAACATCGTGGCGGGCTATGACGGCGAGTACGGCAAAATCCATTTGTTTACGCCGGAAGAGCGCGAGCAACACAAGATGCAGGTGAGCCTGCTTGAAGAGCCGAAAAAGGATAAAAAGAAAAACAGAAAAGCAGAATATGCGGAAAACGTCTCGGTGGAAATTTCTTGGGTTCACGAAGATACGTTGACGGCTTATCAAACACAAAATAAAAAACCACCGGCTCAATTTCAGCAACCAGTATCCGCTATAAAGCATCAAGCACTCAACCCCTCGCAGCAGCAGGCCGTCACCCACGGGCGCGGGCATTTGCTCATCGTCGCGGGTCCCGGCACGGGGAAGACGCATACGTTGACGCATCGTATCGCTTTTGTCATCGAAAATTTTGCAAAGCCGGAAGCGATTCTCGCGATTACTTTTACCAACAAAGCGGCGGAAGAGATGCGGCAGCGCGTGAAGAAACTGGTTGGCCCTCTTGCCGCTAATTTAACGTTGGGAACATTCCATTCATTTTGTCTCAGCCTGTTGCGCGCGCATCATCAGCACGCCGGACTGCCGCCGGATTTTGAAATCCTCGGCGAGGAAGAGCAACGCGAACTGGCCAAAACTTTATGGCCGGAAAAGTCGGCGGCGGAGCGGGATAAAATGCTTGAAGCGATTTCGCGTTTGAAAGCGAGCGGCGACGAAACGAATAGTGAGGCAAATGGGTGGCGCCAGGCGTATGATTTCGCCTTGCGCCAAAACGGGCAATTGGATTTTGACGATTTGCTTTTGGAAACGATTCAACTGTTCGAGCATGACGAAGTGCGCCTTGAAATTCATCGGCGCTATCAATGGATTTTTGTGGATGAATATCAGGATATCAATCCGGCGCAGCATCAATTATTGAAATTGCTCGTGCATGACAATGCCGTGTTGACGGCCATCGGCGATCCCAATCAGGCGATTTACGGCTTTCGCGGCGCGGATGTGAATTACTTCTCGCGTTTTGCGCAGGATTTTGCCAATGCCGCTGAATTGCGCTTGGAAGAAAATTATCGTTCCGCGCCGACGATTCTTTCGGCGTCAACGCAAGTCATTGAAGCCGGTGCAGAGAAATTCGCGTTGCCGCTTTCGCCGACTTTGCTCACCGAGGGCCGATTGACGATTCACGCGGCGCCGACGGAGAAAGCCGAGGCCGAGTACGTCGTGCATCAAATCGAAAAACTGATCGGCGGCACAAGCCTGTTTTCGCAGGATTCCGGTCGCGTCGAGAAGACGCAGGACGGCGAGCGCACGTTTCGTGATTTTGCGGTGTTGTATCGGCTCAATGCTTTGCGACCGGCATTGGAAGAGGCGTTGTCCCGTTCCGGCATGCCGTATCAAATCGCCGGTGACGCGCCGCTGTTGAATCAGCGCGGCGTGCGCGAGTTGACGACGGCGCTGCGCTGGGCGAATGCGATCTCGCAAAAAGCCGCTGCCGTTAAAATTGATCCGAAAAATTTAGCGAACCTGCTGCAATTCGCCGTCGCCGGCATCGGCGAGCAAACCGCGCAACGCGCCGAGGCTTTTTTCAAAAAGCTGCATCAACTCGAGGCGAACGCGCTCGATCATTTTTTGCGGCAGGAACAAAGTTTGACGGAGAAACAGAAGTTGGCGCTCATCGCGTTTTTCTGCGAATTGGACGAAGCCGCACGTCGTTTGGCGACAAACGGTCTCGTCGAAGCGGTGCAATTTCTCTTAAATCTGTCAACGTGGAAAAATTTGATGAAGGGCGATGAGAAACTCGCGAATAATTTGCAGCGCGTTTTAGGTCTGGCGCGGATTCATGACGCCTCAAATCGAAACGAGGCGGCGCGCGCATTTTTTGATGCGTTGGCGCTCGCCGGCGGCGTCGATCATTTCGAGGCGCGCGCCGAGAAGATCGCGGTGATGACTTTGCATGCGGCGAAAGGTTTGGAGTTCCCCGTGGTTTTTATTCTCGGTTGCGAAGAGACGATTCTGCCGATGCAATTGCCGGGTTTGAAAAGCACGGTCGAAGAAGAGCGCCGCTTATTTTATGTCGGTATGACCCGCGCGAAAGAACAGCTTTATTTGCTGCGCGCGAAACGCCGCCCGCTTTTCGGGCACGTGTTGGAGAATCAACCGTCGCGTTTTCTTGCGGATATTGAAGAGCAATTGAAGGCCTACGAAAAATGGCAAGCCCCGCTGCGCAAAGAGCCGAAGCCGCGCGGCGATGAAAATCAGTTGGGTTTGTTTTGAGCGATGAGCTTTCGCTTGAAAAATACAATAAATTGGTCCCGCAAAACGGAAGGCGTCATATATGATTGGAAAAACAATTTCACATTATCGTATACTGGAAACGTTGGGTGAAGGGGGAATGGGAATAGTCTACAAAGCCGAGGATATGAAGCTCAAACGCCTCGTCGCGCTCAAGTTTCTACCGCTGTCAATCATAGCGCGGGAGAAGGAGAAAACCCGCTTCGTTCACGAGGCGCAAGCGACGGCGGCTTTGGATCATCCCAACATCTGCACCATCTACGAGATCGATGAAGCCGATGGACAGCTTTTCATCGCCATGGCTTATATCGAAGGCCAAAATTTGAAAGAAAAAATCGAAGCGGGGCCGTTGAAGCTGGACGAGGCGCTGGGGATTGCCATGCAAGTTGCCGAAGGATTACAGGCGGCGCATGAGAAACAGATCATCCATCGCGACATCAAACCGGCCAACATCATAATCACACCAAAAGGCCAGGCGAAGATCATGGATTTTGGGTTGGCAAAATTGGCGGGGCGAACCGTAATCACCAAAGAAGGGACAACGCTGGGCACGGTCGCCTACATGTCGCCGGAGCAGGCGCGCGGGGAAGAAGTGGATCAATGCACGGATATTTGGTCTTTTGGTGTCGTGCTTTACGAGATCATCACCGGACAGCATCCCTTCAAAGGCATGTACGATCAGGCGGTGATGTATTCGATCATCAACGAGGAGCCGGAACCGATCACCGGCTTACGCACTGGCGTGCCGATGGAGTTGGAGCGCATCGCCAACAAAGCGCTGGCGAAGAAAATAAACCTGCGTTACCAGAACGTCGAAGATCTGCTGGTTGATCTCAGGGCCTTGCAGTTGCGACCGAAACCAAGCGCCGTGTCGGCGAGCTCACGTCGAGCCGTGTCGCAACCGCCGATCAAAGCCAAAGCACCGGAGCGAAAACAACCCTGGCTTTACGCTGGCGTTGCCGCGTTTGTCATTTTACTCGTTGCGGCGGCGTTGTTCTTTTGGCCGAAAACGCAATCCAAAAAGAAGTTCACTTCCATCGCGGTTCTGCCGTTCACGGATATGAGCCCTCAAAAAGATCAGGAATATTTTTGCGACGGCATGACGGAGGAGATTCTCACCAAGCTCTCCAAATTGAGAGAATTGAAAGTCATTGCCCGAACTTCGGTGATGCGGTACAAAGCTACCGACAAAAGCATCAAAGAAATCGGCGCCGAGCTGAACGTTGCCACCGTTCTGGAAGGGAGCATTCGGAAAGAAGATAACAACATCCGCGTGACCACCCAACTCATTAAAGTTGATGACGAATCGCATCTGTGGGCGCATAGCTACGACAAGAAGCTGGCAAGTGTTTTTGCCTTGCAGGATGAGGTGTCACAGGCCATTGCCGAGGCCTTGCAGATTCAAATAAAATTTCCGCGCTGGCGAGCACGCCGCCAAAGAATACCGCAGCGTATGAATATTATCTCAAAGGCAGGTATCAATTATTTAACCGGTTTGCCCGTCCCGGCCAGCCCAGTGATTTTCAAAATGCCTTAAATATGTTTCACCAGGCCCTCGCCATCGACTCCAGTTATGCACTGGCTTATGTTGGGCTGGCGCAGGCATTTCATCAAAAATGGGTCTTGGGCGAATTTAGAAGCCGAGAGGCGCTCGACTTAAAATTCAAGAACGCGAGCATGGCGGTAAAATTAGATTCGACTTTGGCGGAAGCGCAGGATATGATGGCCAGCGCCTATTTGACGAATCGTGACTTTGATTCCGCCCATCAACATCTCAAAGCCGCTCTGAAATTAAATCCAAATCTCGCTGACGCGAATTATACGGCGGGGTTTTTTATGAGAAATTTGGGCTTATTGCCTCAAGGTATAAAATATTTTTACCGAACCATCGAGCTCGACCCCTTCGATCTGCGGGTTTATGGCCTTTGCGCAAACTTTTTGATGAGCTTGGGGAAATTGGAAGAAGCTGCGGCACTATTAAGGCGAGGCACGGAAATCGAGCCGAATTATCCCGCTCACCACCGTGGTCAAGCTCATCTCGCCATTCTAATGAAAAAATATGATCAAGCCGACACGTTGATCGCGAAGGCGGAAAAAATCAGCCCCGGCGCCATGGCGGAGTTTAAGGTCTTGTTATTGGCGGCGCGGGGTGAAAAAGAAAAAGCGCTGGCGCTGAACGACCGCGACCCCGAGGTTTACGCTTTGCTGGGAATGAAAGATGAGACCATAAAGTGTTTAAAGGATCGTGCCGGTTCTAAAGGGAGCTACTACTTGTCTTTGCTCCATTATCCCGTCTTTGCCAATTTTCAGAATGATCCGCAGTTCATCGAGATTGTCGAAAAAGAGAAAAAGAAGTATGATGAAAATTTACGGAAGTATGGGGATTGGGGAATAGAGTAAGAGCAAACTTTGTCCAAACGGATAAAAGGCGGCCAACGGATTTATTAAAAAAATATCCGTTGGCCGCTTTAAATCCGTTGGTAAAGTCTTATCGGAGGGTTGCAGGTAATTTAGTGAATAGACATGGATAACAACTATCAAAAACACGAAACCGCAGTGCAGGCGTTCATCACCAGTTGCACATTCGCCAAACTCGCCAAAACGAACAACGAGGCCGCTATCGCAAAATCAGCGTCGTTCCCACCGCGAGATCGCCTTTAATGACGCGTTGTATTTGCGCCGCGTGACACAGCGTGACAGTGCGCACGCCGGCCTGCAACGTTGCAAAAGCATTGTCGAGTTTCGGCAACATGCCTTTGGTGACGATGCCCCGCGCTTTCAAATCAGAGTATTGCTTTAGATTTAGTTGCGGAATCACAGAGTCTTCGTCTGCTGACGCCAGCACGCCTTTTTTGTCAAAACAGTAAATCAATCGCGTTTCATAATGTTTGCACAGTGCGCTCGCCAGCGCCGCGGCGATGGTGTCGGCGTTGGTGTTGAGCATCGCGCCTTTGCCGTCATGCGTGAGCGGCGCAAAAATCGGCGCAAGGCCGTCGTTGAGAAATCGCATGATCGGCGCGATATTCACCTGCTCGATATCGCCGACAAAACCGTAGTCGATATTTTTGCCCACCCGTTTTTTTGCCGCAATCACATTCGCGTCGGCGCCGGTCAATCCGATCGCGTTGCAGCCCCGCGCCTGCAGGCCGCTAACGATGGTTTTGTTGATCAGGCCGCCATAAACCATCGTCACCACTTTCAGCGTCTCCGCATCCGTAATGCGGCGCCCGTCAATCATCTGCGTTTCAATTCCCAGCGCGCGCGAAATGTCCGTCGCGATTTTGCCGCCGCCGTGAATGAGAATTTTTTTGCCCTCGATCTGCGCATATTCGTCTAAAAAAGCGGCCAGCGCCTCGGGCTGATCAATCACATTCCCGCCGATTTTGATGATAAGAAGTTGTTGCATTTGATTCATGGTCGGCTCTTGAGACAAACATTTCTACAAATTTTTACCCACGGATGAAAAGCGGCCCACGGATAGAGGTTATAATGGCAAATAGTTTTTAAAAAATCCGTGGGCAGCTTTTTATCCGTGGGCGTAATTTTTCAGACATTGACTATAATTCACAAATTTTTCATCACCGCTCCAAAGCTTTCCAGAAACCGATCCGCGTGCTCCTGCTTCAGCGTCAACGGCGGCAGCAGCCGGATCGTGTTGGGATCGTGCGACGAGCCGGTAAAAATTCGGTGCTCGAAGAGCAGCTTTTTTCTAACGGCGTCGCTCGCAAATTCCAGCTCGACGCCGATCATCAAACCACGACCGCGCACCTCTTTCACGCCTTTTTTTATTTTTTGCAATTCACTGAGCAGGTAGTCGCCCATCTTCACGCTATTTTCGATGAGTTTTTCCTGTGCGATCACCTCGAGCACGGCCACCGCCGCGGCGCAGGCGAGATGATTGCCGCCGAACGTCGTGCCGAGCAAGCTGGGCGAGGCTTTAAATTTGGGATTGATCAATAAACCCGCCACCGGAAAACCGTTGCCCATGCCTTTGGCAACGGTGATGAGATCGGGGCGAATACCGGCAAATTGATGCGCGAAAAATTTGCCGCTGCGGCCGTAGCCGGATTGGACTTCATCGAGAATCAACAGCGCGCCGGATTGCTCGCAGAGGTTTTGCAGCTTCTGCAAAAATTGCGGCTCCGGCAAACGAATTCCGGCGAGGCCCTGAATGCCTTCGATGATGACGGCGCAAATGTTGTCCCGTTGAAAAGCGTGTTGCAGCGCCGTTTCATCATTCAACGGCAGAAAAATGACTTCGTGATTTTCGTTCAGCGGCGCGCGAATTTTCGGATTATCGGTTACCGCTATCGCCGCCGAGGTGCGGCCGTGGAAAGCGCCGTTAAAAGCGATCACCAATTTCCGCCGATTGTGAAATGACGCCAGCTTCAGCGCGTTTTCATTCGCTTCCGCGCCGGAGTTGGAAAGAAAAAGCTGATAATCGTGGTAACCCGAAAGCTCGCCAAGCATGGCCGCCAGCTCTTTTTGCAATGGAATCTGCACCGAATTCGAATAGAAGCCGAGATGATCGAGCTGCGCGGTGAGTTTGCCCACGTAGTGCGGATGGCCGTGCCCGATGGAAATCACCGCATGGCCGCCGTAGAAATCGAGATATTGCACGCCGTTTTTATCCCAGAGATAAACCTCGCGGGCGCGCACCGGTTCGATGTCATAAAGTGGATAAACGTCGAAAAGCTGCATGATTCACCTGATTTTAAAAATTGTGTGAATTGATTTTGAAACCGGTGGTGGGACGCCCGCTGGTGCAAGACTAACGGTTCCGCACAAGCATCGTATAAACCTTCTTCATCTCTTCCCGCCGAAAATGCGGCGACAGCGCGCGCATGACGTCGCCTTTGTTGTCATGAATGGATTGGCCGAGCTTATCGTATGTCGCCAATGCCCGCTCTTTGAATTCGAATTCATAATTGACTTGCTTGAGGCAATTGTCGATGTGCGGACGAAACATTTCGATCTCGCGCAGTTGATACTCTTCGAGCAACAGCGGCAGCAGCGTCTCGTAATTCAACTCGTCGCTCGTCTCCAGCAGGTTCCAGCAGGTCGCCATCACGCCTTTTTTGTTGATGCCCGCGGCCCAGTGAATCTCTTCGACCGATTCCGGTTTGCATTTCCACATGGTGACACGGCCATCCGGCTCTTCAACGTACCAAACCGTGCCTTCGGTGCCGATCAACTTCTCATCTTCCGTATGGCGATTGCGCTGCTCCATCTCGGCGCGAATCGCGGCATATTTCGCGACGGGATCTTCCCCCGCGACCAACTCGCCGGCCAGCGACGCGCTCGGCACGCCCAGCAAGTTCAATTTGAACGGCGGCACGAGGCTCGCATCGCGGCGGACACCGAATAGCGCGGCGACCGCCAGATCGTTTTCATACACGATCAAATGCGTATTGCGCGCGCCGTACATCTCGAAGCTCAAGTGGCAATCGTTGGTTTCGACGAGTTGTGGAATGGTCGGATGTTGGCGCAGCAGTTCCTGCCACATATCGAGAAACGGCCCCCAGCGGCTGTTGCGCATGATCGGCGCTAATCGCAGCTTGTAGGTCAAATGCCAATGGCCCGCGCCGTCGCGATAGCGATAGGCGAGCACATTCGTTCCATCCAACTTTTCGTAAAGAGAAATTTTTTTGATGGGCGGGAAATGGAACGCGCCATCTTTGCCGAAGGGGTAATGCAATTTCGGCGTGGCGAGAATGAGTTGCGGCGCGGCAACCTCCCCAACGTGTGTCAGCGCCAGCGCGCCGTAGCGCTGATCCGGTTTTTGGCTCAGAAACCCGCGCAACCGCAAGTTATCGTTGAAGGGATCTTCGACCTCGAAGGCCTGCAACCACTTCGCGTCGAGGCCGCTCATCTGCACGGCGACGGCCAGAGATTTTTCGTCGGTATCTGTACTCATGATACGTGGGACAGATTGCCAGCCCGTCGCCAAATAATGTATTTTGAAAATCAGCGATCAAATCAGGCGGGCCGCCGGCCTTATTCTTCTTTGAAGGCGCGGTATTCCTCCAGGGTATAGGCGATCAAGCTCAACACGCGGCGCTGCTCGGTTTGGCTTAACTTGGATTCAAGCAAATCCCACACGTGGTCCTGGCGATCCGCATCGTCCATGCCGGCAAAACTGTCGGAAACGATGACGCCTTTGACGCGTTCGCCATCCAGCGCCGGTTCGACGAGAATTTCTTTGGCCGCAGAAAATTCCGCCTGCAAAACACCTTTCAGCTTCACGCTAAACTCGTTGAGCATCGGCGAGAAATCTTCCCGGCGTTCGATGCGGGAGTTCGCCTCGTTGCGCTGCGCAATGTGCAACTCGGCAAGCACATCGCCCCAGGAACTGTCATCCGCCAGTTTAGAAATAATTTTTAACGCTTTTTGTTTGGTGGTTTCCACTTACACCTCCTCAAAATGGCTATAGGGTATACGTCTTACATTTTATGCTTTATACAATGCGGCCACAGACGCTTCGTACCCGTTGTACAACAACGTGGGACGGCGCGGCCCGCCCGGAATCGGCTGCTCGGCGGCCTGCGACCAGCGCGGATGCGGCAACTGCGGGTTTACGTTCGATAAAAAATCATACTCTTTCGGCGCCAAATCGTTCCAAAACGTGCGCGGCTGTTTGTCGGTAAATTCGATTTTCACGACCGACTTGATGCTTTTGTAGCCGTACTTCCACGGCGTCACCAGACGCAGCGGCGCGCCGTTTTGTTTGGGCAAATCGTGCCCGTAAATGCCCGTCACCAACATTGTCAACTCATTGGTCGCCTCGTCCATCCGCAAGCCTTCGTAATACGGCCACGAATACCACGGTTGCGATTTCATCCCGGGGGCTTGCTCCGGTTTGTTGAAGCTAAGCAACCGCACAAACTTGGCCGTCGATAACGGTTGCGCCAGATCCACCAACGCTTTCATTGGAAAGCCCGTCCACGGCACGGCCATCGACCAGGCTTCGACGCAACGATGGCGATAGAGGCGCTCCTCCATTGGCATCAGGCGAATCAATTCATCAAGATCGAACGACTTCGGTTTTGCCACCAGGCCCGTGATTTCTACCGTCCACGGGTGCGTCTGAAATTTACCGACGAGTTCCGCGACGCGCTCTTTGTCGGTCGTGAATTCGTAGAAATTATTATAATGCGCCGTCGCCCATTCATCCGTGAGCGGGCGATCCAATACGAATTTTTCATTGCGCTGCGCCGGATAAATTTTTTTGCCTTCCTCGGCGCGCGCCCAGCCGGATAAAGCCATCGCGGCGCCAATGCCGCCCAATCCGATTTTTTTGATAAATTGGCGACGATTCAAATAAAATTCTTCCGGCGTCGCTTCGCGTTCCGGCATTTCCCAGCCGCGCGGAATTTTGATCGGCATAACGGCTCCTTAGGGGTAATAGTCAATTTAATTTCTTCACGGAGAAAAGCAAGCAGAAAGATGGATTTTTTTGGGTTTTTCTGCGTTTCTTTTTGGCCGGCGGCAATATTGATAAATTCAAAAATTTTTTCTTGCATGTCAAAAAAGCCTTTATCATATTGATCGTATTCATCTCCGGCGCTTACTGGAGTACAAAAATTCAGAGCTTTTTATTCCGTTAAAAATTTTATGGAGAATAATCGTGATCAACTATCTCCTGGCTGTCGCGGCGATCTGGGTTGCCGTTGCCGCCATCTCCAGCCTCGGGCATATCGCGGTTTTGAGAAAAATTTATAAAAGCCTGGCGGGTCTGTTGGAAGAAAATATCGGCAAGCGTCGCCTGCCCCTTTATTACATCGGCAGTTTGGCGTTTGCGCTGGTTTTTGCTTATTTATTGAGGATGGCATGGCCGGCGGAAGTTTCGCTGGCGAACGGCGCGCGCTTCGGCTTCATGACGGGTCTGGTGATTTACCTGCCGCAAATGCTCACGCAATTTGCGACTTTCCCCTATCCCGCGGCGATGGTGATTGGCGGCGCGTTCATCGGTATTTTGCAAACCACGATTGCCGGTTTAATCGGCGGGTTGATTTTATAATGGCCACGTTAACCTTGCCGGATTATTTGCGCCCCGGTCTCAAGCTAGTTTTCATCGGTTTGAATCCCGGGCTTTATTCGGCGTCGGCGGGAAAATATTTTGCACGAAAAACTAATCGTTTCTGGCCCGCGCTATCGGCGGCAAATCTCTTTGGGCGCGAAGTGAAAGCCGGAGATGAAAAACTTTTGTTCGAACCGGGCATCGGTTTTACCGATATTGTTAAACGCGCCACCGCGCAGATTGACGAACTAACGCCGGAGGAAATTGTCGCCGGGGCCAAAACGCTGCGGCGTAAAGTCGAAAAATTTGCGCCCGCCGCGATTTGTTTTTTGGGAATCACCGGCTGCCGTTGGGTTTTTCAAATTCCCGCTAAAAACAAAATTCGTCTCGGCTCGCAATCGGAAACAATCGGCGCGGCACGAATCTATGTGCTGCCCTCGCCGAGTCCTGCCAATGCGCATTCTTCCCTCCCTGCCCTTGCGGCGGAATTCCGGCAATTGAAAATTTGGCTTCGGCAAATAGGTATAAACTAACGCGCTCAAATTTTGAATAGAATTTTAAAACATTTTTTATTCAACCCTGTGTAGTGCTAAAATTTTCAACTTGCCTATAAAACCTTTGTAGATTTTTGACTGGCAAAAATAAAAAGCCGGCGTCAACTTTTTTCAAGTTAACGCCGGCTTTATCAATTAAGCTCACCGTAATTCCCCAACCAATCCTCGGTTTAGGGGCCTGCGCTGGCCAGTGCGGCAAGATGGTTTAGCTCATCTTGATCGCGATCTCTTTGCTCAACGACTCTTTAGTCTTCGGCAGGGAAATCGTGAGCACGCCGTCTTTGTAATCGGCGACGATGTTGCTGCGATCAATGTTGTCGGTCAAGCGGAAGCTGCGCTCGAACTTGCCGTAGCGGGTTTCGCGCAGATGGAAATTATCTTCATCGCGTTTTTCGTCATCGCGCTTCTCGCCGCTCAACGTCAACACGTTGTTCTCCAGTTTCAGCTTCACCTCGTCTTTTTTCATGCCCGGCAATTCGGCGCGGACAATGAAATTCTCTTTGTTCTCGACAACATCAACGCGGGGCGCATACGCGATGACAGGCTCTTCGCCTTCAAGCACATCGCGAAACTGCGGATGCCCGAAAACCGAGAAAAACGAAGAAACCGGGGCAAGATTGAATTTGGTTAACATGGCTGCATCTCCTGTAAAAAAAATTATGGGTTCAGTTTTTTTATTCATCATTTTGTGACTGCACCCATTCCTTTCGCAACCGCTGTGCCATTGTGTTTTTACGTCATTGTGTCTTAAATCATTTTATGTTGTTGTCATTTCAACTGATGCGTCTGCCATGCTTTGACAGAGTGGCGGGAAGTCTGCAATATTTGCAAACGCGAATGACGCTTTGACAGGGTCTATTTCGCAGCAATAATAGGCGGGAGCTTTGGCGAAAAACTTGTTTGTGGCTGTAAACTACAGCGTTTTTTGAATGAGTGAATATGTCATTCCGATGAGCGCAGCGAAGAGGAATCTTTTTAGCAGCAGATTCCTCGCTGGCGCTACGAATGACAATCTATTCATGCAAGTAGAAAACGCTGTAAATGATACTGCAATTGAAATTTTTCTCAAATAAAATAAAACTTGTATTGTCATTTTGAGCGAAGCGCGAAATCTTTTACTGAAAAACTTTTGTCGACAGTGCGAGGAGTGACAAACTTAAGTTTGTCACTCCGTTACGTCCGAAATTGCATTTGATAAAGCTTCTGATAAATCCCTTGTTGCGCCAGCAAATCTGCGTGCGTCCCGCGTTGCACGATGCGGCCTTGATCGAGCACGACGATTTGATGCGCGTGCAAGATGGTCGAGAGGCGATGCGCGATGACGAAGGAAGTCCGGTTAAACATCAACCGTTCGATGGCCTGTTGCACCAACATTTCGCTCTCGCTATCGAGCGCGGAAGTGGCTTCGTCGAGAATCAGAATCGGCGGATTTTTTAACAGGGCGCGAGCAATGGCCAGGCGCTGGCGTTGGCCGCCGGAAAGTTTGACCCCGCGCTCGCCGATCACGGTTTCGTATCCCTGCGGCAATTCGGTGATAAAATGATGCGCGTTCGCGGCCTCGGCAGCTTGAATCAATTTTTCCGCCGCAATATCTTGCAAGCCATACGCGATGTTATTGCGCACGGTGTCGTGAAAGAGAATGGTTTCCTGCGTCACGATGCCCATCAGGCGGCGCAAGCTTTTGACGTCGATTTCGCGCAGGTCGGTGTCGTCAATTAAAATGCGGCCCTGCTGCGGATCATAGAACCGCGGCAGCAAATCCACCAACGTCGATTTGCCCGCGCCACTGGGGCCGACGAGCGCGAGAAGCTCGCCTTTTTTTACGCCGACGGAAATGTTTTGCAAAATTTCAATCGGTTCCGCGGAGGCTTCATTTTCATAAGCAAACGAAACGTCGTCAAAGCGAATGCCGCGGTTAAAATTTTCAATTTTTTTGGCGCCGGGCAGCGAAACGACTTCCGGCGCGAGGTCGATGATTTCAAAAATACGGTCGCCGGCGGCGGCGGCCTCCTGCAAACGGTTGTTGACCGAAGACACCTCTTTAATTGGCTGCATCAGCGAAAAAATGACGAGCAGAAAAAGAATGAAATCACCGGGCGAAAGTCCGCCACCGCGCAACACTTGTTGGCCGCCGAACCAAAGAATGCTGACGCCGACCATGGCGCTCAAAAACTCCGTCATCGGGCCGGCGAGCTTGCTGACGCGCGTGATATGCAGCAGCGACTTGAAATAATCGCGGGCGACGCGCTGAAACTTGCGCAGCTCAAATTCTTCCATCGCAAACGCTTTCACCACGCGCACGCCGCTGATGGTTTCCTGCAACACCGAAGTGACTTCCGCCATTTTTTCCTGCGACAACGTCGAGGCGCGGCGCAGGCGCGCGCCGATAAAGCCGATGATCGCCATGCTGGTCGGCAAAATGACCAGCGCGATCAGCGTCAGCCGCCAGCTTAAATACAGCGCCATGCCGAGGTACACAAAAATCAATAACGGATTTTTTATCAGCGTCACAAAACTGGCGGAGACGCCGCCGTTGACCAGCGTCACGTCGTTGGTGATGCGCGAGATCAATTGCCCGGTGCGGGTGCGATGGAAATAACTCAACGACAGTTCGTTGAGATGCCGATACAAGTCATTGCGCAGATCCTTGATGACGCCTTGCTCGACGTGCGCCATCCAATAGGCTTGCAGATATTCAAACAGGCTTTTAAAAAAAATTAAACCGAGTATGACGCCGCACATTCGCAGCAACGCCAGCCGGCGATCACCGGCGAGCAACCACGTTTCGATCTTCGTTTTGAACGCGGTTATTTTTTCGAGGTTGGGAAGTTGCGAAACTTCAGCCGGCGCTCGCGGCGTCGCAGCACTTTCACCGGCAACGTCGAACAGCGTGTTTAGAAACGGCACGATTGAAATCAGCGACGCGCTGCTGAGGAGGGTGAAGGCCAGAATGCAGAGCAGTGAACCGGCCAACGGCGCCCAGTACGGTTTCACATAGCGGAGAATGCGGCGGTAGGTTTTCATTTACCGTTTTTTTTCTTCTCGTCGATCTCTTCAAATTTGGCGTCTTCCACCTGCGTATTGGAAAGATCAAGCGCGCGATGGCGATTTTTACCTTTCACCTGATTTTGCCCGGTTTTCGGCGGCCCGCTAAAAACGAGCGCCTTGATGACGCGATAGGCGAGATAAACCATGCCGACCCAGAACAGAAAGCGCAACATAAAATTACCTGTCAATAAACCTCATCGTGAGTTCCAATATCAACCAGAACGATAAACTCCTGGCCCGTTTGCGAATCTTTTTCTACCGAGAAAACAATACGGCAGTTGTAGCCGCAAGAACAAGCAGACAATCCAAAAAGTTTGCCGCTTAGCTTGTGAGTTTGAAGAGTTGGTGTAAACACATCCAATCGCATCAGTTTTAAGGCTTCGGCAATCTTCTTTTCTAAAGCCGGATTACGGCGTGCAAACTTGCGATAGGCTTTTTCAAACTGTGGAGTTGACTGCAGCTCTCTCATTCGTCATCTTGCTCTTTAACGGAGTCGTGCAGACGCGTCAGCAATTCGTCAACTGATTCCGTTTTTAATTCTCCGGCGTGAAAAGCTTTAACTGCTTCACGAGCGTTGACGGCAATTTCTTCGCGACGCGCTTCGAGTTGCCGCTTCCAAAGAATATCAATGAGCATTTGTTTTTGCTCATAGGGAAGTTGCATCGCTGTATCAAGCACCTGATCTAAAGTTGTCATATAATTTTCCTCATAAAAAATAGACCGCGGCCACGCACTCATTTCACCGGCGAATAATATTGCACGCCGGAGATAGGGCGATGCAGTTGCGCGAGCAAGTTCTCAAAATCCTGCGCGTTGTTCACAAAATCGATTTCCGTGGCATTGATCACCAGCAACGGCGTCGCGGTATAATTAAAGAAGAAGCGGTTGTAAGCTTCGTTCAAATCGCGAATGTAACTTTCCGCCATTGGTTTTTCGTAGCTGCGATTGCGCTGCCGGATGTTCGCCAGCAGCCGCTCCGTGCTGGATTGCAAATAGACGACGAGATCGGGCGGCGGAATATCGCGCTCCAACAGCCGCGCCACTTTATCATAAAGTGAAAGCTCGCGCTCGTCGAGTGTGAGCGAAGCAAAAATGCGGTCTTTGGCGAACAAATAATCGGCGAGGAGCAATTCATGAAACAGGTCGCGCTGCGGAATTTCCTGCTGTTGGCGATAGCGGCTGAGCAGAAAAAACATTTGCGTTGAAAACGCAAAGTGGCGCGGGTCGCGATAGAAATCGGGCAGAAACGGGTTCTCTTCATGCAACTCGAGCAACAAGCGCCCGCCGAAACGCTCCGCCATCAGCGTCGCGAGACTCGTTTTGCCGGCGCCGATGACGCCCTCGATAGCGATATATTGCAGTCGCAACGTGATACCTCAGTTGTTCAATTGTTGGACGCGACCATGATCGGTGCAGCGCCGCAGCAGTTCCTGCACGGTCGCGTTAAAACCAACCACTTCAAATTCCGGCGCGATTGCCGCCCACGGCGCGAGCACGAAGCGCCGGCGCTGTAATTCGGGATGTGGCAACGTCAGGCGATCCGTTTGAATTTGGAACTCGCCATACGCCAGCACATCCAGATCAATATTGCGCGGGCCCCAACGTTCGTGACGTTCGCGGCCCAGCTCCAATTCGATTTGCAGAAGTCGCGTGAGCAAATCATTCGGCGTTAACTTCGTGCGAATTTCAACGACTTGATTTAAGAAGGCCGGTTGATCAGTTTTACCGACCGGCGCCGTTTCATAAAGCGACGAGGCGCGAATGACTTGAACTGCAGGTGACGCGCTCAACTTTTCCCGCGCCTGTTGCAGCCAATTCCCACGATCGCCCAAATTCGAGCCGAGCGCGATAAAGACGCGGTCGATGCTGGTTGTCGAGTCCAATCGGAATTTGCGTTCCGCTCGGCCACTTGTCTCGATTACTGAATACTGATTACTGGCCACTGATTACTTTCTCTGCCGCACAATCTCGACTTCAATACCGTCGCAAATTCCGGGCACGGGCGAGTTGGGTTTGCGCAAGTTCACGCGCAACTCTGCAGCCGGATACTTGCGCAACAATGCGGCAGCGATGGTCTCGGCCAGCGTCTCGACGAGCTTGAAACTTTTTTTCGTGACAATGGTTTCAACAATCTGATAGACTTTATAAAGATCGATCGTGTCTTTGATGTTATCCGATTGCGCCGAAAGTTTAATGTCAAATGCAAATTCGACGTCCACCTCGAAGCGCTGGCCGACCTGACGTTCTTCATCCCAAACGCCATGATAGCCGCGAAACACCATTTTATTCAAACGCAGATAGTCACGGGGCATATTAAAAAAGATAAAATAAATTCGTGCGGCCTTTAACTTGCCAGGCAACAAAGCTCAAATTTATCAAAAGCTGGCGGGAATGTCAAGAGAAATGTCCGCCCTTTTAAAATTCACGAATCTCTTCATAATCCGGATGATCGGGAAAGGGATACACGACCAATTTTTGATCGAGATTCGTTTGCAATTTGGTGTAAAACATGGGATGAATCACGCATTTGTTGTCGTTGTGGAGCGGCAGGCGGTCGGTGAGCGCATATTCAAAATCAGCGGCGACGATGCGCGAATTCTCATCATAGGAACGGACGCGGCCGACGATGCCGAGTTCGGCCACCAGCTTGCGAAAGCTGGCCATGGAATAAGTTCCGGCCGGCCAGGCATAGGCGGTCTTTTTCGCCACGCGGTCAAGGTGGCTGCCGTCAAACAACATCGGCGCCGTATGCAGCGCGTCTAAAATTTCGCCGACACGCGGATAAATTTTCGCATACGAATTGATGACTTCGTTGGCCAATTCCACTTCCGTCTCTTTGATGAGGCGGGCAATCTGGCGGGGATTGAACTGCGGAAATTCGCCGGTCTGCATGGATTTTTTCGCGATGGCATTGCACAACACCACGAGCTGGCGCGGCCGCATTTGCGTGTGCCGCAGCACAAACGGAAAACTTTTTTCGGCGACGCCGTTGTAAAAAATATCCTCGCCAAAAAACGGGCGCCACATCTTCGTAATCACCTCGTTAAAATCTTCCCAATTCACGCCGGTGGCGGCTGCGGCGGGCAGGTTATCGCGTTGCTCTAAATAGCGAAAAAAACGCCAGCAGATGAGATGCACAAGATCGCGCGGCCGCCAATGCAAATAAACCGG
>Ga0247727_10007965_pt1 | contig 19876 bp, 17 predicted proteins | sample WisWelCaveWW1625_FD_202498 | JGI IMG/M metagenome (GOLD analysis project Ga0247727, IMG submission 202498) | Biofilm microbial communities from Wishing Well Cave, Virginia, United States - WW16-25 | ecosystem: Environmental > Aquatic > Deep subsurface > Groundwater > Cave microbial mat | place... | reverse complement strand
TAATCATCTTCCGAGTTTGATTTCATTTTTTTCTTTTCCATATCTATAGTCTACACTATGATTCAATAAAAAATGAATCGTCGCGTATAGTCTCTATGTATAATGACTGAGCCGATGTATTGGATAATTAGTAACGGCATGCTCACCCCTCGCCGAAGCTTGGAATCTACACATCCGTTCTATCAACGCCGTCTTCTGCGGCCATCCTTTTTCTTACGAAAGGTTGCCTTTTCTCGGGATAGGCTTCCTCCTTAGATGCTTTCAGGAGTTAGCCTAAATAGCTTAGCTGCTCGGCTTGCCTTATCAGACAACCGATAAACCAGTGGCTACGCTGCTCTGTTCCTCTCGTACTCGGAGCAACTTCCCCTCAAGCAACCACGCTTCCATCAGGCAGAGACCGACCTGTCTCACGACGGTCTAAACCCAGCTCATGTTCCCCTTTAATAGGCGAGCAGCCTCACCCTTGGCCCCTGCTGCAGGGCCAGGATGGGAAAAGCCGACATCGAGGTACCAAACCGCGGGGTCGATAGGAGCTCTCGCCCGCGACGAGCCTGTTATCCCTGGGGTAATTTTTCTGTCACCACGAGCCCCCAATAGTGGGGACGTCATGGATCGCTAGGCCCGACTTTCGTCTCTGAATCCCGTGCGTTTGGAGATCCAGTCAATCCGGTTTTTGGCCTTGCCCTCTACAATGGATTTCTGACCCATTTGAACCGAACTTTGGGCCCCTTTGATATCTTTTCAAAGGGGTGCCGCCCCAGCCGAACTGCCCACCTGCACCTGTCTGCCAAGTTAATGGCGTAAGCGGTACTGCAAAAACTGACGGGTGTTACACTTTCGCTTCCTGTGTCCCCGGAAGGACACAAGCATGGCTACCCGTTACTCTGTGCAATCTCAACTATACTGCAAGTACAAGCTGCAGTAAAACTCCACGGGGTCTTCTCTCCCCGATGGAAGATGCTGGACTGTTCGTCCAGCTTATGTGGCTTCACCGGGTTGTACGCGGGGACAGCGGGGCCCTCGTTGTTCCATTCATGCGCGTCGGAACTTACCCGACAAGGCATTTGGCTCACTTCTGTTACTTTTCTGACCTTGATTGGTTTAACAATCGAGGTGGGTTTGTTGTTGCAAACCTCCCTACATCGCTGCAGGGGTCGGACTCTATCTTAATCGTTGAAAACGATTTCTGGCGTAGAGTCTCTGAGGATTCTAGAAAACGTGGTTTTATTTTTTGGTTCATTGACCAGCAAAGATTTGCAATCTTTGTCAGTCCTTCGATAGTTAGGTGTTCTTTGTTTTCCATTAGTTTCAGAATTTTTTCAAACACTTCGAGATCTTTTTTCTTTTTAGTTTTCAGCGGATGTTGTTTGAAAAACAAAACAACATTTCTGAGCTCGTCGAGTTTTCTTATTCTGAGTTCTTTTCTTGCACCGTGATTTGTGACGACTTTACCAGCTTGAAAGAATTGTTGTAATTCTTTTAGCAAAGATTCATCACGTTCATGTTGAACGATGCGAAATTCAGGAAGAACTTGCCAACCAATGGACATCTTTGGTGATTTGTTTATTGAAACATGAAAACATCCTTCACCATCTACGAAACCACTAATCCACCACGCATCTAGCCTTTCCTGCTGATTATCTGCAGTCATGGCATTTTCAGTTTATTCAAAAATTTAAGCTTTGAATAAACTAGCCTGACATTCTCAGAACTTCCAGCATATAGCCAGATTTTACTAAGGCAATCCAAATGTTTACCTTAAGAGAGTCAGAGTTACTCCCGGCGTTTACAGGCCCTTAGCTCAGTTGAACCCAAGTTTTAGGTACCTGCACTGGCCAGGATTCAGTGACTATACAAATCCTTTCGGACTAGCAGTCACCTGTGTTTTTATTAAACAGTCGGGACCCCCTTGCTACTGCGACCTACGGTTCCAATTCTTCATTAAAACCGCAGGCATCCCTTATACCGAAGGTACGGGACTAGTTTGCCGAGTTCCCTCGCGTACGGTATACCCGATACATCTTAGACTTCTCATCCAGCGCACCTGTGTCGGTTCTCGGTACGATCAAACAGGTATCTCACTACACAGCATTTCATGGTCTCTTGGACTCGGAAAAACTCACCTAACGGCAAGCCACTCCTGCCTCGGGCTGGTTCTCGCCATTACGGCACTCCCCAACCCTATAACAGTTCAATAGAACGATGGTTCTACTCCCCCTATCCGAAAGAACAACTGTGTAGATTATAACGACACCTGTAAGGTACTTGAATATTAACAAGTTTCCCATTCGGTCAAGTCTGTTGAGCTTGATCTTAGGATCGACTAACTCCCGGCTGACGACGCATTGCCGGGAAACCCTTACGCTTACGATGGTAGAGATTCTCACTCTACTATGCTGTTACTGCCACCAGGATCTGCAATAGAGACCGGTCCACAGGACTTCACAGCCCTGCTTCTACCCAATCCCCACGCCAACCTACCATGCCTTGTGATATCACAAGAATCCGAGGTATCGGTGCTTTGCTTTAGCCCCGTCCATTTTTGGGGCATCCAAGCTCGGCAGGTAAGCTGTTACGCACTTTTTAAAGGATAGCTGCTTCTGAGCTTACCTCCCTGCTGTCTTGGCTTAAATACGCCCTTTAGTTTGACACTTAGCAAAAACTTGGGGACCTTAACCTCAGTCTGGGTTGTCCCCCTCTTGGTTACGAGCCTTACGCCACGTAAACCCGTTTCCCTGCTTCTACGACGCGCATCCCTTCGGAGTTTGAATGAATAGTGAACAATTTCTTGTCCATCATATTCGATCAGTGCTCTACGAGACACGCTGTCTCCACAAAGACTGTACTACGATACACTTCGGTTGGAACTAGCGATCACCAAACTAGATTGGTTTTTGACCCCTATTCTCAGATCAGACAAACAATTTGCACGTTAGAACTGCTACAGCCCTCCATCGGGCTTTCGCCCGACTTCAGCTTGTCCAAGAATAGATCGTTTGGTTTCTAGCCTTGCCGCTATGACTCAACGCACTTTCACACGCTTCGCCTCGTTTATCACTGCGCGAACTTGGTTTCCCTTCGCCTCCACCCTGTCAAGGTTTAGGCTTGCCATAACGGTAAGCTCCCTGGCCCGTGTTTCTAGACGGAACACATGACGCTAGAGCTATGAACGCCAAACCTTTAGCTCTATTGCTAGAACCTCCAGTCTGACAAAAACTCCTTTCACGCCATGCACGTCTGTAACCAGTTGGTTTCAGGCACTTTTCACCCCCCTTCCGGGGTACTTTTCAGCTTTCCCTCGCGGTACTAGTACGCTATCGGTCTTGAGAAATATTTAGCCTTAGATGCTACTTTCACCTAAATTCATTGCCCACTGCCAAGGACAACTACTCATATTGTAATAAGATCCAACTTCCTTTAGCTCACGGGGGTTTCACCCTCTTCGCCGGAACGTTCCAGATCACTTAAGCTCCAGAGTTTGGATCGTAGTATCACAACAACACCACATCTCGGTTATGTTACCATAACAGATTCAGTTTGGGCTGGATTCCTTTTCGCTCGCCGCTACTTGGGAAATCTCGGTTGATTTTTTTTCCACACCGTACTCAGATGCTTCACTTCCGGTGGTTCGATCTCCACTACCATTGTAGTGGAGTATGTTTAACACATAGGATTCCAATTCGGATATCCCAGGATCAATGGTCGCGTGCGCCTACCCTGGGCTTATCGCAGCTTGCCACGTCCTTCATCTCTTCTCAAGCCTAGCCATCCTCCAACTGGCGTCTGCACACCAGCATATTCAGTCATAATATTACACGACTATACACGACGATCATTGCTAGTTCCGGGCGGAACCAGCTTCGTCCTTCCCCGATGATTTTCATCACCTGGTGCACGAATTTTTTTTTTGAAGACATGATGTGCATTCCGACACACAATTCCTCAATTATGTTCTAAGGAGGTGATCCGACCGCAGGTTCCCCTACGGTCACCTTGTTACGACTTCTCCCTCGTTGCTAAACTCGCGTTCGATAACGCCAACAAGACGTCACCTCGCGCAAACCCAACTTCGATGAAGCGACGGGCGGTGTGTGCAAGGAGCAGGGACGTATTCACTGCGCGGTTGTGACGCGCGGTTACTAGGGATTCCATATTCGTGAGGGCGAGTTGCAGCCCTCAGTCATAACTGTGGTAGTGTTTAGGGATTGCCTCTCTCTTTCAAGTTCGGAACCCGTTGTCACTACCATTGCAGCCCGCGTGTAGCCCTAGGGTTTCGGGGCATACTGACCTGCCGTGGCCCCCTCCTTCCTCCACTTCAGCAGTGGCGGTCCCCCTAGTTAGCCCATCTACTCCTGAGAGTAATTGTAGCAACTAAGGGCAGGGATCTCGCTCGTTACCTGACTTAACAGGACACCTCACGGCACGAGCTGGCGACGGCCATGCACCTCCTCTCAGCTTGTCTGGTAAAGTCTTCAGCTTGACCTTCATTCTGCTGTCTCCCCAGGTAAGATTCCTGGCGTTGACTCCAATTGAACCGCAGGCTTCACCCCTTGTGGTGCTCCCCCGCCAATTCCTTTAAGTTTCAGTCTTGCGACCGTACTTCCCAGGCGGCAAACTTAACGGCTTCCCTGCGGCACTGCACTGGCCATAAGCCAATGCATCACCGAGTTTGCATCGTTTACAGCTGGGACTACCCGGGTATCTAATCCGGTTTGCTCCCCCAGCTTTCATCCCTCACCGTCGAACGCGTTCTGGTAGACCGCCTTCGCCACTGGTGGTCCTCAATGGATCAGAGGATTTTACCCCTACCCACCGAATACCGTCTACCTCTCCCGCTCCCTAGCTATGTAGTATCTCCGGCAGCCCATCTGTTAAGCAGATGGATTTAACCGGAGACTTGCAAAGCCGGCTACGGATGCTTTAGGCCCAATAAACCTCCTAACCACTCGAGGTGCTGGTATTACCGCGGCGGCTGACACCAGACTTGCCCACCCCTTATTCACCAGTAGATTTAGAACTGACAAAAGATTTCTTCAGCAGAAATCACTCGGATTAACCTAGTCGTGCTTTCGCACATTGCTAAGGTTTCTCGCCTGCTGCGCCCCATAGGGCCTGGGTCCGTGTCTCAGTACCCATCTCCGGGCTTCTCCTCTCAGAGCCCGTACCTGTTATAGCCTTGGTGGGCCATTACCTCACCAACAAGCTGATAGGCCGCAGTCCCATCCTATGGCGATAAATCATTTGGACCATAAACCATTCCAGGAATTATGATCTATCGGGTATTATTCTCAGTTTCCCGAGGTTATCCCCGTCCATAAGGTAGATTGACTACGTGTTACTGAGCCGTCCGCCTTGTATTGCTACAACGACTCGCATGGCTTAGTACCAATCCGATAGCAGTCAGGTCCGGCAGGATCAACCGGATTCGTTTATTTTTTGATTTAGAAGTATATTATTGGGAATTGGTCGGAATGCACATCATGTCTTCAAACTTCAGATAAGACCGTTAGGTCAAACCTACATTTTGTATGCGTAATTGGAGGCCTGTGAATCACCCAATGGAGCAATTCCAACAATCATCACAAGCGCCGCCTTGCTATTACGTATGCAAAAACTGAATCGAGAGGAAATAATATAAACCATGCCAAAATTTACAATTTTTTCCCCGGTTTTGCGATCACTAATATTAATCTGCCAATAGCTTTTTTGGTGTTGTCAACAGCTTTGGAGATTTACAAAAAGAAAACCAAGAAATCCGGTTTGCTTTTTGCCAAGTCCAAAAAATTTCATGTCAATGGTGTAAGTCATAATATCAGATTCTTTGAGCCATATCCGTTTGTTACAAAATCTGCAAAAGGCAAATTTCTCAAAGACATAGACAGAAACAGATATGTTGATTATTGGATGGGCCACTGGAGCTTGATCTTGGGTCATGCAGCTCCTGCCGTTTCTAGTCAAGTAAAAAAACAGTTGCCTTCATGCTGGATGCATGGAACTGTAAATGAAATGACTGTCTCATTTTCTGATATAATACAAAAGGCAGTTCCGGTTGCTGAAAAGATTCGCTATGTCTCAACTGGTACTGAGGCAACAATGTATGCGGTACGGATTGCTCGCGCATTTACTGGCAAAAAGACAATTGCAAAGATTGATGGCGGTTGGCATGGATACACTTCGGATCTTTTAAAATCCATCAATTGGCCTTTTGAAGAATCAGAAAGTATGGGATTGGTTGATGAATCGCATATCGTATCTTTACCATATAATGATCTAGCGAAGTCTTTGGAAATTCTGAATTCTGTAAAAGATGATCTTGCTGGCGTGATAATTGAACCTGTTCTTGGTGGAGGTGGTTGCATTCCAGCAACTAGTGAATATCTTTTAGGAATACAGGAATTTGTTCACAAAAATAATTCGTTGTTTTTGCTTGACGAAATTGTAACTGGATTTAGATTTTCATTTGGTTGCTTGTATAAAACAATGAAGCTTGATCCTGACATTGTGACTTTGGGAAAAATTGTTGGGGGCGGATTTCCAATTGGTGTCATTTGTGGCAAAAGCGAGATCATGGAGATTACAAATACAAGTTCACATAAAAAATCAGACCGCTCATATGTTGGTGGAGGGACTTTTTCTGCGAATCCTATCACTATGGTTGCAGGGCATGGCATACTTAGCCATCTTAAAAAAAATTCCTCTTTGTATTCTAGAATTAATGCGTTGGGACAGCGTGCAAGAAAAGAACTTGACAAAGTCTTTGACAGTAAAGTGGTAACAACAGGCAAGGGTTCTTTGTTTATGACTCACTTTCTAGCTGACGGTGTCTCTGAGATTAGAAATGCCTCAGACGCTGCAAGATGCGATAGTGAGATGCTGCACAAATATCACTTTAACATGATAGCAAACGATGGCATATTCTTTCTACCTGGCAAGCTTGGTGCTTTCTCATCTGCACACTCGCAGTCAGACATAAAGGATTTGATTGATGCTTCACAGCAATTTTCTGTTAGCATGTAGGTTGTTTTCATTAGTATATCTGAAACGTAAAATCTATTAACTTCACATTATAGAATCTGCTGTGAATAAAATCGTAATAGTTTCGATTATTGGTTTATTGTTAATCCCTGTTGGATATAACGTCGCATTTGCCAAAACTTTCCAAGTCACAATCCCAACTGGCGCAGCAGACCCCAACGCGCCGTTCTTTTACTCTCCTTGGGAATTATCCATAGATGTGTTAGATAGAGTAGAGTGGCAAAATGGCGATACATCTGCACATACAGTTACTTCAGTTGATTCAGATGGTATGCCTGATGGCAGATTTGACAGCGGTCTAATCAACGTAGGTAAAACTTTTAGCTATCAATTTATGGAAAAGGATGCAGGCGTTGTAAATTACTTTTGTAGTATTCATCCATGGATGAAAGGAATAGTAAATGTTGGTCTAGTTGGTGCTATGAAAACCATTCATAATGTTGGATCAGATGTTGGCGATAGAACCTTTGATGTGCAGTATACTCTAAACAAGATTCTTGAATTTGCCAAAGTTGACACTGCTAGAAACGCAATAACATTTACTTTGTCGGGTGTAATTGAAGACGACTCGCTAATAATCATGTTACCAGACGAATTGATCGAAAATCCAAACGCAGTGTGGGTAGATGACAGGCAAATTACAGACTTTGAAAAAGACTATGCAGATGGCATAACCACAATGATAATTCCACTTGAAGCAAACTCTGAGGAAGTTACTATCGCAGGCAGCTCCGTTGTTCCAGAATTTGGACCAATTACGGCCCTCATCTTTGCAGTTGCTATAACAACCACAATAGTATTTTCTGCAAAGAGATTTGGCCTTGTGCCAAAACTCTAGCCCCGATCTTTTCGCAAAAACACAATTCATGTTAGTTTTATATTAACAGCCTATACACAATCAAACGTGCTAGAGAAATTAATCAAGGATTCAATAGCTCTTGAAAGAGCTATTGCGGGAGAGGAGCTCTCATACAATGACGGTTTAGAACTAATGCAGTACGATAACTTGTTCATGATGGGGGCAGCTGCTGACTGGGTACGACAAAAATATGTTGGAGATACGGTAACCTTTGCAGCCTCATACTATCTTAATTATACAAACGTGTGTGCTGCAAGTTGCCAAATGTGCGCCTTTTACAGAAAAGGAGATGAAAGCGATGCATATACCTTGACACCGCAAGAAATCGAAAGACGCGTTGGTATGGCAAAAGAGTTGGGTGCAACCGAAGTTCACATTGTTGGCGGTTTCCATCCAGAGTTGCCACTTGAATACTACGAAAACATGATGAGAATTATCAAGAAAAGCCATCCGGAGCTAAATATCAAAGCGCTTACTGCTGCAGAAATTTTCTTTATTGCTAGACTTACACACAACTCTGTCAAAGAAGTACTTTCAAGACTAAAAGCAGCTGGACTTGATTCTATGCCAGGTGGTGGAGCTGAACTCTTCCATCCTGAAATAAGAGATAAGATCGTCAGAGGAAAATGTTCTGGTCAAGAGTGGCTTGATACAATAGAACAAGCTCACAATCTTGGGATAAAAAGTAATTCAACTATGCTTTTTGGTCACGTAGAAAAACCAGAACACATAGTTGATCATCTGATTAAATTAAGAGAAGTACAAAAAAGAACAAAGGGATTCATCACCTTTATTCCGTTAAAATTCAGCTTGGAAAACACGGAGCTTGAACAAAAGGGAGTAGTAACAAGTGAAAGCGCCTCAACGTATGATCTTAGAGTGGTTGCACTTTCTCGCCTTATGCTTGCTGGATGTTTGGATAACATTTCTGTTTACTGGGTCGCGCTTGGCAAGAAGCTTGCACAAGTTGCACTTTCTCATGGAGGAAATGATCTTGTTGGCACAGCATTTTCTGAGGAAATCTACCGTGCTGCAGGAAAGGGCACAAATTCTTCAGTGCTGGAGCTTGCAAACATGGTAAAAGAGATAGGAAGACAGCCTGCACAACGAGATACCTTCTTTAATATTTTACAAAAGTTCTAAGGTTCCGGTGGCTTTTGTATTGTAATTTTCCCAGCGTCGCCTTTCTTTCTTTTTAGACCAAAGCTTATCAACAAAATAAAAAATCCTATGGCTGCAATAATGCTAAACAGATCTGACAAGGCATGGTTAGTTGCTTGGTTTTGCAAAAGCAATATCGTTTCCTCTTCTGACATGCCAGTTTTTCCAACTGGATATGTTGAGTTTAGATATAGCCTGACTACAATACTTGCTACAAGCAGTGCAATTCCAAGAGAAAAAATGCGTTTATCCACAAAGAAGGAGGTGATTTTTGAAACCTATAACCGTTGAGCTATCCTAAGATCAAATTCAGGAACAAGATCTTTTTCAGTTGCAAACTTGAAGAGAGTTTTAATTGCACTTTCTCCCAAAACCCCCATCTCTATCGTGATGTCGTTTACATACATCCTTACAAATCTCTCAATTAATGATCGTGGTTGCCCCCTGCCATACTGCATGGCATAGTCTAGTGCTTCATTTACGCGATTCATTCCGTAGATGATGGACTCACGGAAATAATCATCAAATTTTTTTATCATATCATCCCCCAGGTGGTTGCTTATCACGTTGATTCCAAGTGGGACTGGCAAACCTCCTGTGGAATCCCTCCACCAAGATCCAATGTCAAGGAGTTTTGCAAGCTTGGTCTGATCATATGTGATCTGGGTTTCATGTATTACAAGTCCTGCCCCAACATCACCGCGTTCTACTGCTTCTGGTATATCGGTAAACTTCATCTCAACATAATCAAACTTCCCAATCATCAACTGTAAAAGCAAAAATGCACTAGTAAGCTTCCCAGGTACTGCAATCTTTGTTTTTTGCAATTCTTCTGCAGTCATGTTTTTCTTTGATATTACGATAGGACCATATCCTTTACCAAAGCTTCCACCGCTTCTAAGTATAGTATAATTTGGAATGTAAGCACATGCATGGACGGAAACAGCTGTAACATCAAGTTCATGTTTTAGCGCTCTTTTGTTAAGTGTCTCAATGTCTTCTACAACGTGGTTGATCTTAAAGTCTGGCGATGTTACTTTACCTGTCAACATCCCGTAAAACATGAAGGCATCGTCAGCATCTGGTGTATGACCAAGCGATATTTCCACAAACATAATTTTAATGTCTATTATAAATATCAAATTATGAAATCATACTACATGTCAACAATTGCTGCATTTGAAAAAGAAATCAAAATGCAAGTAAAGTTTTTGGAGGAGTTTGTTCCACAAAGGCCACTTTCTGTTGCAAAACAAAAAAGAGCGATTTTTTGCGGTACCGGTGATTCTTTTGTATCAGCTAAGCTTGCCGAGATATTTTCTGATTTTAGAACAAAGGCATTTGATCCTCTTGACTTGTTAAAAAACAAAAGATTGCTAAAGGATCATGATTTGTATTTAATATCAATTTCTGGAAACACAGTTTCTAATGTCAATCTTGCAAAAACTTTTAGAAATACAACAGCGGTAACTGCAAATCCGCAAAGCAAGCTTGCCAGCGTTTGTCAAAAATCAATTATTCTAAAATACCCACATTCTGGAATTTTCACAGCAGGTAGCATAAGCTTTCTTTCAAGTGCAATGACATGTCTTTCTTTGGTATCAAAATATCACATACGAAATATCACAAAGATTTACAATCAAGCAAGAACTCAAAGCAAGAAAGTAGACATGAGAGGCAAAATCTACTTGCTTGGAAACCTGCATACCATGCCCATAGCTATGTTCTGTGCTGCAAAGCTATACGAAGTATCAGGCCTTGATGCACACTACGCAGGTATGGAACAGTTTTCCCATATGGAATTGTTTTCAGCAAGAAAGGGAGATACTGTAATACTATTTGAAGAAAAGAACAAACACAACTCCAAGCTTACAGTGCGTCTTGCAAAATATGGTTTGCATGTAGTACAGATGCAACCCAACACAAAAAACATCCAGGAAATTGTTTTGTTTTTTATTTTTGTGTCTGAGCTTATTGCATTATATCATGCCAAGAAAAAAAATACGAAAAATTGTTTTTTTATAAGGGCTAAAAAACTAAGAGATGTAAGCTCTTCTATGATCTATTGATTTTGTAAGATCAGAAAGGAATCTTGAGAACGTTTAATACCGGCTCAAGATCGATTTTTTTTGTTCATGAAGTTCAAGGCAACAGAACAGATCCTAAAGATAATTGGAAATAAGCAGAATATTAGAAACTTTGGAGTAATAGCTCACGTAGACCATGGAAAGACGACCATGAGCGACAGCCTCTTGGCATCAAGTGGAATTATCAGTCCCTCAGTTGCTGGTCAGGCTCTTGCTTTGGACTCTATGAAATTAGAACAAGATAGGCAGATGACAATAGTTCAAGCAAACGTCACCTTACTTTATGAAACAGGGGGTCAGGAGTACGTAATCAACATGATTGACACCCCAGGCCACATTGACTTTACAGGACGTGTTACACGAAGTCTTAGGGCAATAGATGGTGCGGTAGTAGTTTCAGACTCTGTTGAAGGAATAATGACTCAGACAGAGACTGTAACAAAACAGGCCCTTGAAGAAAGAGTTAGACCAGTTTTATACATCAACAAGATAGACCGTCTCATAAAAGAGCTCAGGCTTGCTCCAGATAAGATGCAAGAGTGGCTTGCGGGAATAATTACTGATTTTAACAGACTAATCGACATTTACGCCGAACCAGAATACAAAGAAAAGTGGAAGGTAAGCATCCAAGATGGTAGCGTTTCCTTTGGATCAGCAAAGGACAGATGGGGATTCAATATAGATGTCATGAAGAAAAAGGGAATTTCATTCAAAGATGTCTACACAGCTTATGCGGAGGGCGGTGACCTCAAAGCTCTTGCTGAAAAGGCACCACTTTATGATGCAATACTTGGAATGGTTGTAAAACATCACCCTTCACCTGATGTTGCACAAAAATATAGAATCCCAAAAATTTGGAAAGGAGATCTGGAATCTGATATTGGTAAAGCACTTTTGAATTGCGATGACAATGGTCCAGCTGTTATGATGATTGTAAACATGACAGTGGACCCAGCTGCTGGCCCTGTAGCTATTGGCAGGTTATTTTCTGGCAAGCTAAAAGATGGTGACAGGGTTCACATTATAGATACAAAAAGAGAAGGAAGAATCCAGTCGGTTAACTTTTTCATGGGAAACCAACGTGAGATGGTAGGCGAACTTGCAGCAGGAAATATTCCAGCTCTTCTTGGATTAGAACATGCTAGGTCTGGTCAGACATTATCAAGTGTAGCTGGCATTCATACGTTTGAGGGAATCCACTATGTTTCTGAGCCTGTAGTTCAAATGGCTGTTGAGCCAAAACATCCAAAGGATCTGCCCAAGCTTGTAGAAGCTTTACGTAGAATTACGATAGAAGATCCAAACCTTGTTGTCAAAATCAATGAGGAGAGTGGAGAGACGATAATTGCCGGTATGGGTGTCTTGCACCTTGAGATTGCAACTGCACTGATTGCAGATGCCAATGTAGAGATTGTCACTTCACAGCCTTTGATCAATTATAGAGAATCAATCAGGGCTGCAGCAGGCCCTGTCATGGCAAAATCGCCAAACAGGCACAATAAGATCTTTATGAAAGTAGAACCACTTGACGAGAAAATAGCTGAGATGATTAGAGATGGTACCTTAAACGAGTACAAGGACACAAAGGAGGTTGCAGAGATTTTAAGAAATGCTGGCTGGGATCGTGATGAAGCAAAGCGCGTCATGCGGTTTGATCCAAGAGGAAATGTGATGGTTGACGGCACAAAGGGTGTGCAGTTTATCCAAGAATCAAGTGATTCTATTTTATCTGGTTTTGAAGATACGATGAAGGAAGGACCGCTTACAAGAGAACAAGTAAGAGGATGCAAGTTTGTCTTCCATCACTTTGTTCCCCATGAAGATCCGGCTCACAGAGGTCTGTCCCAGCTTGGCCCTGCATCACGACGCGCTTGCATGGGGGTGATGCTTTCAGCACAACCTGTGCTTTTAGAACCAACACTTGGAATCGAAGTCAGAGTTCCTCAAGAGATGATTGGAAACGTTGCAGGAGTAATTTCTGGAAAAAGAGGCAAGGTACTAAACATGGAACAAAAAGGTGTTGTGCATATTCTTACTGGCGAGCTGCCAGCGTCTGAAACTTTTGATCTTTCTGAAGTAATGCGTGGTCAGACAGCTGGAAAGGCGATGTGGAACACGCACTTTAAAGCTTGGACTCCTGTTCCAAACTCTGTCTTGCTAACATTAATGGGAGAAATCAGAAAGAGAAAGGGTTTGAGTCCAGAGCCACCTACTGTGGATGAATTTATCGATCAAGAATAAAAATAGTTATCCCTATTTGTGCCTGAAAATCTGCACATTCTCGTAAACTTTGCAAATAGCTAACCAGTAATTTGTATTGATTCCATGCTAGTGCTTTTATTGTATTGAAACTCTAGAAAAACAATGAGAGCAAAGTTTACCACTTCTTGTGTTACTTGTGGTCAAAAAATAATGCCAGGAAAGGAAATTGCCAAAGACCAGACAGGAAGATGGGTTCACAAATACTGTGCTCCAGTGTCAAGTGATCTTCCATAGTTCTTTTCTAATATTGTAGTATATATCGGAAAGCAATCTACAGTAAACATTGACTATCGATCCAATCCAAGTTTTATTGTGGACATTTAGACGAAGCGAGAAAGATGTAATCAATCTTTACAACTCCTTATCACAGGTTATGCAGCTGGCAACTGGCAGTAGCATGCTTAATTTTGGATACTGGGATGCAAATACTCACAATCCTTTGCAGGCACAACATGAATTGTGCAGATTAGTTGGTAAAATGGCTGAGCTAGATTCTGTAAAATATGTGATGGATGTAGGAAGTGGATTTTCTGCACCTGCAGTTGAATGGAAGTCTGTATACAAATCACTTGAAATTGTATGCGTCAACATCAATTTTCAGCAGTTGAAAAATTCAATTATGGTTGATGGAATAAATCTTGTAAACTCGACTTCCACATCATTACCATTTCCAAGACAGTCCGTAGACAGAATAATTGCATTAGAATCTGCACAGCATTTCAAACCTCTAAGTCATTTCATTAAAGAATCCAAACGAGTTCTAAAACAAAATGGACTGTTAGTGCTTGCAATTCCAGTTACTGTTGCTAAACCGTTAATGATGTTTGCAAAGCTTGGCATTCTTTCGCTAACTTGGTCATCAGAACATTATGCGTTAGAACATGTTATGTCTATAATCAAAAAAGAAGAATTTCAGATAATGGAAATAAAAAACATTGGTGCGAACATCTATGGGCCACTGACTGATTATTATATTAAAAACAGAAAAAATTTGAGAGAAATGATAATGAAAAAGTATCCATCTTATCTTGAAAATATTCTCTTTAGATCTCTTACGCAGATGAAGAAAGTTTCACAGGATAGGATCATTGATTATGTGTTAATAAAATGCAAATTATCTACTGGAATACAGAAAGTTTGAAAATGATATTCAAAATCTAGCCGATTTCTGTATAAGACCGGTTAGTTACCGTGTCTTTTTCTAGTTCGTGCACCTTTCTTGCCTGCTGCTACATAAGATGCATGTGAACGCTTTTTCATACTTGAATTGGAGCATGTCGAGTCATTATATGGAGCTAGTTGCCAATAGTTGCTTTGTTAATGGAATTTTTTAAAGCTAATAAAAGTCGAAGGCATTATGGATTGGTGAAAGAAATTGAGTTACTATAGACGAAAACGCTGTGAGGATTGTAACAGAATTAATTGCACAAAAGGATGCAACTGTGATTGCCATTATGAACCAAGAGGTTAAAGAAGTCAAAATTTAGCTGATTTTCTGCTTCAAAGTGGAGTAACCACTTTTATAGACAGCGTAAAAAAAGTGAATTAAGCGTATTTCAGCTTAAAATCTACGTTCGCCGCGGTGTTTTGGTAAACACTCACGACAATATACTGGTCTTCCTTCTTTTGGTTGGAATGGTACCTGTGTTTCTTTTTTACAGTCTGCACACGTGGCAGGGTACATCGTTCTTTCGGGTTCCAATAATTCTTTGGAATTTATGACCAAATAAGAACTATTAACATGGGTATAGGCACAAAAATTTGATATTTAGGCGTTGGATTCTTCTATCTTTATTTTCAGATACTTGCCTGAACCGGCTGGAGGATTATCAAGGGTGTTAAAACTATGTTTGTGTTTAGAGTACAGGCCTTTTTCTACATCTTTTCTTGTCTGTTCAGCATCAGATCTCACATACCTAAAAAACGCCTTTTTTTCTTTCAAGAAGTTCTTTAGTTTTTCATTTGGCTCATCATCAGACAGATGTTTTGAATATATCTGCCTCAAGTTTTCGCTTATACCAAGGTATCTTCTTGTGTATCCACCATCAGCTTTTTTTCGTCCTTGGATTTCATACACACCAGGCCTTTCAGGAATGTCTTTTATGTGAACACTTTGGACTGGTATTCTATTTGACCAAGTTATCTTCATGGTACAGTTTAGCACATAATGGTCTGATTTTCTTGTAATAAAAAAGCTTGTATTTGTAGAAAAGAATTGATGTCGATCTTTTACGTTTTTTCGTCTTTTTGTAGTTTAAGAGAAGCAGAGTTTATGCAGTACCGCAGATTTGTAGGAGTTGGACCATCATTAAACACATGTCCCAAATGAGCACCACATTTGTTACACGTCACTTCTATTCTTATCATTCCATGCCTCTGATCGACCTCACTTTTGACGTTCTCTGATTTCATAGGTTGCCAGAAGCTTGGCCAACCAGTACCAGAGTCAAACTTTGTTTCTGAGCTAAACAATTCATTGTCACAGCACACACACTTGTAAACTCCTTTGTCTTTGCAATCGCAGTACACTCCTGAAAAAGGTGGCTCTGTTCCTTTATTTCTACAAACAGCGTACTGTTCTGGTGTGAGTTTTTGTTTCCACTCATCGTCTGACTCGGATTTCATTTTCTCTTCCCACTTAACATCTTCATAGCTTTTTCTCTTGTCATTGCTATCATAGTTTCTGTCCTAGCTATGTCCGTACGACCAACTTTAAGGAACCACTCAAAGAGTTTTTCTTCGTTTGGAGCTTCTACTATCCATACTGCATCATATCTTCCCATAGTCCAATAAGATGCTTTGATGCGAATATTTTTTGGGGTGGTTTTTAGAACTTTGCTTCCATAGTCGGCTACCTCTTTTGCATTTTTTTTAAATTTGACAAGAACTATAGCAATCATTTTCCTACCACATTCCTCCTCCGCTGCCACGTTCATCAAAGCTTTTCTGGGAAGGACGGCTGTGTGCTTTTTTCATGTGTCTTTCTAATCGTTCTGGGTCATGTAGTTCCATACCACATTCTTTACATTTTGTTTCATTAATTTTTTTCTTGAAAAGGCCCATGTAATATCAACAATTGCCCATTATTAAAATCAAATCGTTTTTGATTTAATATTTACTGATGCTTACTAAACTCTTATTATCAGATTTGAGAATCATTACACGCTGTTAAATACAATTCTTACATTATAAAAAATGCCGGAAACGCAGGGTATTAACCCAAGACGAACGTACTTAGGTATGCACGTTATGGCGTTTCCGGAACTATGTTTTAGTGACAATCAATTTTAAGCACCAAAAATAATCTTACTAATGGTTCAAGTTCTATACCAAGACCTAAGCAACTTCGACTCGAGGTATTATTACATTGGCATACCAAAGGATTGGAGTGGAGGCAGAGACGATGAAGTCACTGTAATTGTAGATGACGTATGCGTCGTAGTTCCACAAACAATTGCCGGTGCAACAGGTGAACTGTTAGTTCTCAGATTGCTTGAGGCAATGATGGCTGCAAATGTAATTGATGCCGGAGATATACAAAAGGCAATAGAGCACATCCTGCTTTGATATTAAGATCTCTTCATTGAAGATCTTTTTATTGTGCCCTATGCAAATCATAACATGGACAGCTGTGATGTCAGAACTAGAGCCTACAAAAATGGCAAGACTTTTGATCAATGCAGGCAGATTGCGGAGACCATTTCAAGACAGCTTGCAAAAAAAATAGACGCGACTGGCGTAGTATCTTGGAAAGAAATCCTAGAAACAGTCAGCCATGACGAGCTTGTATACAAGCTTACTCTGAAATATCTTAGACAAGATGGCTATGACATTGGAGATTGGAAGACTCCCGAAGTAAAAAAACCAGCTACTGTTTAGAGTCAACCGCACAGTTTCCAAGCTGAAATTTTCTTAACTTGCGTGCCATTATTACAGGTGTTACAAGCAAGATAGGAATCGATAGTGCAATAAAGACCGTTTGAAGCTGCGTTATAGCTATTGTAAAGACACCAGCTCCAGCCCCTACAAGACCGGTTAACAAAGTGCCTGCACAAGCTGGACATGCTACGAATAGTCCAGTGACTGCACCAAAAGTTCCCATCCCTCCCTCTTTTTTGTATATCAAAAATGCTTTTGAGGCAATTGCAAAGTTAAGACCAACCAAAAATGAGACGGTAACTTGCAAAACAAGATTTACTGGAATTATCTTAAGACCAAGATGTTCTGTAAAGGCAGCAACAATTGAAGGCATGTATCCAGGTGGTCCACAGCATGGCGTGATATATGCAGACGGAATTTTCAATCCATAGTGTTCTGAGAATAAGACTTCGGGTTGGTAAACTAGTATTCCCGAAGTAAGCGAGAAAAATATCCCATAACCTATGGCACTTGCAACAAAGATCTGTTTTGATCTCTTGTTGTTTATCGAGTTTGCAATTATTGAAGAAATAGAATTATTACTTTGTGCTATTTTTGCTTGGAAAAATCTGTACAATCCGTATCCTATAGCGCCAAATGATAGAAGAAGAATGGCATACATTCCTAATGCCATTCTTTCCAAAAACGGCACCGCATTTGGTGTAATCGCAGCATCATAATCATATTTTGAATAAATTAAAAATGAGATTGCGATGGATGCAAAGCCTACAATAATCATTGCACTGGAAGAACGCTGCATTGTCACCTGCTTTTCCATATATCCCAAGGCCTATTTTTGTGACATTAAATTGTATCTGTTTTTTCCAAAGGCTTTATCTGTAATCAAGGAGTGAGAGAATTAAACTTGAAGATCGATGAGATTCAGGATTCTGACTATGCCGACGTCAAGATAACGTACGTGGGTTTTGTTGATCCCTATGGCGTAGAAGGCATATTGGTTCTAAGATCAGATGATGGAAAAGAGTTTCATATGAGAGCCTTTTCCGGCGAGGTGGCACGGCACATAACAAACTTCATCGAAGGTCAGAGAGATTCAATTCCAACAATATACAACATGATAGAAGAGGTTGCAGAACACAATGAACTGCTCCTAGTCAAAATTAAAGTATATGAAAGTGGAAGCGTGTTACGCGCAAACCTGTACTTTACAGGAAAAACAGAGCTTGTGATGCGAAACTATCGCGCTTCTGATGCCATAGCTCTTGCATCATTTTACAATATCCCCATTCTAGTAAGAAAGAATCTTCTAAAAGAAAAGATGGAAGCCTAAGTTACTATTTCTGCTAATCTTCCTTCTTGCTGAGCCCTTTTGAGCTCCATTGCAATTCTCCTTCCAACTCCAAACGTAGTTCCATACTTGTACTTTGTGTACGGACTTGTTGTAGCAAGAATAGGATTTCCAGGAACTCTCAGTGAAACATCATATACTACGATTTCCAGATCTCGTGTTATCACGCTTTGTAACGAAAATGGTCCGATTATTCCTGGCGGATATTCCTTTTTTACTGCATTTACAAATTTGTCTCCAGCTGATATGACTTTGTCTAAAAGCGATTCACGTATGCTTGCGGGAGTGTGACCCACCTCGATGTTTTGTATAGAGACATCGGTTTCAAGCTGCTGTCTTGCAGGAAGAGCATTGAAATCGTGCAAGTTTGTCTGTAATCTTCTTTCAATTCCAAGAAAGTCAACCTCTTCTGAAATTGGAGTGTAAAAGTAGTTGAAGTTAAAGTACGTTCCTATCACAAGCTCCTCGATACTTGCAATTTTGAGGTCTTCTTTTGATATCAGACCATGTCTTATCTTTGTCTCCGTTTTTTCTTTGTAGTCCGAATAAGATGAGACATTAAAAAAAGCTCTTTCAAGCTTGCGTGATCTTTCTTGCACCTTTACTATTGCAGGTCTGTCAATGTCTTTTGGACTCTTGAATAGTTTGGGATGCTTTATCCTTGCTTTCTTAAGCAGGTAATACTGGTTTTTTCTGTGTGAACGCTCTTCGGCTTGAAAAAGAGCACGATTGCCAAATATTGGAACTTTGAAGTTGTTTTCTATTGCCTTGTATCCAAGGTAGGCAGTAAGCGCCCGGTGCGGCACGATTATTGTGTTTGATGCACGTAACCTAGCTTGAATTTTTGGAGAAAGCATCTCCTTGAATTTGTTTAGAACTATGATTTGGTCAGCAATTCTTGCAAATCTTTTGTATGGAACTTCGCGGCCTTTTTGGCACACAACTAAGGTTTGCAGGTTCTCGTCTTTTGCACCATCCATTATTTCTAGTGCAGAATGGCTGCCAAGTGTTCCTACAGTAAGATCAGAATATCCATTAACAATTTCTTGAATTGCAGATCTTCTTATCACAAGCTAATCTCTTTTTTGTTGGTAAAAAGCGTTGTTTTTATTTTGGGGTTTCGTCTTGTTTCTCTTTAAATTCTTTTAATTCTTTGTCTGCCTCTATCTTTCCTTTTTCATATTCGCCTTTGGCTTTGCCAAACGTACGTGCAAGCTCTGGAATCTTTTTTGCACCAAAGATTAG